>Ga0075430_100000061_pt1 | contig 58211 bp, 57 predicted proteins | sample RhiMetdeltSRZDD4_FD_75294 | JGI IMG/M metagenome (GOLD analysis project Ga0075430, IMG submission 75294) | Populus rhizosphere microbial communities from Tennessee, USA - Rhizosphere MetaG P. deltoides SRZDD4 | ecosystem: Host-associated > Plants > Roots > Rhizosphere > Soil | place: USA... | reverse complement strand
GACCAGATTTTCCGGTTCGCCCGGTGGCTGCCCGTAGCTCAACCGGATAGAGCACCAGCCTTCTAAGCTGGGGGTTGGGCGTTCGAGTCGCCCCGGGCAGGCCAGACAAAGTTTTGCAGATTGAGTTGCACCTACGGTGACCGTAGCTCAAAGGTAGAGTCCCGGATTGTGATTCCGGTTGTTGTGGGTTCGAGTCCCATCGGTCACCCCACCTTTCGCCGCAGCTTCAACAGGGGATAGACGAGCGATATCGCCACGCAGGCGAGCAGCGCCGCGGCGAGCGGACGCTCGACGAAAATCATCAGGCTGCCGAAGGAGAGCAGCAGCGACTGGCGCAGCGAGCTCTCGAGCAGCGGGGCGAGCACCAGCGCGAGCACCAGCGGCGCGCGCGGGAAATCGAGCTTGATCATGAACCATCCGACGACGCCGAACGCCAGGCTGATCCAGACATTGGTGAAGCCGAGCGTGCTCGCGTACGCGCCGACGAGCGAGATCGCGAGGATTCCCGGCGCGAGGTACGCGTAGCGCACGCGCAGCAGCGCTGCGAACAGCGGCGCGAGCGGCAGGTTCAGGATGAGCAGCACCACGTTGCCGATGAACATGCTCGCGATCAGGCCCCACACCAGCGTCGCCTGCTCGGTCATCAGTCCCGGCCCGGGCCGGATGCCGTGCAGGATCAGCGCGGCGAGCAGCACCGCCGTGCTCGCCGAGCCCGGGATGCCGAGCGCAAGCATCGGCACGCACGCGCCGTGCGCGGCGGCGTTGTTCGCCGACTCCGAGGCTGCGACGCCGTCGATCGCGCCGTGGCCGAAGCGCTCGGGGTGCGGACTGAAGCGCCGCTCGGTCACATAGGCGAGCATCGCCGCGATCGTCGGCCCCGCGCCGGGCATTACGCCCACCACGAAGCCCACCAGGCCGCCGCGCACGATGGCGTAGCGGCTCTGCGCCCATTCCTGCGCCGTGAGCCACATGTCGCGCAGGCGCGTGCGCATCGGCTGGGCGGCCTGGGCGCGCTCGAGCGACGCGAGCACCTCGCCGATGCCGAAGATGCCGATCGCCACCGGCAGGAAGTCGATGCCTTCGAGCAGCGCCGGCTGGCCGAAGATCAGCCGCTGCGTGCCCTCGATCGGATCGACGCCCACCATCGCGATCATCAGCCCGAGGAGCGCCGCCATCAGCGCCTTGCTCGGCGAGCTGGTGCCGAGGCTCGCGCTCGCGGTGATCCCGAGCAGCGCGAGCAGGAAGTACTCGGGCGCGTTGAACTTGAGCGCGAACGCGGCGAGCGGCGGCGTGATGAACACCACCGCGATGACCGCCGCCACGCCGGCGAGGAAAGAGCCGATCGCCGAGATGCTGAGCGCCGCGCCGGCGCGTCCCTTGCGCGCCATTTGGTGCCCGTCGACCGCCGTCATCACGCTCGCGGCTTCGCCGGGCACGTTGACCAGCACCGAGGTGAGCGTGCCCCCGTACATCCCGCCGTACATGATCCCGGCGAGCATCATGATCGCGGTCGCGGGCGGCACCCCATACGTGAGCGGCAGCAGCAGCGCCATGCCGGCCGAGGGTCCGATGCCGGGGAGCGCGCCGATGATCTGGCCGATCAGCACCCCGATCACGATGAAGGACAGGTTGAGCGGCGTGAAGCAGGTCGCGAAGCCCTGGCCGAGTAGCTGCAGCGCTTCCATCGCTCAGATCCCCAGCATGCCCTTGGGCAGCGGCACGTTGAGCCAGCCGACGAAAATGCCGTACACCACGCCGACCGTGATCGCCAGGGTCGCGAGGCTCGGCCAAAGCGCCTGGCGCAGAACCGCGAGCAGCAGGAAGCCGACGAAGAGCGCGAGCGACGCGACGAGGCCGAGCAGCGGCGACAGGACCGGGACCGCGACCAGTCCGCCAAGGACGAGCGCCACGCGCAGGAGGGCAGCCCGATCCGGCCACTCGACCGGCGCGCTGGAGCGCCTTGCCTCCAGGAGGCGCAGCACCCCCAGCACCACGCCGGCGATCGCGAGCCACACCGGCATGAACGCCGGCCCCGGCGTGGTGTCGGCCCAGAAGCTCAGGCCGCGCGTGTCGAAGGCGATCGCCGCCGACAGCGCGAGGATGAGCAACGCCGGAACGACGTCGCTCTTCTTCACCGCGTTATTTCTTGGCTAGCCCGACGTCCTCCATGAGAGACCGGAACTTGGCCTCTTCACGCTTGAAATACTCCCCGGCCTTCGCCAGGCCGTAGAAGTCGCTGCGCTGGAACTTTTCCTTCAGCCCGTCCTGCCAGGCCTTGGTGGCGACGGCCTTGCGGAACTTGTCCTCCCACCAGGCCGCGATCGCGGGATCGGTTCCTGGCGGCGCGGCGACGCCCCAGAACTGGCCGAACACGATGTCGTAGCCGAGCTCCTTCGCGGTCGGCACGTCCTTGTAGGACGGCTCGGGCCGGCGTTTCTCGGAAAGGATCGCGAGCGGCCGCGCCTTCTTCTCCTTGAATACCGGCAGGCCCTCTTCGAGCGTGGCGAACGTGGCCTCGACGTTGCCGCCCAGGAACGAAGCGAGCGCCTTCGAGCCGGCGTCGTAGGGGATGTAGGTGAGCCGCACGCCCGCCGCCTTCTCGATCAGCGCAGTCGCGAGGTGGTCGGTGCCGCCCGATTGCGCGCCGGCGATGCGCAGCTTCTTCGGATCCTTCTTCGCCGCCTCGACGAAGTCCTTGAACGAGCGATAGGGAGAGTTCGGTTGCACCATGAACACCAGCTCGGACTGGATGAAGCCGGCGATCGGCACCACCTGGCCGATGACCGAAGGCGTGCCCTGCATGATCGGCGTGGTGAACACCGGCGAGGCGAGGGTGAGCAGCAGGTTCTCGTCGCCCTTTTTGCCCAGCACATAGTTGTAGGCGTTCGAGTGCGAGCCGCCCGGCCTGTTCTGGACCACGACCGGGATGGTGACGATCTTCTCCTCGGTCATGATCTTCACGATGTTGCGCATGATCACGTCGGGGGTCCCGCCGGGGCCTGAGCCGACGGTAATCTCGACCGGGCCCTTGGGGGCCTTCATCTGTGCGTACGCCGCCGGCACGGCGAATAGCGTGCAGGCGATGAATAGGCGAACGAGCATTTCCTCCTCCTTGGTTTTGGCTACGACTAGGTTTTCTCCAGCCTAGTCAAGCAGTCGGGTAAGATCAAGCCCCTCCCGCGTGCGCCATGCAAGTCGAGCGTGAACTCAAATTCAGCCTGACGCCGGCAGCCGCGCGCCGCATCGGTCGGCAGGTGCGTCCAGCGGGGCCGTGGCGCCGGCGCATGGTTTCCAACGCGTACTACGACACGACCAACGAGCGGTTGCGCCGCGCGGGCGTGGCGCTGCGCCTGCGCCGCGACGGCATGCGCCGCCTGCAGACGCTGAAGGTCGAGTCCGCGGCCGGCGGGCTAAGCGCCCGCGCGGAATGGGAGATGCCGGCGCCGCGCGGCAAGCTCGACGTCGCCGCCTTTCCGCGCGAGGAGATCCTGGCGGCGACCGGGCTCGACGTCGCACGGCTCGCGGGCCGGCTGCGGCCGCGCTTCGAGACGCGCTTCTCCCGCCGCTCGGCGCCGGTGATCGTCGACGGCGCGACGCGCGCGGAAATCTCGGTCGATCGGGGCTACGTCGCCGCGGGCGAGCGGCGCGAGACGATCAGCGAGGTTGAGCTCGAGCTCAAGGCCGGCAATACCGCGTCGCTGCTGCGCTATGCAACCGCACTGGCGAAGCCGCTCGGTCTCGCGCTCGAGTTCGAAAGCAAGGCCGAGCGCGGCTACCGGCTGGTCGCTGGCGAAGCATTCCCTTCGCCGCGCAAGTGGCGCCGGCCGCGGCTCGGCGAGCTCGCGACGCCGACCGAGGCGTTCATAGCCATCTTCGGGGCGACGCTGAGCCAGGCCGGCGCGAATGCCCGTGGCGTGGTGGACGGGCGCGACCCGGAGTATCTGCACCAGATGCGCGTCGGGCTGCGTCGCTTGCGCTCCGCGCTGATCGCCTTTCGCGGCCTCGTGCCCAAGAAGGCGGCGAAGCCGATCGCCGAGCGCCTGCGCGCGCTGATGCCCGCCTTGGGTGCGGCCCGCGACTGGGACGTCTTCTGCGAAGGCCTGGTGGCCGTCGGGATGCAGGAGCCGGAACGCGCGTCGGCTCTGGCGCCGCTTCTCGCGCGCGCCCGCGCCAAGCGCGGCGTCGCCCGGCGGCGTGTCCGCCTGGTCGCGGGCTCGCGCAAGCTGCAAGCCTTCCTGCTGCGTACGCTGCGCTGGGTCAACGACGGCCCGTGGAAGGCGGGCGCGCCGGGCGCGGAGGGCTCGCTCGGTGCGTTCGCCGCAGCGGCGCTCGAGCGTTTGCATGGCAAGGCGCTGCGGCAGGCGCGCAACATCGATTGGAGCGATTCCGAGGAGCGTCACCGGCTGCGTATCCGGATGAAGCGCTTGCGCTATGCCTGCGACTTCTTCGCCGCTTCGTTCGCCGGAGCGGCGGCGCGCCCCTACATCAAGCGCCTCGCCGCGCTCCAGGACATTCTGGGCGACCTGAACGACATCGCCGTGGCGCGGCGCCTGCTCGCGGAGCTCGCTCCCCGCGGCAGCGCGCGCGGCGTTCCGGCAGCCGCCGCACACACGCGCCATGCGCTCGCCGTGCGCGAGCGCATGCTCGTCATCTCGCTCGAGGCCGCCTGGGCCGCGTTCGAGAAGCGCCGGCCGTTCTGGAAGCCTCCAGGATGAAGACTTCGGCCCTCGGCCACACGAAAGGCAGCCGCGGGTAGCGGCGCTCCAGGGCACCCTTGCCGTCGCCGACTTCGCAGATCAGCAGCCCGCCCGGGTCAAGGTAGCGGCGATAGGAATCGAGCAGGCGGACCACTGTGTCGAGGCCTTGACCGCCGCCGGCGAGCGCGATTCCCGGCTCGTAGCGATACTCGCGCGGCAGCCGGCGCATCGAAGGCGTGCTGACGTAGGGCGGATTCGACAGGATGAGGTCGTAGGTCGCCTTCAGACTGCGGAAGAGATCGGACTTGATCAGACGGATGCGCCGGCCGAGCTTGTGCAGGCGCACGTTGTGCGCGGCAACTTCCAGCGCAGCCTTCGAAATGTCGCTCGCGTCGACCTGTGCGGCCGGGAACGCCCGCGCCGCGAGGATCGCTAGGCATCCCGACCCGGTGCAGAGGTCGAGGATGCGCCGCGGCTCGAAGCCGAGATTCTTCAGCAGGAACGCGATATGCGAGCGCGGAATGATCACGCGCCGATCCACGTAGAACCGCTCGCCGTCGAGCCAGGCTTCGTTCAGCAGGTAGGCCGCCGGTATGCGTTCCTCGATCCTGCGTTGGATCAACTTTTCGACCCGGGCGGGACTCGCCGTCCGGCCGAGATCGACGTCGAATGGCAGGCGAAGGCCGCGGAGCACGAGGAACGCGGCCTCATCGTGCGCGTTGTCGGTGCCATGCCCGTAATGGACCCGCGCCGCAGCCAGCCGACGAGCGGTTTGCTCGATCAGCTCTCCCAACCTCAAGGGAGCAGGGCGCGCAGCGTGTCGAGGTAGATGCGCGGCAGCATCTCGAGCTGCGAAAGCTCGATGTGCTCGTTCAGCTTGTGGATGCTGGCGTTGACCGGGCCGAGCTCGATCACCTCGGGACAGATCTCGATGATGAAGCGCGCGTCCGAGGTGCCGCCGGTGGTGGAGAGCTCGGCGGAGCGGCCGGTGTGCTTCTTGCCCGCTTGCTGCACCACCTTCGCTAGGCGGCCATCCTTGCTGAGGAACGGCTTGGCCCCCAGCACCCAGTCGACCGAATATTCCAGCCCGTGCTTCTTCAGGATGGACTCGACGCGCTGCTTGAGCGACGCATCCGTGCTCTCGGTCGAAAAGCGGAAGTTGAAATCGATTTCCGCGGTACCCGGGACGACGTTGGTCGCGCCGGTGCCGGCGTGGATGTTGGAGACCTGGAAGCTGGTGGGCGGAAAGCTCTCGTTGCCTTTGTCCCACTGCGTCCGCGCCATCTCGGCGAGCGCCGGGGCTAGGAGGTGCACCGGGTTCTTCACCAGGTGCGGGTAGGCGACGTGCCCTTGAATTCCCTTGACGACCAATTTCCCCGAAAGCGAGCCGCGCCGCCCGTTCTTCAGCATGTCGCCCAGCCAGTCCACGGAGGTCGGCTCGCCGACGATGCAGTAGTCGATGAGCTCGTTGCGGCTCTTCAGCGTCTCGACCACGCGCACCGTGCCGTCGACCGCCGGCCCTTCCTCGTCGGAAGTGATGAGCAGCGCGATGGACCCGGAATGACCCGGGCGCTCTGCGACGAATTCCTCCGCCGCGACGACGAAGGCGGCGATCGAGGACTTCATGTCGGCGGCGCCGCGGCCGTAGAGCTTGCCGTCCCGGATCGTCGGCACGAAGGGATCCGAGTGCCACTCGCTGAGCGGCCCGGTCGGCACCACGTCGGTATGGCCGGCGAAGCAGACCACCGGATGGCCGCTGCCGCGCCGTGCCCAGAGATTCGTGACCTCGCCGAACTGCATCGGCTCGCACTTGAACCCGACTCGCCCGAGCCGCTTGGCGAGGAGTTCCTGGCAGCCCCCGTCTTCCGGGGTGACGGACTTGCGCCCGATGAGCGCTTGGGCGAGCTCTAGTACCCCATCAGGCATTCATGTCGATCTTGAAATTGCCGAAGGACGCGTTGCCGCCGCCCGAGAGTTTTTCGTCGACCGGCTTTTGCTGCACGCCCTGCGGCATCGACTGCCCGGGCATCGACTGGCCGGTGATTTCGCCCGCGGTCGCCTGGTTGATGAGCCACAGCATGTTGGTGGCCGAGTCGGCGTTCGCCATCGCCTCGTCCTGCGTGATCTTGCCGTCCATGAAGAGCTTGAAGAGCGACTGCTCGAAGGTCTGCGAGCCCGGCGACATGCTCTTCTCGAGCGCTTCCTTGATCTCGTTGATCTCGCCCTTCTCGATCAGCTCGGCGATGTGGCGCGTGTTCAGCAGCACCTCCGCCGCGACGGCGCGCGCGCCGGTCTTAACGCGCACCAGACGCTGCGAGATCACCGCGGAGAGCGCCGCCGACAGGTCGAGCAACAGCGCCGGCCGGTTCTCGAGCGGGTAGAAGTTGATGATCCGGTTCATCGCGTGGTAGCTGTTGTTCGCGTGTAGCGTGGCGAGGCAGAGATGGCCCGACTGCGCGTACGCGAGAGCCATCGCCATGGTCTCCTTGTCGCGGATCTCGCCGATCAGGATGCAGTCGGGCGCCTGGCGCAGCGCGTTCTTCAGGCCGATCTCGAACGCCTTGGTATCGGTGCCGACCTCGCGTTGGTTCACGATCGACTTCTTGTTCTGGAAGATGTATTCGACCGGGTCTTCGAGCGTCAGGATGTGGCCCGACTTGCGCTCGTTGCGGAAGTCGAGCATCGAAGCGAGCGAGGTCGACTTGCCCGAGCCGGTGGCGCCGACCATCAGGATCAGGCCGCGCTTGCCCATGATCACTTCCTTCAGCACCTCGGGCAGGCCGAGCGAGTCGATCGGCGGGATCGAGCCCGGGATGTAGCGCACCACCACCGAGGGCGAGCCCTTCTGGCGGAACGCACTGATGCGGAAGGTGCCCACGCCCGCGAGGTTGTACGCGGTGTTGAGCTCCATCTCGTCCTCGTACTCCCTGATCTGGCGCTCGTTCAGCACCTCGTAGAGCAGCTGCTGCACGGTCTCGGCGGTCATCACGGCCTGATTGACCGGCATGGCGACGCCGTTGATCTTGATGTTGATCGGCGCGCCGACCGAAACGAAGATGTCCGAGGCCTTCTTGTCGGCCATGATCTGGAACAGCTTCTTCATTGCAGACATCGTCCCTCCCGTGCCTTTTTTGCGTTGCCTTGCGCCAGCTTATCCCGCTAGTTTAATCCCCCCTGAGAAGTTCGTTCAGGCTGGTCTTGGCGCGGGTCTTGGCATCGACCCTTTTTACAATTACCGCACAGTAGAGGCTGTATTTGCCGTCTGGGGAGGGCAAATTACCGGAAACGACCACCGACCCGGCCGGGACCCGACCGTAAAGGATTTCCCCGGTCTGCCGGTCCAGGATGCGGGTGCTTTGCCCGAGGTATACGCCCATCGAGAGCACGCTGTTCTCCTCGACGATTACCCCCTCGACCACCTCCGAGCGGGCGCCGATGAAGCAGTTGTCCTCGATGATCACGGGGTTGGCCTGGACCGGCTCGAGCACGCCGCCGATGCCAACGCCGCCTGAAAGGTGCACGTTCTTGCCGATCTGCGCGCAGGAGCCGACGGTGGCCCAGGTGTCGACCATGGTTCCCTCGTCCACGTAGGCGCCGATGTTGACGAAGGACGGCATCAGCACCACGTTTTTGGCGATGTAGGAGCCGCGCCGCGCGGCGGCGGGAGGAACGACGCGGAAGCCCGCTTTTTCAAAATTGAAAGATTCAAACTTCGAAGGCACTTTGTCGTAGTACCGCTTCTCCATCACCCGGTTGTCATGCAGGCGGAAGGAGAGCAGCACCGCCTTCTTCAGCCACTGGTGCGTGACCCACTGGCCGCCGGACTTCTGGGCGACGCGCAGCTTCCCGGAGTCGAGCCCCGCGATCGCTTCGTCGACGGCGTCGCGCAGCGCCTTCGTGGGCTTGAGGGAAGCGCGCTGCTCCCAGGCTTCTTCGATGATTTTTTGGGCGTTCATAGCTTGTCGATGAGGCTCGCGATGCGCCTGGCCGCTTCCAAGCACTCCCCGAGCGGCGCGACCAGCGCAATGCGAACGTGGTTGGATCCCGGGTTCCTGCCGTCCACCTCGCGTCCGAGAAAGCTCCCAGGCAGTAAGAGGACATTGTATTCACCGTGCAGGCGGCGCACGAACTCGGCATCGTCGATCGGGGTCTTTAGCCACACATAGAAGCTGCCGTCCGGCCTCTCGGCCCCGAGCACAGGCAGGACCGCGTCGAATTTCTCGAGGTAGAGGCAGCGGTTCTCGCGCACGTGCTCCTCGTCGCTCCATGCGGCGATCGACGCCTTCTGCACGGCGATGCTCATGGCGGAGCCGTGGTAGGTGCGATAGAGCCGGAACCGGTCGAGCAGGGCGGCGTCGCCCGCGACGAAGCCGGAGCGCATGCCGGGTGCGTTGGAGCGCTTGGACAGGCTGGAGAACACCACCAGCCGCCGGTAGTCGCGCTTGAGCTTGTGGGCTGCTTCGAGGCCCCCGAGCGGCGGCTGGTCGAAATAGATCTCGGAATAGCACTCGTCCGAAGCGATGACGAAACCGTGCCGGTCGGAGAGCTCGAACAGCCGCGTCCAGCCGCCGAGTCCCATGACCTTGCCGCTCGGATTGGCCGGCGAGCAGGTGTACACGAGTTGCACGCCGTTCCAGTCTTGCGGCTCGCCGTAGACCGGCGTGGCGCCGGCCAGCAGGGCAGCGCCTTCATAGATTTGATAGAACGGGTTGGGGCAGACGACTCTTGCTCCCGGCGACAGCACAGTCTGTGCGAACGCGAAGAGCGCCTCGCGCGAACCGTTGACCGGAAGGACCTGGGTCGCCGGATCGGGCGCCGGAATTCCGTAGCGCCGCGCGAGCCAGCCCGAAATCGCCGCGCGCAGCTCGGGCGTGCCGGCGGTCAGCGGGTAGGTGGCAAGCCCGTCGAGCGCGGCCGCAAGCGCGTCCTTGACCAGGCGCGGGGTCGGATGCTTCGGCTCGCCGATCGAGAGGTTGATCTCGCCGGGCCGGCCGCCGGTCAGGGCGCGAAGCTTTTCGAACGGGTAGGGCTTAAGCCGATCCAGCAGCGGATTCACCGCGCCAACCCTTCTTGCGGTGCTCCGCAATGACCGTGGTGTAGATGCCGCCGCGCACGTTGAAGCGCGCCTCGAGCTTCATGTAGCGCGGCCGCGTCGCGCGCACCAAGTCGTCGAGGATGCGATTCGTCACCGCCTCATGGAACGCGCCCTGGTCGCGGAACGACCAGACATACAGCTTGAGCGATTTGAGCTCGACGCACAGCCGGTCGGGCACGTAGTCGAGCACCAGCGTGGCGAAATCCGGCTGGCCGGTTTTCGGGCACAGGCAGGTGAACTCCGGGATCTCCATGTGGATCCGGTAGTCGCGCTGCGGCGTCGGATTGGCGAAGGTTTCTAGCCGCTTGCTCGGTCGGGAGGGCACTCGAAAAACTGCCGGAAAGAAAGCGCGGCGATGTTATCATTTTTTCCGTGCGGCTCACTCAAATAAAACTAGCCGGATTCAAGTCCTTCGTAGACCCAACTTCGATCCACATCCCAGGCCAGCTCGTCGGCGTCGTCGGCCCCAACGGCTGCGGCAAGTCGAACGTGATCGATGCGGTGCGCTGGGTGCTCGGCGAGAGCCGCGCTTCGGCGCTGCGCGGCGACTCGATGCAGGACGTGATCTTCAACGGCTCGGTGCACCGCAAGCCGCTCGCGCGCGCCTCGGTCGAGCTGATCTTCGACAACGCGCAGGGCCGCGCGGCGGGACAGTGGTCGCAGTACGCCGAGATCTCGGTCAAGCGCACGTTGCAGCGCGACGGCGAGTCGAGCTACTACATCAACGGCACGCACGTGCGCCGGCGCGACATCACCGACATGTTCCTCGGCACCGGCCTCGGCCCGCGCGCCTACGCGATCATCGAGCAGGGGATGATCTCGCGCGTGATCGAGGCGAAGCCCGAGGAGCTGCGCGTGTTCCTCGAGGAAGCGGCGGGCATCTCGCGCTACAAGGAGCGTCGGCGCGAGACGGAGAATCGGCTCGCCGACACGCGCGAGAACCTGGCGCGCGTCACCGACATCCGCCTCGAGCTCGGCGCGCAGCTCGAGAAGCTCGAGGGCCAGGCAAAGGTCGCCACGCGCTACAAGGAATACCACTCGGACCTGCAGCTCAAGCAGCACCTGCTGTGGTACCTGCGCCGGCGCGATGCCGCGGCCGAGCGCGAGCGCCACGCGCAGGAAATCGCCCGGCTCACGAATGCGCTGGAAGCCGAGACCGCGGAGCTGAGGAACGTGGAATCGCGCGTGGAGAGCGCGCGCGCCGCGCACTATGCGGCCGGCGACGGCCTCAACACGTCGCAGGGCGCGCTGTATGCAGCCAACGCGGAGGTCGCGCGCTTCGAATCGGAGCTCCGGCACGCCGAGGAGACGCGCAGCCGCCTGGAAAGCCAGTACACCGAGCGCCGTGCCCAGCTCGCTTCGTGGCGCACGCAACGCGCCGACCTCACTCAGTCTTTGCACTCGTGGGCGGCCCGCGCCGGCGAAGCGAAGCAACGCGTGTCCGAAACGCGCCAGAAGCTGGAGCAGGAAAAGAACGCGTTGCCCGGCGCCGACCAGTCGTTCCGCAGCGCGCAGCAGCGCCTGGACGGTGCGCGCAGCGCGCTCGCGCAGGCCGAGAGCCGCTTCCAGCTCGAGCAGGCGAACTTCACCCATCTCGAGCGCGCCCTGCAAACGCTCTCGCAGCGCGGCGAGCGGCTCGAGGCCGAGCTGCAGACGCTTCCCGAGCCGCCGCCCGGCGGGATGCAGAACCTCGACGAGCTGCAGCAGGCTCTCGGCACTGCGCAGCGGGAATTCGAAGCGATGCAGGTCGAACACTCGGCTGCCGAGGAGCGGCGCGCCGCGGCGGCCGAAGCGCTCGGCACCGCGCAACGCGACCACGCCGCAGCGCAGGCCCAGCTCGACACCTTGCGCCAGATCCAGGCCGCGGCCGAGGACAATGCGCCGCTGCGCGACTGGCTGGAGCGCCATGGGCTCGCGCACGCGGCGCGCTTCTGGCAGAAGCTGCGCATCGACCACGGCTGGGAGACCGCCGTCGAGTCGGTGCTGCGCGAGCGCCTGCATGCGCTCGAGCTGACCGACGCCTCGAGGCTCGCGGCCGCGCTGGCCGATCGACCGCCGGTAAAAGCTAGCGTGTTCGATCATGGGGCGCGCTCGAGCGCCGTCCCCGCGGCGGGGTTGCCGCTCAGCTCAAAGATTCACGTCACCGACCCGGCCGTGGCCGGTGCGCTGGCGGACTGGCTTGCCGGGGTCGTGGCGGTCGAAGGCACGCCGGATGCGCGCATGCGCGAGGCGCTGCCGCCGGGTGTGGTGCTGGTGAACCGCGACGGACACCAGTTCACTCGCCATACCGTGAGCTTTCACGCACCCGACCCGGCCGACGCCGGCATCCTGGCGCGGCAGGCCGAGATCGAGGAACTGGAGAAGCGCTGTGGCGAGCTTGCGTCGCGCCTCGCCGCCGCGGCGCGCGACGCGCAGTCGCATGAGGAACAATTGAACCTCCAGGCCCACGAGCTGGAGCGCGCGCGGCTTCAGATCGCGGAGCGGCAGTCGGCGCTGCACGACGGGCAGATCGAGAACGTGAAGCTGTCGCAGGCGCAGGAGCGCTACCGGGAGCGCAGCGCCGAGCTGAACGAGGTGCGCGCCGAAGCCGGCCGCGGCAGCGAGGCCTTGAGCCTTTCCCGGGACAGCTCGGGGCGCATCGCCGAGGAAATCGGCGCGAACAAGATCGAGGCCGAAACGGCGCGCGAGGCGCTCACCGCGGCCGAAAGCGCGCTCGGCGCGCAGCGCGAGGCGCTGCAGAAGGCCGAGCGCGAAGCGCAGGACGCGCTCTTCGGCGAGCGCGAGTGCTCTTCCAAGATCGCGGAGATCGACAACTCGGTGCGCGTCATCGACCAGCAGATCACGCGTGCCGATGCCGAGGTGACCCGGCTGAACGAAGAGCTCGCGGCCGATCCGATCCCCGCCGTCAAGGAATCGCTGGCGGCGGCGGTCGAGACGAAGATCGCCTGCGAGAAGAACCTGGGCGAGGCGCGCAACACGGTCGAGGCGGCCGCCGGCGCCCTGCGCGAGCTCGAGGAGGCGAAGCTCCAGGCCGAGGCGCGCGCCGCGCCGCTGCGCGAGAAGGTGAGCGAGCTGCGGCTCAAGGAGCAGGCGGCGCAGATCAATTTCGACCAGTTCGCCACGCAGCTGACCGAGGCGGGCGCGAACGAGGAGCAGCTCGCCGCCGAGGCCAGCAGCGCCCCTCGCGCCGCCTCGCTGCAGGGCGAGATCACGCGCATCACCCAGGCGATCAACGAGCTCGGCGCGGTGAACCTCGCGGCGCTGGAGGAGCTGCGCACCAGCCAGGAGCGCAAGAACTTCCTCGACGCGCAGTCCACCGACCTGGAAGAAGCCGTGCGCACGCTCGAGGACGCGATCCGCAGGATCGACCGGGAAAGCCGCGAGCTGCTGCGCGAGACCTTCGAAACGGTGAACGGCCACCTCGGCAAGCTCTTTCCGACGCTCTTCGGCGGCGGGGACGCCAAGCTCGTGATGAGCGGCGAGGAGATTCTCGACGCGGGGGTGCAGGTGATGGCGCACCCGCCCGGCAAGCGCAACACCAGCATCCACCTCCTCTCGGGGGGCGAAAAGGCGCTGACCGCGATCTCGCTGGTGTTCGCCCTGTTCCAGCTCAATCCGGCGCCGTTCTGCCTGCTCGACGAAGTCGACGCGCCGCTCGACGACTCCAATACGCTGCGCTTCTGCGACCTGGTGCGGCGCATGTCGGACCAGACCCAGTTCCTGTTCATCAGCCACAACAAGATCTCGATGGAGATGGCCTCCCAGCTGGTCGGCGTCACGATGCCGGAGTCGGGCGTTTCGCGCGTGGTGGCGGTGGACATCGAGGAAGCGCTGCGCATCCGGGAGGAGCTCGCCGCGTAGGATTCCATGGGCGACCTCGTACTCGGTCTGCTCGTGCTCGGCGCGGTGCTTTTTGCGGGCGTGCTCGTCTATAACCGGGTGCAGGAGCGCTCGGCCCGGCGCGCCGTAGAGCGCGCCTTCGGCCCGGGCCGGCCCGATACGCTGCTCGATGAGCCGTCCGCGCGGCGCGAACCTTCCCTGAAGGCGGAAGCCCTGCCGGATGAGCGCGTGGACTACGTGATCGAGCTGCAGCCCGCGCGCCCGCTCGCCGCGGCGATGGTGCACGAAGGCTGGCAGACGATCGAGCAGCGCTTCGCGCGCCGCGTGCTGCTCGCAGAATCGGGCGGCGGCGACTGGCGCGCAGGCCTGCAGCTCGTGAGCCGCGCCGGCGTGGTGAGCGAGGCCGAGCTGATCGAGTTCCGCTCCGCGGTCGAGACCCTCGCGGCCAGCCTGGCCGCGAGCGTTTCGGCGCCCGAGATACGCCACGTGCTCGAGGCGGCACGCGAGCTCGACCGCACGTGTGCCGACAGCGATATCCAGGTGGCGCTGCACGTGGTTGCCCCCGCGGTCGATATCGACTCCGCGCCCTTGGTCGGTGAACAACCCTTCCAGGTCGTCCGACGCGAGGACGGGGTCACGCTCATCCTCGACGTCGCGCTGACCCCGCAGCTCGGGGCGAGCTACGAGGCGATGGCGCGCGCCGGGCGCAGCCTCGCCGAGACGCACGGCGGCCGCTTGGTCGACGACCGCGGCAATGTGCTCGACGAGCGCTCGCTCGCGGCGATCGGCGCGCAGCTCGAGGCCGTGCGCCAGGCGCTCGCCGGGCGCGGCATCGAGACCGGGAGCCCGCTCGCGCTGCGTCTATTTTCATGACGGTTGAGAAGAAGGCCAGGAAACTCCGGGAAACGATCGAGCGGCATAACCGGCTCTACTACCTCGAAGACGCGCCGCAGATCACCGACGCGGAGTACGACGCGCTGTTCCGCGAGCTGCACGCGCTGGAAGCCGAGCATCCCGAGCTGCGCACGCCCGATTCGCCCACGCAGCGGGTCGGCGCGCCGCCGCTCGCCGAGTTCGGCGAGGTTCGGCATCGCACGCCGATGCTCTCGATCAGCAACGCCTTCGACGAGGAGAATGTGCGCGCCTTCGACAAGCGCGTGCGCGAGAACCTCGGCGCCGGCGAGGTCGAGTATGCGGTCGAGCCGAAGCTCGACGGCCTGGCGGTGAGCCTCACGTACCGCGACGGGGTGCTTGCGCAAGGGGCGACCCGCGGCGACGGCGCCACTGGCGAGGATGTGACCGCGAACTTGCGCACCGTGCGGAACATTCCATTGAAAATCATGAGCGGAGACCTCGAAGTGCGCGGAGAGGTCCTGATGTACCGCAGCGATTTCGACGCGCTGAACGAGCGCCAGCGCCAGGCCGGTCAGAAGGAGTACGTGAACCCGCGCAACGCGGCGGCGGGGGCGGTGCGCCAGCTCGATTCGCGCATCACCGCGACGCGGCCGCTGCGCTTTTTCGCCTACGCGCTGGTCTCCGAAACCACCGTGAAGACGCATGCGCAGGCCCTCGACCGCCTGCAGAAGCTCGGGTTCCCGGTCTGCGAGGAGCGCGCGGTGGTCTCGGGCGCGGAAGGCCTTCTGCGCTACTACAGCCGCATCGGCAAGCTGCGCGACAAGCTGCCCTACGCCATCGACGGGGTGGTCTACAAGGTGAACCGCCTCGACTGGCAGGAGCGCCTCGGCTTCGTTTCGCGCGCGCCGCGCTTCGCGCTCGCGCATAAGTACCCGGCCGAGGAGCAGACGACGCAAGTGCTGGGCATCGAGGTCCAGGTCGGGCGCACCGGCGCGCTCACGCCGGTCGCGCGGCTCCAGCCGGTTTTCGTCGGCGGCGTGACGGTCACCAACGCCACCCTGCACAACGAGAGCGAGCTGCGGCGCAAGGACGTGCGCATCGGCGATACGGTCGTCGTGCGCCGCGCCGGCGACGTGATTCCGGAAGTGGTTTCCGTGCGCACCGAGCTGCGTCCGCAGGATGCCGCCCTGTTCCAGTTCCCGGCCGAGTGCCCGATCTGCGGCTCCGCCGTCGTCAAGAACGAGGACGAGGCGGTGCACCGCTGCAGCGGCGGTCTCTACTGCCCGGCGCAGCGCAAGCAGGCGCTGCTGCATTTCGCCAGTCGGCGCGCGATGAACATCGAGGGACTGGGCGAACGCCTGGTGGATCAGCTCGTGGACAAGGACATGGTCCATACGCCGGCCGACCTCTACGCCCTTGGCGTTGAAAAGCTGGAAAGCCTGGAGCGGATGGGCGAGAAGTCGGCGGCCAATCTGGCCGCCGAGCTCGAGCGCTCGCGCAGCACCAGCCTCGAGCGCCTGATCTACGCCCTGGGCATCCGCAACGTCGGCGAGAGCACCGCGCGCGACCTGGCGCGGCACTTCGGCGACCTCGACCCGCTGATGCGGGCGAGCGAGCAGGAGCTGCTCCAGGTCATGGACGTCGGGCCGGTGGTGGCGCGCTCGATCCACCAGTTCTTCGCCGAAGCGCATAACCGGCAGGTCATCGAGGACTTGCTCAAGGCGGGAATGCGCTGGCCCAAGATCTCCCCGGCGCCCCGGACGTCGGGGCCGGTGAAGAGCTTCGTGCTGACCGGCACGCTGAGCGGCATGACGCGCGACGAAGCGCGCGCCGCGATCGAGGCCAAGGGGCACAAAGTGGCCGGCTCGGTGTCCAAGAAGACCGATTTCGTCGTTGCCGGAGAAGACGCGGGGTCGAAGCTCGAGCGCGCGCGCGCACTCGGGGTTCGCATCCTGGATGAAAAAGAATTCCGCGAAATGCTGCAAAATCTGTAACCCCGGGCCCATTCCATGCACGCAAAACTGAGAAAGGCCGTATTTCCGGTCGCCGGCCTCGGCAGCCGGTTCCTGCCCGCCACCAAGGCGAGCCCCAAGGAAATGCTGCCGATCGTCGACAAGCCCCTCATCCAGTACGCAGTGGAGGAGGCGGCGGCCGCCGGCATCACCGAGATGGTGTTCGTCACCGGCCGCAACAAGCGCGCGATCGAGGACCACTTCGACAAGGCCTACGAGCTCGAGACCGAGCTCGAGCGCAAGCACAAGGACGTGCTGCTCGACATGGTGCGCTCGGTGCTGCCCGAGGGCGTGCGCTGCATCTACATCCGGCAGGCCGAGCCGCTCGGCCTCGGCCACGCCGTGCTCTGCGCCCAGCCGATCGTGGGCAACGAGCCGTTCGCGGTGCTGCTCGCCGACGACCTGATGGACGCGCAGCCGGCCGCGATGTGCCGCATGGCCGAGGTCTACTCGCAGACCGGCGCCTCGCTCCTCGGCGTGGAGGAGGTGCCGCGCCAGCAGACCCAGAACTACGGCATCGTCACGATCGACAAGATGCAGGGCGACAGCGCCCGCATCCACAGCATCGTGGAGAAGCCCAAGCCGGCGGACGCGCCGTCCAACCTCGGGGTGATCGGCCGCTACGTGCTGACCCCACGGATCTTCGAGCTGCTCGCCGAGGTCGTGCCCGGCACCGGCGGCGAGATCCAGCTTACCGACGGGATTTCCGCGCTGCTCCGGCACGAGAAGGTCCTGGCCGTGCGCCTGCCCGGGCGGCGTTACGACTGCGGCTCCAAGCTCGGCTACCTGCAGGCGACGCTCGAGTACGGGCTGCGCCACCCGGAGACCGGCGCGGACTTCGCGCGCTACTTGAAGTCGCGAAACAATGCCTGATCCGGCGGCCGCCTGGGCATTCCTCGAGGAGTCCGAGCTGATCGCGAGCGCCGAGGAAGTCCAGACGGCGGTGCGGCGCGTGGCCGGTGAGATCGAGCACGCGCTGTCGAAAAAGTACCCCCTGGTGCTCGCCGTCATGGGCGGCGCCGTGGTGTTCGCGGGGCAGATCCTGCCGCTCCTGCGCTTCCCGCTCGACTTCGACTACGTGCACGCCTCGCGCTACGGCGCGATGACGCGCGGCACGCGGATCGAATGGCGCGTAAAGCCGCCCGCGCTGGTCAGGGGACGCGCGGTGCTGGTGCTCGACGACATTCTCGATCACGGCGAGACCATGCACGCCATCCGCAACGGCCTGCTCGAGCTCGGCGCGGCGAGCGTGCATTGCGCGGTTCTGGTGGAAAAAGTGCTGAAGGAGAAAAAGCCGATCGTGCCGGACTTCATCGGACTGAAGATTCCCGACCGCTTCGTCTTCGGCTGCGGCATGGACGCGAAGGGCTTCTGGCGCAATTTGCCGGAGATCCGCGCGATGAAGGAGTAACGCATGCTCGCGATCATCGGCGGCAGCGGACTGACCAAGCTCGCCAACCTCGAGGTCGGCCGGCGCAAGGTCGCGCGCACGCCGTACGGCGATCCGTCCGGCGCGGTGACCTTCGGCCGCGTCGGCGCGAACGAGATCCTGTTCCTCGCGCGGCACGGCTACGGGCATACCATCGCGCCGCACGAAGTGAACTACCGCGCGAACCTCTGGGCGCTCAAGCAATGCGGCGCCGACGCCGTCGTCTCGGTCGCCTCGGTGGGCGGCATCCGCAACGACATCTGGCCGGGCACGCTGGTCTTGCCGCACCAGATCATCGACTACACCTGGGGCCGGGCCTCGACCTTCTTCGAAGGCCCGGGCACGCCGGTCAACCACATCGATTTCACCGAGCCGTATTCGCGACAGATGCGCGCTCGCCTATTGAGCGCTGCCGCTAATGCGGGCGAGCGAATCATGGATGGCGGAGTCTACGCGGCTACCCAGGGCCCGCGGCTCGAAACCGCGGCGGAGATCAACCGCCTGGAGCGCGACGGCGCCGAGCTCGTGGGCATGACCGGGATGCCGGAAGCCGCGCTCGCGCGCGAGATCGGCCTCGAGTACGCGGCGATCGCCGTGGTCGCGAACTACGCCGCCGGCCGCGGCGACAGCGAGCGCGCGGTGCCGCTCGACAAGATCGAGGCGGTGCTCGAGGAAGCGATGGGCCGCGTGCGGCGCATCATCGAGAAGCTCTGCGAGGCGCAATGATCCGCCCCGTACTTCGCATGGGGGATCCTCGCCTTTGGCAAAAGTCGTTGCCCGTAGAAAAATTTGGAACGGCCGAATTGGCCGCCTTGTTGACCGATATGCGCGACACCATGGCGCACTTGAACGGCGCGGGCCTCGCCGCGCCGCAGATCGCGGTGCCGCTGCGCGTGGTGATCTTCGGCGTCACCGCCAACCCGCGCTATCCCGACATCGAGCCGGTACCGGATACCGTGCTGATCAATCCGGTGCTGACGCCGCTCTCGAGCGAGATGGAGGAGGGGTGGGAAGGCTGCCTGTCGGTCCCTGGAATGCGCGGTTGGGTTCCCCGGTTCAGCAAGCTTCGGTATTCAGGTTATGACGAGCGCGGCCGACACCTTCAGCGCGAAGTAGAAGGCTTCCACGCCCGCGTCGTGCAGCACGAGGTCGACCACCTCGACGGCGTGCTCTACCCGATGCGCATCCGGGACCTGACGAAGTTCGGCTTCAACGAGGAGCTGTTCCCGGGCGTCAACCTGCCTGCCGAGGATTAGCGTGGTATTTGCTGAGCGCGGCGCGAAAGTCCGGCTCGACGACATCCCGACCGAGCCGCCCAAGGGGATCTCCAAGGAGCAGGCTCGCAAGCGCTTCGCCCAGCTCGGCGAAGAGCTGTTCGAGCTGCAGGACTCCATGTTCGGCGCCAAGCTGAACAGCGTCATGATGGTTCTGCAGGGCCGCGACACCGCCGGCAAGGACGGCGCCATCAAGCACGTGGCGGGCTGCCTCAATCCGCGCGGGCTCAGCGTGGTGTCGTTCGGCGTGCCGACCACGGAGGAGCGCGAGCACGATTTTCTCTGGCGCGTGCATCGCCACGCGCCGCGGCTCGGCGAGTTCGCCATCTTCAACCGCTCGCACTATGAGGACGTGCTCGTCGTGCGCGTGCACGACCTCGCGCCGCGCAAGCTCTGGAAGGAGCGCTACGGGCACATCGCGGACTTCGAGGAGCTGCTCGCGGAGCACGGAACCATCGTGCTCAAGTACTTCCTACACATCAGCAAGAAGGAGCAGAAGAAGCGCCTGCTCGAGCGCGAACAGACGGCGCAGACGGCGTGGAAGCTGAATGCCAACGACTGGAAGGAGCGCGACCACTGGGACGCGTACACCGAGGCGTACGAGGACGCGATTGCGAAAACCGCCGCCCCACATGCGCCGTGGATCGTCGTGCCCGCGGATGCGAAGTGGTACCGCAACCTGGTGGTCGCGGAATCGGTGGTCGAAGCGCTGCGCGGGCACCGCAAGGCCTGGACCCGCACGCTCGAGGAGATGGGGCGCAGGCGGCGCGCCGAGCTCGCCGCCTACCGCCGGGATAGCTCCGCGAAGTAACTCGATCCGTCCTGGAGGATCAGCTCCCGATGCCGAGCGCGGCGAGCGTCTGTCGATCGGCTTGACCGGTCACCGGCAGCTTCTCCGCGCGCTGGAAGCTCATGAGTGCCGAGCGGGTGGTTTGCCCGAGGACACCGTCGGCGGCGCCCGGGCGGTAGCCGCGCGCGGCTAGCTTGCGCTGAACGTCGCGAATGGTGTTGGCGGTTGCGTTCTCGGCGCGGGTGGCGCCGGCGGCCGCCGAGGGCCGATCGATGCCGAGCGCGGCGAGGGTGCGCGGGTTGAGGCGCCCGGTAATCGTAAGCCCCTCGGATTTCTGGAAGGCGCTTAACGCGGCCGCGGTCCTTTCGCCGAGCATTCCGTGCGCCGGGCCGGCCTGGAAGCCGCGGTCGTTCAGCGTCTCCTGCGCCTTGCGGATCGTGGCGGCGTCGTAGCCGCCCGCCGCCGGGGTGCCATCCGCCTTCTGGATGCCGAGCGCGGCGAGCGTCTCGCGGTCGAGACGACCGCTGGGCTTCAGTTTCTCGGCCCGCTGGAAGTTCACCAGCGCCGCTTGCGTCTGAGCGCCCATCTTTCCGTCGATGCCGCCGGTCTTGTAACCGCGGTCGTTCAAGATCTTCTGCGCCTGGCGCACCGTTTGGTCGTCGACAAACAGCCGCTCGGCGGCGGAAGCCGAGGTCATCCCTGCGGCTACGAGCGCGGCCACGGCTAGTGAGTAAATGGCTTTCATGAAAAACCTCGCTTGAAAAGTTGGCCGTAGGGTTCGAGCAAGCGCTGTTCCTATTGCGGCGCAACAGATTCCAAGCGACGGCGTCGCGACGACTAAGCGGCGGCCTGCTGGAGCGTAAGGTCGGCGAGCAGGTCCTGCTCGAGCTGCAGCACGGTCTTCGAATTCGAAAGCGCTTCGCCGGAGATCAGGAACACGTCCTCGGCGCGGTCGCCGAGCGTATTGATGCGCGCGGTCTGCAGGTTGATGTGATAGCGCGCGAGCGTGCGGGCGACGCTATAGAGCAGCCCGGGCCGGTCGGCCGCGACGATGGTGAGCGCGTGGTAGGTGCCGCGTTCGTCGGGGCGGATGTTCACCGCGGGCGAAATCGGGAAATGGCGCACCCGGCGCGAGAGGCGCCCGCCGCGCGGCGGGCCGAGCGGTGCGTCGGATTGCAGCTCGGCGGCGAGGTCGGTTTCGATCATCGCGATACGGTCCTGGTAGTGGGCGTCGCGCCCCTGTCCCATGACGACGAAGGTGTCGAGCGCGTAGCCGTTGCGCGTGGTGTGCACCTTGGCTTCCGCGATATTGAAGCCGGCGCGCTCGAAATAGCCGCAGATGCGCGCGAACAGCACCTCGCGGTCCCGCGTATAGATCATGACCTGCAGGCCCTCGCCGAAGGGTGCGAGTCGCGCCTTGACCACGGGCTTGTCGGCGTCGACCCGGTAATGCAGGTTGCGCGTCTGCCAGGCGATCTCCTGCGCGTCGTGGCGCAGGAAGTAGGGCGTGTCGAGGGCGGCCCAGAGGCGGTCCTTGGCGATGTCGGAAAGCGCGTAGAGGCGCAGCAGGCGCACCGCCTCGGCCTGCTTCTCGGCGAGCGCGGCGTCGCGCGCCAGTGGCTCGCCGGTCAGCACCCGCCGAGTGGCGCGGAACAGATCCTCGAGCAGCTTGCCCTTCCAGGCATTCCATACCTTGGGGCTGGTACCGCGCACATCCGCGACGGTGAAAAGGTATAGCGCGACGAGGCGCCGCTCGGTGCCGACCAGCTCGGCGAAGGTCTTCACCACCTCTGGGTCGTAGACGTCCTGCTTCTGCGCCACGTGCGACATGGCGAGATGCCGCTCGACCAGGAACTGCACCAGTGCCGCATCTTCCCTGGAAAGAAGATGACTTTTGCAGAACCTGCGCGCGTCCACGGCGCCGAGCTCCGAATGGTCGCCGCCGCGCCCCTTGGCGATGTCGTGGTAGAGCGCGGCGACGTACAGCAGCCAGCGGCGCTCGAAGCCCGCCATCAGCTCGCTGCACAGCGGGAACTCGTGCGCGAACTCCGGCATGGTGAAGCGCCGCAGGTTGCGCATCACCATCAGGATGTGCTGGTCGACGGTGTACACGTGGAACAGGTCGTGCTGCATCTGGCCGACGATGCGGCCGAACTCCGGCAGGTAGCGGCCGAGGATGCCGTACTGGTTCATGCGGCGGAACTCGTGCACGATGCCGCGCGGCTGCTGGAGAATGTGCAGGAACAGCAGCCGCGCCGTCGGGTCCTTCCTGAATTGCACGTTGACCAGCAATCTTGCCCGCCATAGCGCCCGCAAGGTGCGCGCGGTCATCCCGCGCAGCTCCTGGTGCTGCATCATGAGCAGGAAGCACTCGAGGATCGCGCTCGGCGTGCGCGCGAAGGTGTTTTCCTGCTTGATGTGCAGCAGCTCGCTGCGCACTTCGAAGCGCTCGTTCAGCGCCCGCGGCGCGGTGTCGGGCCGCGGCGCAAGGCGCGCCTCCAGGTTCTGCATCAGGATGGCGTTGAGCTGCGTCACTCCCTTCGCGGTCTGGTAGTAGCGCTGCATCATCGCTTCGCTCGCGCGCCGCGCCGGCGTGTCCTTGTAGCCGAGCTGGCCGGCGAGGGCCGTCTGCAGGTCGAACACGATGCGGTCCTCGCGCCGCCCGGCAAGGTAATGCAGCCGGATCCGCAAGTCGTGCAGGTGCGCTTCTAGCTTCGCGAGCTGGCGCGCTTCCTGCCGCTCGATGAGGCCGGGCGCGACCAGGTCGCTCCACCGGCGTCCCATCGCGCTCGCGCGGGCAATCCACTGGATGACCTGCAGGTCGCGCAGTCCGCCGGGCGCCTCCTTGAGGTTCGGCTCGAGCGAGTAGGGCGAGTCCTGGTGCTTGGCGTGGCGCTGCTCCTGCTCGAGCTTCTTCGCCTTGAAGAACGCGACCGGGTCCAGGTTCCTTTGCAGCTCTTTGTTGAGCTTCTGGAACAGGCCGCGGCTGCCGGCGAGGAAACGCGCTTCGAGCAGCGTGGTGCGGATGGTGATGTCGCCCGCCGCGGCCTCGATGCAGCCCTCGACCGTGCGCACGCTGTGGCCGATCTCCAGGCCGATGTCCCAGAACTGGCCGATCAGGCGCTCGAGCGCTTCGCGCTGCGCTGCGGTGGGCTCGGCTGCGAGCAGCAGCAGCAGATCGATATCGGAGCAGGGGAAAAGCTCGCCCCGGCCGTAGCCGCCCGTCGCGACCAGCGCAGCGTCGGCGGCGACGCCGGTCTCGCCCCAGAGCGCCTTGACCGTGCGGTCGACGAGCTGGCAATGCCGGGTGAGCAGCAGCCGCGGGTTGGGCCGCCGCAGGTAGGTCTCCTTCAACGCCTGGCGCGCGGCCGCGATCTCGGCGCGAAAGTCGAGCTTCATGGCGGTGCCAGCATCCCGTTCGAGCGGGTCAGCACCTCAAACCCAGACTCGGTCACCGCGACCGTGTGTTCCCACTGCGCCGACAGGCTGTGGTCCTTGGTGACGATGGTCCAGCCGTCGGCCAGTTCGCGGATCCCGGGCTTGCCGGCGTTGATCATCGGCTCGATGGTGAAGGTCATGCCCGCCTCGAGCGCCACGCCGGCGCCGGCCTTGCCGTAATGGAGCACCTGCGGCTCCTCGTGGAACTTGCGCCCGATGCCGTGGCCGCAGAACTCGCGCACCACCGAGAAGCCGTGGCTCTCGGCGTGGCCCTGGATCGCCGCGCCCACGTCGCCGAGGCGCGCCCCCGGCCGCACCTGGCGGATGCCGAGCCACATGCACTCGAAGGTGACTTCGACCAGGCGCTTTGCCTGGATGCTCGGCTCGCCGACGTAGAACATGCGGCTGCAGTCGCCGTGGAAGCCGTCCTTGATTACGGTGACGTCGATGTTCAGGATGTCGCCCGCCTTCAGCACGCGCTCGCCCGGCACGCCGTGGCACACCTGGTGATTCACCGAGGTGCAGATCGATTTCGGAAACGGGCGGTAGCCCGGCGGCGCATAGTTGAGCGGCGCCGGCACTGTGCCCTGCACGTTGATCATGTACTCATGGCAAAGATCATTCAGCTTGCCGGTGGTGACACCGGGCCGAACGTGCGGGCTGATGAAATCGAGAACCTCGGAGGCGAGCCGCCCGGCGATGCGCATTCGCCCTAGCTCGTCCGGGCCCTTCAGGACCACGGCCATTCGACTGATTATGCTAGAATTTCGGGCTCAAATCTTCCGGCGTGTTCGCCAAGGGTCCCCGAGAGGGGCAGAGCGCGCCGCAGACCAACCCTAAGGAGAAGCGAAGTGTCGGTAACTATGCGTCAAATGCTGGAAGCCGGGGTCCATTTCGGACATCAGACCCGGTACTGGAACCCGAAGATGGCGCCGTACATCTTCGGTCACCGCAACAAGATCCACATCATTAACCTGGAAAAGACGCTCGCGCTCTACCAGGACGCGCTCAAGTTCGCGCGCCAGCTGGCCGCAAACCGCGGAACGATCCTCTTCGTGGGCACCAAGCGCCAGGCGCGCGACATCGTGCGTGAGGAGGCGCAGCGCAGCCAGATGCCGTTCGTCGACCACCGCTGGCTCGGCGGCATGCTCACGAACTTCAAGACCGTGAAGCAGTCCATCAAGCGGTTGAAGGAAATGGAGGGCATGCAGCAGGACGGCAGCCTGGAGCGCATTTCCAAGAAGGAAGCGCTCGGCCTTACGCGCGAGCTCGCCAAGCTGCAGCGCTCGCTGGGCGGCATCAAGGAGCTGCAGGCGCTGCCCGACGCGCTGTTCGTGATCGACGTCGGCTACCAGAAGGGCGCGGTGCAGGAGGCGAACAAGCTCGGCGTGCCGGTGATCGGTGTCGTCGACACTAACCACAACCCCGCGGGGATCGACTACGTGATCCCGGGAAACGACGACTCGAGCCGCGCCATCCGCTTGTACGCGCGCGGCATCGCCGACGCGGTGCTCGAAGGCCGCACCCAGTCGCTGGAAGAAGTGGTGGCCGCCTCGCGCGACGAGTTCGTCGAGGTGGAAGAGGACGAGGGGTCACAGTAATTTGTTTTTCTAAGTCGAAGAAAAGGGGCTTCGGCCCCTTTTTTTCAACCTGAAGGAGTTGCAAGGAATGGCAGAAATCAGTGCAGGCCTGGTGAAAGAGCTCCGCGAACTCACCGGGCTCCCCATGATGGAGTGCAAGAAGGCGCTGGCCGAGACCGGCGGCGATCTGAAGAAAGCCGAGGAGCTGCTGCGCATCAAGAGCGGCGCCAAGGCGAGCAAGGCCGCGGGGCGTATCGCGGCCGACGGCGTGATCGGCTCGTTCGTCGCCCCGGACGCGAAGCTGGGCGCGCTGGTCGAGCTCAACAGCGAGACCGACTTCGTGGCCCGCAACGACGATTTCGTCGCGTTCGCAAGGTCGCTGGCCGAGACGGTCGCGACGCGCGACCCGGGCGCCGCGGAGGAGGACAAGCGCCAGAAGCTGGTGCAGAAGATCGGCGAGAACATCACGATCCGTCGCTTCAAGCGCATGCAGGCGAAAGGCAAGCTCGCGCTGTACGTCCATGCCGGCAGCAAGATCGGGGTGCTGGTCGACTTCGAGGGCGCGGATGAAGTCGGCAAGGATGTGGCGATGCATATCGCGTTCGCCAAGCCGAGGCATCTCAGCAAGGGCGAGGTGCCGCAGGACGTGGTGCAGCAGGAGCGCAAGATCCAGGAGGCGCGCGCCAGGGAATCCGGCAAGCCGGCCGAGATCGCGGCCAAGATGGTCGAGGGCGCCGTCAACAAGTTCCTCGGCGAGATCACGCTGCTCGGCCAGCCGTTCATCAAGGACGACAAGCAGACGGTGGAGAAGATGCTCGCCGCAAGAAAAGCCAAGGTGCTCGGCTACGCGTTCCTGGTGGTCGGCGAAGGCATCGACAAGCCCCAGCAGGTTCATTGACTCCCAAATACAAACGCGTTCTGCTGAAGCTCTCGGGCGAAGCCCTGATGGGCGATGACCCGTTTGGCATCAACCGGCAGACGATCGAGGCGATCGTCAACGAGGTGGCGCAGGTGTCGCGCCTGGGCGTGGAGCTCGGCGTGGTGATCGGCGGCGGCAACATCTTCCGCGGGCTCGCCCCGGGCGCGGCCGGCATGGATCGCGCGACCGCCGACTACATGGGCATGCTCGCCACCGTGATGAACGCGCTTGCGCTGTCGGACGCGATGCGCCAGGCCGGCATCGCGAGCCGCGTGCAGTCCGCGCTCAACATCGAGCAGGTGGTCGAGCCCTACATCCGCGGCAAAGCGATCCGCTACCTGGAAGAGGGCAAGGTGGTGATTTTCGCGGCCGGCACCGGCAATCCGTTCTTCACCACCGACACCGCGGCGGCGCTGCGCGGCAGCGAGATGGGCGCGGAGATCGTGCTCAAGGGCACCAAGGTCGACGGCGTCTACACCGCGGATCCGAAGCGCGATCCGCGCGCCGAGCGCTACGCGAAGATCAGCTTCGACGAGGCGATCGCGCGCAACCTGAAGGTCATGGACGCCACCGCGCTCACGCTGTGCCGCGACCAGAAGCTGCCGATCGCGGTGTTCAGCATCTTCAAGCCGGGCGCGCTGCACCGGGTGGTGCTCGGCGAGGACGAGGGAACATTGGTTCACGTATGATGCTCTGGAGGTCGGCATGATGATCGCGGAACTCAAGAAAACGATCGAGCAGAAGATGGACAAGAGCATCGAGGCGTTCAAGCACGACCTCGCCAAGGTGCGCACCGGCCGCGCGCACACCGGCCTGCTCGACCATGTGCGGGTCGACTACTACGGCACGCCGACGCCGATCAACCAGGTGGCGAAGATCATCCTGCTCGACGCGCGCACCATCGGCGTGACGCCGTTCGAGAAGAAACTGATCCCGACGATCGAGAAGGGCATCCGCGAATCGGACCTGGGCCTGAACCCGGTCACCAGCGGCGATACCATCCGCCTGCCCATGCCCGCGCTCACCGAGGAGCGGCGCAAGGAGCTGGTCAAGGTCGTGCGCCACGAGGCCGAGAACGCGCGCGTCGCCGTGCGCAACCTGCGGCGCGACGCGATCCACCAGCTGAAGGAAGCGCTCAAGAAGCACGAGATCTCGGAGAACGACGAGCGCCGCGCGCTCGACGAGACGCAGAAGATCACCGACAAGCACATCGCCGGCATCGACAAGCTGCTCGCCGACAAGGAAAAGGAGCTGCTCGCGGTATGAGCGCCGTCAGTTCCACGCGCGAGATTCCCCAGCCCGGCGCGCTGCCGCGCCACGTCGCGATCATCATGGACGGCAACGGCCGCTGGGCGCGGCGCCGCCGGCTGCCGCGCATCGCCGGCCACCGGCGCGGCGCCGAGGCGGTGCGCGCCGCGATCCGCGCCTGCGGCGAGCGCGGCATCGAGTACCTGACGCTGTTCGCCTTCAGCTCCGAGAACTGGCGCCGGCCGGCCGAGGAGGTCGCGCTCCTCATGAAGCTCTTCAAGAACGCGCTCGAGCGCGAGGTCGACGAGCTGCACGCGAACGGCATCCGGCTCAAAGTAATCGGCGACACGCGGCGCTTCGATCCGAAGATCCAGCAGCTGATCGAGCGCGGCGAGAGCCTGACCGCCGGCAACCGCCGGCTCACGCTGACGATCGCCGCCAACTACGGCGGGCGCTGGGACATCCTGCAGGCGATAAACCGGTTCGTCCGAGAGCATCCCCAGGCGAACGAGATCCGGGAAGAGCTCGTTTCTCCGTACCTCGCCATGAGCTACGCGCCGGAGCCGGATCTTTTCATCCGCACCGGCGGCGAGCAGCGCATCAGCAACTTCCTGCTGTGGCAGCTGGCTTATACCGAGCTCTACTTCACCGAGACGCTGTGGCCGGATTTCAACGCCGCGGCGCTCGACGAGGCGATCGCCTCGTACCGGAGCCGCGAGCGGCGCTTCGGCCGCACCAGCGAGCAGCTGGAGCAGTCGCAGCGGCCCGAGGTTGCCTGAGTGCTCGCCTGAGGCGCGTCGCCACTGCGGCAGTCCTGCTCGCGATCCTGCTCGCGGCGCTGTTCCTGCTGCCGCGGCTGGGAGTCGCCGCGTTCATGGCGCTGATCATCGGCATCGGCGGCCTCGAGTGGGCGCGCCTGTGCGGTTTCGGCCCGCTCGCCGCGCGCCTCTATGCGCTCGGTATCGTCGCGGCGCTCGCGCTTCTGGTGGCGCTGGAGTTCCATTTCCCGGTGTTCGTGCTCGCCGCGATCTTCTGGATCGTCGCCGTGCCAGCGTGGCTGTGGCTCGGCGTCAACGCCGGGCAGCGCGCGGTCCTCGCGGCGGTCGGATTCCTGGTGCTGGTGCCGCCCGCGCTGGCGATGGTGGTGTTCAGGCCGAGCGAGGCGCTCCTCGTGCTCGCGGTGGCGTGGATCGCGGACACCGCGGCTTACTTCGCCGGACGGCGCTGGGGACGGCACAAGCTGGCCCCCTCGATCAGCCCGGGGAAGACCTGGGAAGGCGCCGCCGGCGGCCTGGTCGGCGCAGCGGCCTACGCTATCATTCTTTCGCTGGTTCTCGCCGGAGGCACTGGAGCAATGACACTGGTCGGCGCGGCGGCGCTGCTCGTCGTGGCGAGCATCGCCGGCGACCTCTTCGAATCGGCCGCCAAGCGGCAGGCCGGAGTCAAGGACAGCGGCACCCTCCTGCCGGGGCACGGCGGCATGCTCGACCGCATCGACAGCGCGACCGCCACGCTTCCGGTCGCCGCGACCATGGTGCTGGCGGCGAGAGCAGCCCTGACATGATCAACCTGGCGATCCTGGGCGCCACCGGCTCGATCGGCGCGAGCACGCTCGACGTGGCCGCGCGCCATCCGGAGCGCTACCGCGTGTTCGCGCTCGCCGCGAACGCCTCCGCCGAGCCGCTCGCCGAGCTTTGCCGGCGGCACCGGCCGCGCTACGCGGTGCTCTCGGGGTTGTCGGAGGATCGCGAGCTGACGCGGCGCTTCGCCAACCTGGGAACCGAATTGCTTTTCGGCACGGACGCGCTGCAGAGCGTTGCACGCCATCCGGAAACCGGCGCGGTCATGGCGGCCATTGTCGGCGCGGCGGGACTCGCTTCGACGCTCGCGGCGGTGCGCGCCGGCAAGCGCGTGCTGCTCGCGAACAAGGAAGCGCTGGTGATGGCCGGCCCGCTGGTGATGCGCGCGGCGCGCGAGTCCGGCGCGCAGATACTGCCGGTCGACAGCGAGCATAACGCGGTGTTCCAATGCCTGGGCGCCTCGAGCAATCCCCGTCGGATCATTCTCACGGCTTCGGGCGGGCCGTTTCGCGCGAGCGCGCCGGCGAGCCTGCACGAGGTCACCCCGGCGGAGGCCTGCGCGCACCCGAACTGGGTAATGGGCCGCAAGATCTCGGTCGACTCGGCGACCATGATGAACAAAGGGCTCGAAGTGATCGAGGCGCGCTGGCTGTTCGACCTGCCGCCCGAGCGCATCGAGGTGCTGATCCACGCGCAGAGCATCGTGCATTCGCTGGTCGAGTACGCGGATGGCTCGGTCATCGCGCAGCTCTCGAACCCCGACATGCGCGTGCCGATCGCCAATGCGCTCGCCTATCCCGAGCGCGTTGAGTCCGGCGCGCCGCCGCTGGATCTGTCCCTGGTGAAGAATCTTTCCTTCGAGAAGCCTGATCTCGCGCGCTTTCCCTGCCTCGGCCTGGCTTACGCGGCGCTGCGCGCGGGCGGCACCGCGCCCGCGGTGCTGAATGCCGCCAACGAGATCGCGGTGGACGCGTTCCTCGCCGGCCGGCTGCGCTTCACCGGCATCGCCGAGGTGATCGGCGAGACGCTCGCGGCGACCCCGGTTCGCCCGGCCGAGGATCTCGATCCGATCCTGGAAGCGGACGCGCGCGCGCGGCGCGCGGCTCACGCCAGGGTCATGGCGCTCGCCGCATGAACCTGCTGCATACGATCGTCGCGTTCATCGTCGCGCTCGGGCTGCTCATCGTGGTGCACGAGTACGGGCACTACCTGATCGCGCGGCTGTGCGGGGTCAAGGTGCTGCGCTTCTCCGTCGGCTTTGGCCGCGCGCTCGTCACGAAGAGGATCGGACAGGACCAGACGGAGTGGGTCATCGCGGCGATTCCGTTCGGCGGCTACGTGAAGATGCTTGACGAGCGCGAGGGCCCGGTCGAGGCGCGCGAAGCGCACCGCGCGTTCAACCGCCAGAGCGTTTGGCGGCGCTTCGCCATCGTGGTGGCCGGGCCGCTGGCCAACTTCCTTTTCGCCATCGCCGCGTACGCCGGGCTCTTCATGTACGGCTTGCCCGAAGCGCGCCCGGTGCTCGGCGCGCCCCCCGACGGCACGGTCGCGGCGGCCGCGGGCCTGCGCGCCGGCGACACGATACGCGCGGTCGACGGCGAGCCGGTCGCCACCTGGCAGGAGGTGCGCTGGCGCGTGCTGCAGTCGGCGCTGCAGCGCTCGCCGGTGCGCCTGGATGTCGCGAACGAAAGAGGGCACCTGAACACCGTGACGCTCGACCTGCGCTCGTTCCCGGCCGACGACGTCGAGTCCGACGCGCTGGACCGGGTCGGGCTGCGGCTCTACCGCCCGCCGCTCGAGCCGGTGATCGGCCAGGTGGTGCGCGGCGGCGCGGCGGAGCGCGCCGGGCTCGCGCCGGGCGACCGCGTGCTCGCCGCCGACGGAAAGCCGGTCGAATCCTGGGAGGCGCTGGTCGCCGAGGTCCAGGCGCGTCCCGAAGTGCCGCTCAAGCTCACCATCGAGCGCGCCGGCGCGCGGCAGGAAGTAGAAGTGGTGCCGGCTGCGGTCGCAGCCGGCCAGAAGCGCATCGGGCGCATCAACGCCGCGCCGCAGGTACCGCCCTCGCATGCCGACCGGATACTCGTCCGGGTGCAGCACGGCGTCGGCGAAAGCCTCTGGAAGGCGGTCCTCAAGACCGGCGACATCGCGGTCTTCAGCCTGAAGATGCTGGGCAAGATGCTGGTGGGCGAGGTGTCCTGGAAGCACCTCTCGGGGCCGGTGACCATCGCCGATTTCGCCGGCCAGTCGGCGCAGATGGGCTGGGTGTCGTACCTCACCTTCCTCGCCCTCATCAGCATCAGCCTCGGGGTGCTCAACTTGCTGCCGATCCCGCTGCTCGACGGCGGCCACCTCATGTACTACGCGATCGAGATCGTCAAGGGAAGCCCCGTGTCGGAGCGGGCCATGGAGCTCGGTCAGCGCGTGGGCCTCGCGTTGCTGCTGGTCATGATGGCGTTCGCCTTCTACAACGACCTGAACCGCCTGCTGACCGGGTAGATGCTGCGCAACACCGGCTTGACCGCCGCGGTCGTCGCCTTCTGCCTGGCCGTGGCGGCCGCGCTTGCTACCAGCCTGGCCCGCGCGCAGGATTTCCAGCCCTTCGTGGTCAAGGACATCCGCGTCGAAGGGCTGCAGCGCACCGAGCCCGGCACGGTGTTCAGCTACCTGCCGGTGAAGGTCGGCGAAACCATGAACACCGAGAAGGCGCGCGCCGCGCTGCGCGCGCTGTACGCGACCGGCTTCTTCCAGGACGTGCGCCTGGAATCCGAGAACGACGTGCTGGTGGTGTTCGTGCGCGAGCGTCCCGCGATCGCTTCGATCGATTTCTCGGGCATGAAGGAGTTCGAGCCCGACACCGTGCGTAAGGTGTTGCGCGACCTCGGCATGGCCGAGGGCCGCATCTTCGACCGCGCGATGCTCGATTCCGCCGAGCAGGAGCTGAAGCGCCAGTACCTTTCGCGCGGCATGTACGCCGCCGCGGTACAGACCACGGTCACGCCGCTCGAGCGCAACCGCGTCGGCATCAGCATCGCGGTCACCGAGGGCGAGGTGGCCAAGATCCGCGGCATCAACATCGTCGGCGCGCAGGCGTTCCGCGAAAGCGAGCTGCTCGGCTTGTTCGTGCTGCGCACGCCGGGCTGGCTCACCTGGTACACCAAGGCCGACCGCTATTCCCGCGAGCGCCTCGCCGGCGACCTCGAGTCGCTGCGCTCGTTCTATCTCAACCGCGGCTACCTCGACTTCAGCCTGGAATCCACCCAGGTGCAGATCACCCCCGACCGGCGCGACATCTACATCACGGTCAACATCGTCGAGGGCGAGACCTATAGCGTGTCGGCGGTGAGCCTCGCCGGCCAGATGCTGCTGCCGCGCGAGGAGCTCGAGCCGCTCGTGCAGCTCAAGCCGGGCGACGTGTTCTCGCGCGAGAAGCTCGCCGCCAGCACCAAGGCGATTTCCGACCGCCTGGGCAACGAGGGCTACGCCTTCGCCAACGCCAACGCCATTCCCACCATCGACAAGGAGAAGCGCACCGTCGCCTTCAGCATCGTGGTCGACCCGGGCCGGCGGGTGTACGTGCGGCGCATCGACGTCGCCGGCAACAGTAAGACGCGCGACGAGGTGGTGCGGCGCGAGATGCGCCAGCTCGAGGGCGCCTATTACGATGCCTCCAAGATCCAGCTGTCGCGCCGGCGCATCGACCGCACCTCCTTTTTCAGCGAGGTCACGGTCGAGACGCTGCCGGTGGAAGGCAACCCCGATCAGGTCGACGTGGTGTACAGCGTGAAGGAGAAGGCGACCGGCGCGCTGCTTCTCGGCGCGGGCTTCTCGAGCGTCGAGCGCATCGCGCTCTCGGCCTCGATCACGCAGTCGAACGTCTTCGGCACCGGCAAGTTCCTGTCCCTGAACATCAACAGCGGCAGCGTGAACCAGGTCTATTCGCTGTCCTACATGGACCCGTACTACACCGTGGACGGCGTGAGCCGCGGCTTCGACGTGTACAAGCGCGTGACCGACGCTTCCAACCTCTCGGTCGCCCCCTACAAGACCGACGCCCTCGGCGGCGGCATCAAGTTCGGCTACCCGGTGAGCGAGCAGATCTCGGTCGATTTCGGCGCCAACCTCGAGTCGGTCGACCTCGAGATCTTCAGCAACAGCTCGCTCTCGTACATCAACTTCGTCAACGCCTTCGGCAACCAGTACACCTACGCCTCGGGCACGGCGGGCTGGTCGCGCGACACGCGCGACAGCCTGATCACCACCACCGCCGGCACCCACCAGCGCCTGAGCGGCGAGATCGCGGGCGGCGACCTGCAGTATTACCGGCTCGGGTACCAGCATCGCTGGTACTACCCGATGACGCGCACCTTCACGCTGCACCTGGGCGGCGAGATCGGCTATGCCGCCGGCTACCAGGACAAGCCGCTGCCGTTCTTCAAGAACTACTTCGCCGGCGGCCCCGGCTCGGTGCGCGGCTACCGGCCGTTCTCGCTCGGGCCGCACGACGAGCTCGGCAACGCGACCGGCGGCAACCGCAAGATCGTCGGCCTCGCCGAGGTCCTGTTCCCGATGCCTGGCGCCGAGCACGACCGCTCGGTGCGCCTCGCCGCCTTCCTCGACGCCGGCCAGGTGTACGCGAACAAGATCGAGCTGGGCGAAATGCGCTACGCCACGGGCATCGCGCTCTTCTGGTCCTCGCCGTTCGGGCCGCTGCGTCTGTCATGGGCGCACCCGATCAACCCGACAGACCAGGACCGGAAGCAGCAGTTACAATTCACATTCGGAACAGGGTTCTAATGAAGAACATATTCGTCGCCGCCTGCCTCGCCTGCCTCGCCGCGCCCGCGGCCGCGCAGGCGCCCGCGTCCAACGCGGGCAGCAAGTTCGGCTTCGTGCACACCGAGCGCATCCTGCGCGACTCGGTGCCCGCGGTGCGTGCGCAGAAGAAGATCGAAGCCGAGTTCCAGAAGCGCGATCGCGAGCTCGCGGGCATCGCCGAGCAGCTGAAGCGCATGCAGGCCGAGCTCGACAAGGACGCGATGACCATGAGCGAGAGCCAGCGCCGCACGCGAGAGCGCGAGTTCGGCGACCTCAACCGCGAGTTCCAGCGCAAGCAGCGCGAGTTCCGCGAGGACCTCAACCAGCGCCGCAACGAGGAGCTGGCGCAGGTCGTGGAGCAGGCAAACCGCGTGATCCGCCAGATCGCCGAGCAGGAGAAGTTCGACATCATCTTCCAGGAGATGCCGGCCTACGTAAGCCCGCGCATCGACATCACCGACAAGGTGATCAAGGCGCTGGAAGGCAAGCCGCCCGCAAAGTGAGCGCATGCCGGAGCCGTTGACGCTCGGGCAGATCGCCTCGCGCCTCGGCGGCCGCCTCGTCGGCGACCCCCAGACCCTGATCCGGCAGGTCGGCTCGCTGGAAGCCGCCGGCGCCGGCCAGATCACGTTCTTCAACTCGAGGAAGCTGCAGGACCAGCTCGCCGGTACGCGTGCCTCGGCGGTGATTCTCGCGCCGGAGAACGAAAAGCTCACCCAGCTGCCGCGCATCGTCGCCGACAACCCCTATGCCTATTTCGCCCGCGTCTCGCAGTTTTTCAATTCGGTGACCAGCCAGGCAATCGGGGTGCACGCGACGGCCGTGGTGGCGAAGAGCGCTTTCCTTGGAAAGGATGTTTCGATCGGCCCGGGCTGCGTGATCGGCGACGATGTCGTGATCGGAGACGGCAGCTGCCTTTATCCGAGGGTCGTGATCTATCCGAAGTGCACGGTCGGCAAGAGAGTCGTCATCCACTCGGGCGTGGTGATCGGCGCCGACGGCTTCGGCATCGCGCCCGACGCGGGCCGCTGGGTCAAGATCCCGCAGATCGGCGGCGTGCGCATCGGCGACGACGTGGAGATCGGCGCCAACACCACCATCGACCGCGGCGCGCTCGACGACACCGTGATCGGCGAAGGCGTGAAGATCGACAACCAGGTGCAGATCGGCCACAACGTGCGCATCGGCGCGCACAGCGCCGTGGCGGGCTGCGTGGGCATCGCCGGCAGCGCCGAGATCGGCAGCCACGTCACCATCGGCGGCGCGGCGATGATCCACGGCCACATCACGATCGCGGACCACGTGCACGTCTCGGCGGGCACGCTGATCTCGCGCTCGCTCACCAAGCCCGGCACCTATACCGGGTTCTATCCGTTCGACGAGCACGAGGCGTGGCGGCGCAATGCCGCGCAGCTGCGTCGGCTGGGCAGGATCAAGAGCAGGGGGAAAAAGGATGGCTGAGATGGACATCTACCAGATCTTCAAGTACCTGCCACAGCGCTACCCGGTCCTGATGATCGACCGCGTGAAGGAGATCGAGCCCGGCAAGCGCATCGTCGCGCTGAAGAACGTCTCGGCGAACGAGCCGCACTTCCAGGGGCACTTCCCGGGCCGCCCGATCATGCCGGGAGTGCTGATCCTCGAGGCGATGGCGCAGGCCGCCGGGGTGCTGGTGTTCAGCGCCGAAGACATCGCGCAAAAGAAAGACCGGCTGGTGTACTACTACGTCGGCATCGACAACGCCCGGTTCAAGAAGCCGGTGGTGCCCGGCGACCAGCTCGAGCTCGAAGTGACCATCGAGCGCTCGCTGCGCGGCATCGGCAAGTTCACCTGTGTGGCCCGCGTGGCGGGCACGGTCGTCGCCGAGGCGACCATTCTTTGCTCGGTGCGGCCCGTCGATGACAAATAGGAACAAATGACCCGGATTCACCCCACGGCGATCGTGCACCGCGGCGCCCGGTTGGCGTCCGAGGTCGAGGTCGGCCCCTATTCGATCATCGGCGAGCACGTCGAGGTGGGCGAGGGCAGCTGGATCGGGGCCCACGTCATCCTCGACGGCCATACCCGCATCGGCCGCCGCAACCGCATCTGGCACTGCGCCTCGATCGGCGCGCCGCCGCAGGACAAGAAGTACGCGGGCGAGCCGACCAGGGTCGAGCTCGGCGACGGCAACACCATCCGCGAGTACGTCACCATCAACCGCGGCACCAGCCAGGACGCTGGTCTCACCAGCGTCGGCAACGACAACTGGATCATGGCCTACGTGCATTTCGCGCACGATTGCCACGTCGGCAGCCACACCATCTTCGCCAACCTCTCGCAACTGGCCGGGCACGTCAGCGTCGGCGACTGGGCGATCTTCGGCGCCAGCACCCTGGTGCACCAGCACGTGCAGATCGGCGCGCACGCGTTTACCGGCATGGGAACCTACCTGCCGCAGGACCTGCCGCCCTACGTCACCGCGGCGGGCAACATGGCGAAGCCTTACGGCATCAACAAGGAAGGCCTGAAGCGCCGCGGCTTCTCGCCGGACACGATCGCGGGGCTAAAGCGCGCCTACAAGACCCTCTACCGCAGGGGCCTCGGCCTGGAAGAATCGATCCAGGAGCTCGAGAAGCAGGTGGCCGCGTGCGCCGAGGTGCAGCACATCCTGGACTTCATCCGCCGCAGCAAGCGCGGAATCATCCGGTAGTGGCAGAGCGTGGCGTCTGACCTGTTGCGCGTCGCCATGGTGGCGGGCGAGGCGTCGGGCGACCAGCTCGCCGCGCCGCTCATGGCCGCGCTCAAGGCGCGGCGCAACCCGATCCTGTTCGCCGGCATCGGCGGGCCGCGCATGGAGGCGCTCGGCTTCGAGTCGCACTACCCGATGGACAAGCTCTCGGTGCGCGGCTACGCCGAGGTGCTGATGCATTACCGCGAGATCATGACGATCCGGCGGCGCCTCACGAAGGCGCTGCTCGCCGAACGGCCGGACGTCTACATCGGCGTCGACGCCTCGGAGTTCAACCTCGGCATCGAGCGCCAGCTGCGGGAGGCCGGCATCCCGGCCATCCACTACGTGAGCCCGCAGATCTGGGCCTGGCGCGGCTGGCGCGTGCGCCGGATCGCGCGCTCGGTGACCCGCATCCTGGTGATGTTTCCGTTCGAGGCGCCGCTCTACGAGAAGGCGGGCGTGCCGGTGACCTACGTCGGCCACCCGCTCGCCGACCTGATCCCGCAGGAGCCGAACAAGCTCGAGGCGCGCGCCGCGCTGCGCCTGCCCACGAACAAGCTGATCGTCGCGCTGCTGCCGGGCAGCCGGCGCTCCGAGCTGCAGTACATGGCCAGCTCCTTCGTGCTGGCGGCGCATCGCTTCCGCCAGGAGGTGCCCGACGTGCACTTCGTCTGCCCGACGGTGACGCGCGATACGCGCGACATGTTCGAGCGCGCGGTGCACGAGCACCAGGGCACCGACCTGCCGCTCACCCTGCTGTTCGGCCATTCCCACGAAGCGCTCGCCGCGGCCGACATCGCGCTCGTGGCGAGCGGCACCGCGACGCTCGAAACGGCGCTATTCAAGACGCCGATGGTGATCACCTACCGCCAGTCTCCGCTAACATTTTCCCTGATGCGCGCGATGTTCTACCTGCCCTACGTGGGCCTGCCGAACGTGCTGGCCGGCGAGAAGCTGGTGCCCGAGCTGCTGCAGGACGAGGCCAACCCGGCGGCGCTCGCCGGTGCGCTGCTCACGCTGCTGCGCGACACCGCCGCGCAGCGCCGGCAGATCGAGCGCTTCCATGAGTTTCACCACCTGCTGCGGCGCGACGCGGCGCAAAAGGCGGCGGTGGCCATTCTCGAGGCGATCAAGAAATGAAGCTGGTGTGCGGGGTCGACGAAGCCGGCCGCGGCCCGATCGCCGGGCCGGTCTACGCCGCTGCGGTGATCCTCGACCCTGCGCGGCGCGTGAACGGCCTCGCCGACTCGAAGCTGCTCACGCCCGAGCGCCGCGAAGTGCTCGCCGCGCGCATCAAGGAGCGCGCGCTCGCCTGGGCGGTGGCGTACGCGAGCGTCGAGGAGATCGACCGCATCAACATCCTGCGCGCGTCGCTGCTCGCCATGCGAAGGGCGGTCGATTCTCTGCAAATCAGGCCGGATGAAGCTTGGATCGACGGCAACATGTGCCCCGACCTGCCGTGCGCCGCGCGCGCGATCGTCGACGGCGACGCCACGCAAAAGCCGATCTCGGCGGCCTCGATCCTCGCCAAGACCGCGCGCGACGCCGAGATGTGCGCGCTGCACGACCGCTATCCGCAATACCGCTTCGACCAGCACAAGGGCTACGCCACCGCCGAGCATCTCGAGGCGGTCGGCCGTCTCGGACCTTGCGCGATCCACCGCCGCAGCTTTCACGCGGTTGGCGTCTTCTTCCAGGGGACGCTGTTCGGCTCGACATGGGAGACGATGGCCGAGGCACTGCGGATCCGCAGCTACCGTCTCTATTGCGAAGCGATGAAGCTTTCGACCGCGGTGAAACGCCTGGCGGACTTCGAGTTCCGCGCGCGGCGCCTGAGGCGGGAATATGCCGACGTCTTCGCCTCGCGCGATGCCGCCGTGCACGTAGATCTGGTGCGGACCCTGCTGCGCGACACGCGCGCCCAGCTACGAGCAAAGTAGCCAAGGAGGTCCTCGCCGTTGCGGGGCGCGAGGTCGCGATCTCGAACCCCGGCAAGGTGCTGTTCCCCGAAGCGAAGTACACCAAGCTTGATGTCGCCCTCTATTACCTGGCCGTAGCGGAGGGCGCCCTGCGCGGCGCGGGTGGCCGTCCAAACGTGCTGGTGCGCTATCCCGACGGCATCCAGGGCGAGTTCTTCTACCAAAAGCGGGCGCCCAAGGCGCGGCCGCCCTGGATCGAGGTTGTCGAGCTGCGCTTCCCGTCGGGGCGCGCGGCGGAAGAAGTCGTGCCGCGCGATGCGGCCGCGCTCGCGTGGCTCGCGAACCTCGCCTGCCTCGAGCTCCATCCGCACCCGGTGCGCGCCGAGGACCTCGATCATCCCGATGAGCTGCGCGTCGACCTGGACCCGGTGCCCGGGGTGGAATGGCAGCAGGTACGGGAAGTCGCCCTGGTTGCGCGGAGTGCACTCGCGGACCACAAGCTCGCGGGCTGGCCGAAGACCTCCGGCAAGCGCGGCCTGCACATCAACGTGCGCATCGAGCCGCGTTGGGACTTCGACCAGGTGCGGCGCGCGGCGCTTGCGCTGGCGCGAGAGGTCGAGCGCCGGGCGCCGAAGCTCGCCACCAGCAAGTGGTGGAAGGAGGAGCGCCACGGCGTATTCGTCGACTACAACCAGAACGCGAAGGACCGTACCGTCGCCGCTGCGTACTCGGTGCGGCCTACGCCGGAGGCCACCGTTTCGGCGCCGCTGTCGTGGGACGAAGTCCCGGACTGCGAACCCGGAGATTTCACGCTCGCCTCGATGCCTGCACGGTTTAAGAAGCTCGGTGACCGGCACGCCGGCATCGAGCAGCAGCCGTGCTCGATCGAGGGGCTGCTCGAGCTGTTCGAGAAGCAGGGCATGGGCGATGCGCCCTGGCCGCCGCACTACCGCAAGCAGGCTGCGGAGCCGCCACGTGTCCAGCCTTCAAAAAGAAAAGCGCCCTTGCTGGAAATTGCACGGGCGCGCCGAAAAGAAGACGCCCTGGCCGGATTGGAGCGCTGGAAGCAGCGCCACCCGGAAGTCGGCCCGCACCTTCAACCGGCCGACGTGCTGGTGGACGCGATGCGCGGCCGCTACAGCACCTGGACGCGCATCCGCGTGAACCTGCAGCACGTCCCCGAAGACATGAGGCCGGCTCAAGAGCCTTTGGATCCGGACGAGAAGATCCGCTCGAGCTCGTAAGGCTTGGTGACCTCGAGTTGGCCGTAGCGGCAGTCCTGCGCACGCTTGTCGGGCCGCCAGCGCAGGAAGACCGCGCCGTGGCGGAAGCGATCGCCCTGCATGTGGTCGTACTTCACTTCGCACACGCGCTCGACGCGCAGCGGCTCCCACGACAGGTCCTTGCCCGCGCTCCAGCGGCTCTGCCCGCCCGGCATGCGGCTCGATTCCGCCGCCGCGCCGGCCCACTCGCGCCAGGGATGGTCTTGCATCGCGTCCTTGCGCAGCGGCGCAAGTTCCTTCACAAGCGCCTTGCGCAGCGCCATGGTGAAGGAGGAGGTGACACCCACGTGCTGGAGCATTCCGCTGTCGTCGTACAGGCCGAGCAGCAGCGAGCCCACCGCGTCCTTGCCGCTCTTGTGCCAACGGAAGCCGGCCACGACGCAGTCGGCGGTGCGCGCGTGCTTCACCTTGATCATGGCGCGCTTGCCCGGCAGGTAGGCCGAGTCGACCGGCTTGGCGATCACACCGTCGACCCCTGCGCCCTCGAAGCGCGTCAGCCAGTCGTTTGCCACTTCTCGCTCCGTGGTAACCGGGGTGAGATATACGGGTGGCTTGACCCCGGCCAGCAATCGCTCCAGCTCCTTTCGCCTTTCGCCCTGCGGTGCCGAGCGGAGGTCGCGGTTTGCGCTCGCCAACAGATCGAAGGCGATGAACGACGCCGGCGTCTCCTTCGCCAGCTTCGCCACCCTCGATTCGGCCGGATGCAGCCTGAGCTGCAGCAGATCGAAGTCCAGCCCGCTTTTCGTCGCGATCACGATCTCGCCGTCGACCACGCAATTCTTCGGTAGCCGCTCGAGCAGCGCGCCGTGAAGCTCAGGGAAATATCGGTCGAGCGGGCGTGAGTCCCGGCTCTGGATTTGGACGTCCTCCGCGCCGCGGAACACGATAGCGCGAAATCCGTCCCATTTCGGCTCGTAGAGATACGTCCCCTCGGGCGGCAGCTCGTCGGCGAGCTTCGCCAACATCGGGTCTATCGGCGGGGATATCATCTGTCACCCTATCTTAGCCAGCGACGTGCCATGAGGTCTCTCCCGCGCCGCGCCTTGATCGCCCTCGCCGCAGGGCTGGCGATGCCCCGCTGGGTTCGCGGCCAGGCCACCCAGCGTTTCCATCGTTTGGGGTGGCTCAGCGCCACCGAGCTGCAGCACAGGGAGCCCTACGGCCTCGCATTCGTCCAGCGGCTACGCGAGCTTGGCTTTGTGAACGGTGCCAACCTGACAATCGAGTATCGGCACGCCGCCGGCACGTTTGAGAAACTGCCGTCGGCGGCAGCCGAGCTCGCCCGGCTGAACGTCGACATATTATTTAGCGCCGGTCCGGAAGCGTCGCTGGCCGCATTGCAGCAGATTGGCGCGGACAAGCCGATCGTCTTCGTCGCGGTGGACTTTGACCCGATCGCCACTGGCCACCTGGTCAATCCCGCGCGGCCCGGCGGCCGGTTGACGGGCGTCACCGCGGTGCAGTCGCTGCTGCCCGGCAAGCGCCTTGAGTTGGTGAAGGAGCTGTTGCCGGCGACGCGGAAGGTGGCGGTGCTCGGCAACGACCAGACCACCGGCCAGCTTGCCGTGGCCGAGGAAGCCGCTAAACGGCTCGCGCTGGAGCTTCACGTGATTCACTTCAAGCGCCCGCCATTTGACTACGAAAGCGCCGTCGCCGAGGCGGTGCGGGCGAAATCCGAAGTACTGTTCGTCCTCGGGTCGGCACTATTCACTCTGCCAACGCGCCGCCTGATTCCCGAGCTCGCGCTCAAGGCCCGCCTGCCGAGCGTGTTCCACCACGCGCAATGGGCCGAGGCTGGGGGTCTGATGTCCTATGGCTTCAACTTTCCCCACTTATGGCGCAGCGCGGCGGATATGGTCGGCAAGATCCTGCGCGGCGCGAAAGCGGGAGAAATCCCGATGGAGCAACCCACCACCTACGAGCTCGCAATCAATGCAAGGACGGCCAAGGCGCTCGGCATCCGAATTCCCGAATCGATCCGGGTGCGCGTCGACCGCGTCATCGACCACTGACCGGTTTTCTGCTATCCCTGCCGCGGGGGACTAATCTGGAGGCTGCAATGAAATACGACAGATCAATCTTGATCTTGGCATTTGCCGCAATCGGAGGCTCGGCGCATGCGGCGGGTATCGGCGTGCGCGCAGGAACCACCGGCCTGGGCGCGGACTTCGGCTGGGCGATCGCGCCCACACTCGGCGGGCGCATCGGCCTCTCGGGAATGAACTTCAACACCGACGTCGAGACCGATGCCGTGAACTACGACGCCAAGGTGAAGCTCGCCAACCTGAATCTGTTGCTCGACTGGAGCCCGCTCGGGCCATTCCGCATTTCCGCGGGCTTCATCGCCAACAACAACAAGGTCGACCTCACCGGCCAGTCGACGGTGGGCGGCGGCCCGATCCCGGCCGGCTCTACCCTGAACGGAACCGTGAAGCCCGAGAAAGACTTCGCGCCCTACCTCGGCGTCGGCTACGGCAACGTCTGGACCGCTGGAGTCAACTTCTACTTCGACCTCGGCGTCATGTTCCAGGGATCGCCGGAGGTGACGCTGAACTGCAGCGGCCCCGGCTGCGCGGCGGCGGCGAGCCAGATCGAGGCCGAGCGGCAAAGGATCCAGGACAAGCTCGACAAGTACAAGTATTTCCCGGTGCTGAACATCGGCATCACGATCGGCTTCTGACCCCGCCATGTGTCGCAGCATCAAGACGCTCTTCAACTTCAAGCCGCCCGCCACCGACGAGGAGATCCGCGCGGCGTCGCTGCAGTTCGTACGCAAGATCTCGGGCTACCACAAGCCTTCGCATGCCAATGAGGCGGCTTTCAACGCCGCGGTAGAGCAGGTCGCTGCCAGTGCGCACAAGCTGCTCGATTCGCTGCACACCAGCGCTGAGCCGCGCGACCGCGAGCTCGAGGCAGCGCGGGCGCGTGCCAGAGCTGCCGAGAGGTTTGGCACGTCCTGAGCTTGCCGTTCCGCGTCGTCCCGATTGACTGAAAGCCCTGCGGTCTTCGTCTGCGCGCATGGCGCTGGCGGGCACATGAATGACCGCGGCATGGTCGCGGCGGCAGAGGCGCTCGGTGTGGCGGGCTTCAACGTCGTGCGGTTCAATTTCCCTTATCGAGAGAAGAACTCGAAACGGCCGGATCCGATGCCGGTCCTGAAGGACTGCGTGGCCGCCGCGGCGGCGCGTGCGCGCGAGGAACTCAAGCCGCGCAGGCTCGTCATCGGCGGACGTTCCATGGGCGGGCGCGCGGCATCGATGCTTGCGGCCGATGGCTTCGCCTGCGATGGACTTTTGCTGCTCGCCTATCCGCTGCATCCCGCCGGCAAGCCCGAGAAGCTGCGCGATGCTCACTTGTCCCGGATCCGCGTGCCAGTGCTCTGCTTCAACGGCACGCGGGATGCGCTTTGCCAGCGTGACTTGATGGAGCGCACGCTGGCAAAGCTCTCGTGGCAGATGCACTGGCTCGATGGCGCGGATCATTCCTTCCACGTGCTCAAGTCGTCGGGGAGGCACGACGAAGATGTCTTGCGCGAGCTCAGCGACGCCGCGCGCGATTGGCTCGTACATCTCGCGTAAAGGAACGGCGCACGAGCGGTCCGGTCCAACGATGGCAATGCCGTGCACGCCGTGAGAACCGCACCAATCGTGCAGGTCGCTGCACTTTGCGGCGCGCTCCTTTTCGGATGCGCTTCACCGCAGCAACCGTCCACCAGCCAAGCCGATTACAAGAGCCGCGCGGTCACGCGCAGTGACGGCGGCTTGCGCGTTTCCGCGGCCACGCTCTCGGCCAAGGAGAGCGCCTCCGTGTACGGCGCGCCGCTCGCAAGTCAGCGCATCCAGCCGGTATGGATCGAGGTCGAGAACCGCGAGGACCGGCCGTACTTCCTGCTCTCTCCGGGTCTCGATCCCAACTTCTATCCGGCCTCCGAGGCGGCCGAAGCGATGGCGCAGGGCAACCTGTACCGTCTGGCCGAGCTCGACCGCCGCTTCCGCGATCTTGCGTTCCGCAACCCGGTGCCGCCCGGAGCGACCGTTTCGGGGTTCGTGCTGACGAATCTGGGCGAAGCCGTAAAGGTGGTGCAGCTCGATCTCGTCGCGAATGGCCGCGCGCGGACGTTTTCCATGTTCACCACGGTTCCCGGTTTCCGCGGGGACTACCACGCGAGCGGCGTGTTCAAGCAAGCGCTCTACGCGCCGGGGGACGTAGTCAACTACACCGATGATGCGGCTTTCCGCGCGGCGCTCGAGGCGCTGCCTTGCTGCGCTACCAACAAGGACGGCACGAGGAAGGGCGATCCCCTAAACTTAGTGGTGGTGGGCGGTCTGGACGACGCCTTCCCCGCGCTCGTGCGCCGCGGCTGGCGGCCGAGCGAGCAAACCTGGAGGGGCTCGGTCCTGCGCATGGCGCGCTCATTCCTTTCCGGGGAGGGCTATGCCTATGCGCCGGTGAGCAATCTCTTCCTCTTCGGCCGCGCGCAGGATCTCGCGTTGCAGAAGGCGCGCGACAGCATCCACCAGCGCAACCACCTGCGCCTCTGGCTGAGCCCGATGCTCTACCACGGCAAGCAGGTCTGGGTCGGCCAGATCAGCCGTGATATCGGCAGCCGCCTCACCGTCCATTCGCCCACGCTGACCACGCACAAGATCGATCCCGACGTGGACGAGGCGCGCGGCGCCTTGATGGAGGACATGGCCTATTCGCAGAGCCTCGCCAAGCTCGGGCTGGTGGACGGCGTCGGCGCCGCTGCGCGTAGTGCGCCGCGCAAGAACCTGACGACCGACCCTTATCACACCGACGGGCGCCGCAGCGTGCTGGTGTTCGAGCGCCGGCCGATCGCGCTCGACGCGATCGAGATCCTGCCGTGGATTGCCCTCGCACGATGAGCCCGCTCGCGCCATTGGCGCTCGTCCTCGCCGTCGCCGGCTGCGGGACCTGGCAGGCGCCGACCGAAGTGAGCGACGCTGGCCTGCGCAGCCGCGCGGTCAGCGACACGAGCCAAGGCGTGCGCGTGAGCGCGGCGGTGCTGAGCGCCGCCGATACGCGGCGCATGTTCGGGACGGAGCTCACCGGGCTGCCCGTTCAGCCAGTATGGATCGAGATCGAGAACAGCACTTCGCAGCCGAAGTGGCTGCTGCGCACGGGCACCGATCCGGACTACTTCTCGCCCCACGAGGTGGCATGGTCGACGCATACGACCCTCGGCGGCAGCGTGAACGCCGCCATCGACGAGCACTTCGACAAGCTCGGTTTTAAGAACCCGATAGCGCCGGGCACTACGCGCGCAGGAATCATCTTCACCAACCGGGAGCGCGGCACCAAGCTCCTCAACGTCGACGTGCTCGGGCGGCAAACGCTGGTTCCCTTCACGGTTTTCCTGCCGGTGCCGCAGGAGAGCGTCGCCGCTGGCGCCACCTCGGCACAGAGTGTGTTCCACTATCCGGCTTCGGAGGTCACCGACTACCGCGACCTCGACGCGCTGCGCGGCGCGCTAGAGCGCCTTCCCCGCGCCGCGACTCAGGGGGAGCCGCTGAACGTAGTGCTGCTGGGCGAGCTCGAGGACATTGGCGCGGCGATGGTGCGCCGTAACTACCGCCGCGATGCGCGCGCGCCCGACATGGCTCACCAGGTCTTCGGCCGCGGTCCCGACGCCGTGCTACGCAAGCAGACGCAGCAGCGCGCACCCTCGACCTGGATCCGCGTCTGGCGCGCACCGCTTACCTTCGAAGGCCGCGCCGTCTACGTCGGCCAGGTCGGTCGGCCGATCGGCGGGCGCTTCGCGCCTGCCGAGGCGACCGATCTTCCTGCGCACGCGGACGTAGACGAGGTGCGCAACCACCTGGTCCAGGACATGATGTATTCGGGCGGCCTAGACAAGCTCGGCTTCGCGCGCGGCGCCGCGGCGGGCGAGCGCAGCGACGGCCTGCGCGCGGTGCTGTTTTTCGCGACGCGGCCGCTGAGTCTCGCCGACGTGGAGATCCTGGAATGGGTGCCCATCGTCAAGCCTTAGCTGCCGTGGCCTGCGCCGTGCTCGGCGGGTGTGCCGGCGAACCGCTGATTCCGTACTCCGCCAACACGCCGCCGCTCGTGCTCGCGCCGGCCGCGCAGGCTGGAGTGCAGGACGCGCGCGCGCGGTTTCGCGAGACCTATTGCGCGGTGCTCGAGGCGCGCGGCGAGCTGCCCGACCACAGGCCTTGCGAAGACGCGCTGACGCGTGTCGGTGCAGAACCCGGCGGTAGTGGCAAGCCCGTCGATCTCGGGCCATCGAAACGGCGGTTGATCGCGGCGGTGGTTCCGGGCATCGGCTACGAGTGTTTCGAGCCCTGGCTACGGCCGCCCGGTACCGCCGCCAAGCACGTGCAGCAGTTCGGCTACGACGCGATCTGGCTTAAGGTCGACGCGCTCTCGAGCAGCGCGACCAACGCGCGTCAGATTCGCGACGCGATCATGGCCATGCCGGAGGAGGGTGCGCCGCGTCTGGTGCTGATCGGCTATTCGAAGGGCGCGCCCGACATCCTCGAAGCGATCGTCGCGTACCCGGAGATCCGCAGCCGCGTGGCCGCGGTAGTCAGCGCGGCGGGCTCCGTCGGCGGCTCGGCGCTCGCCAATGACGCCACGCAGTACAAGGCCGACCTGCTGCGGCATTTCCCCGGCGCGAAGTGCGGTTCGGGCGACGGCGGTGGTGTCGAGAGCCTACGGCCGGCCACGCGCCAAGCCTGGCTCGCGCAGAACCCGCTGCCGCGCGACGTGCGCTTCTATTCGCTCGTCACCTTCCCGCAACCGGGGCGGATCTCGGCGATCCTCACCTCGAGCTACGACAAGCTTGCGCGCGTCGACGCGCGCAACGATAGCCAGGTCACCTTCTACGACCAGGTGATTCCCGGCAGCGTCCTCGTCGGTTACCTCAACGCGGACCACTGGGCGCTCGCCGTACCGCTCAACCGCACGCACTCCACGATCGCCAGCCTTTTAGTCACGAAGAACGCCTACCCGCGCGAGGCGTTGCTCGAGGCAACGTTGCGTTTCGTCGAGGAAGACCTGGCGACGAGATGACGGCGAGCAGCGCGCGCTTTTCTGCATGCGGGGCGACTAGACCTCGAAGCTTCTTCATCTGGCGCTTGAGCTGCCGGTAGAAGCGCCCGTCGGTGGCGGCGCTGGTTAGAAGCTGGGCCAACGCGCGCTCGTCGCCCACCGGGAAATAGCCGCGATAGCCCGCGCCAAGCAGCCCCACGTTGCCGGAAATCCGCGAGGCAAGCACCGGCACACCGACGCGCAACGCCTCGCACACCACGTTGGCACCGCCTTCCATGCGCGAGCTGATGACCATGGCGTGGCTCGAGGCCAGCCAACGCAACGCACGTGCGTGCGGCACGCTGCCGAGCCAGCGGTAGCGCGGGTCTTTGGTCCGTGGAGCGAGCTTGGGGTCGAGCGCAGCGCCCAGGTGGATGACTTCAATGCGCAGGTCCTGGGGAAGGAACTGCAGGGCCGAGAGCGTGCGCAGGGGATCTTTCTCCGCGCGCAGGTGGCCGATGACGCAGACCCTGAACGGGGCTTTCACCGGCCGGTGGCGCAAGCGAGTGGCGGAGCTTTGCACCACGACGCGGACTTTCTTGCGCAATCTCGCTGGTAGTTCATCCGCGGCCCTGGGCTGCAGCACGATGAGCCGGCGCGCGAGCTCGAGGGATTCCTGCGCCTCCCTCGAAGCCCCGATATCGCGGTAGACGTCGGTGCCGGTCAGTGCGACGACGAGCGGCTTATCGTCCGGAAAGGCCTTGATCGATGCATGGCTGCGCCGCGCGTGCAGGGCGAGCATCAGGTCTGCGCCGGAGCAAGTCTCTTCGGTCGAAACCGAAACCTTGTGCCCCGCGGCGCGCAGGAAGGCGGCCCAGCGCAGCGCGGTGTGGCGGTTGCCGTTGCGCGTGCCCGGGCCGGCGGGTGTGACCAGCGCGATCTTCATTCGCTAGACTGACATCCTTGGAACTGGAAAACCGATTGCGTGCCGCGCGGGAGTGCACGCGCCGCGTCACCGACGACCTGGCCGGCGAGCGCGAGCTCGGGCCGAAGCTCGCGATCGTCAACCCGCCGCGCTGGGAAGTGGGGCATGTCGGCTGGTTCCAGGAGTTCTGGTGCCTGAGAGGCGGCTCGGAGGAGCGCACGTCGATTCTGCCCAACGCGGATGCGCTGTACAACTCGGCCACCGTGCCGCACGCGGCGCGCTGGAGCCTGCCGCTGCCGTCGTTTGGCGACACGCTCGCCTACCGGGACGAGGTGCTCGATCGCCTGTTGAATAATCTGAAGAACACCGACCCCTACTTCGTCGAGCTCGCTGTGCGCCATGAGTTGATGCACGCGGAGGCGTTCCACTACACGCGGCAAACTCTGGGCTATCCGGCAGTGGACGCGGAAGAGCCGCGACCGGTTTCTCAGGCAGGCGATATGGAATGCTCCGGCGGAGTGTTCCGCCTGGGTGCCGCAAGAGGCAACGGCTTCGCGTTCGACAACGAAAAGTGGAGCCATCCCGTGGTACTCGAGCCGTTTCGCATCGCACGCCGGCCCGTGACCTACGGCGAGTACCGGAAGTTTCGCGAGCCGCTCTACTGCAAGGATGGCAGGGTGCGGCGGTTCGACCGCTGGGTGCCGGTGCGCGAGGACGAGCCGGTGCGGCATGTCTCATGGCACGATGCCAAGGCCTATTGCGACTTCGCCGGCCGACGCTTGCCCACCGAAGCGGAGTGGGAGTGTGCGGCGCTTGCCGGGCTGGAGAATATCGGCCACGTCTGGGAATGGACTTCCAGCCCCTTCCTGCCGTACCCCGGCTTCGTGCGCGACCCCTACAAGGAATACTCCGAGCCCTGGTTCGGCACCCACAAGGTGCTGCGCGGCGCGAGCTTCGCCACGCCGCTGGGCGTGTCGCACGCGCGCTTCCGCAACTTCTACACGCCCGAGCGCGCGGACATGTTCGTCGGCTTTCGCACCTGCGCGCCGTGAGCGTCCTCACTTCGCGCGACAACCCCAAGGTCAAGCGCTGGGGAAAGCTCGCGGGCGATCCCCGGTACAGGAGAAGCGAAAAGCGCGCGCTCATCGAAGGCCCGCACCTGCTGGCCGCCGCCCTGCAGCAAGGCTGCAAGCCGCTGGCCGTGCTCGCGACGCAGGAGGGCGCGGCCGACGCGGAAATCAGCCGGCTGATCGCCCAAAGCGGCTTGCGCCCCATCCTGATGGGCAAAGGGGTGCTGCGCTCCGTGGTGGATGCAGAGACGCCCCTTGGAGTGGCGGCTGAGATTGCGATCCCGGCGCCAACCAGCCGGGAGGCAACGCACGTGGTGTTCCTGGAGGGGGTCCAGGACCCGGGCAACGTCGGGGCAATCATGCGCAGCGCGGCGGCGTTCGGGGTTCAACGGGTGATTCTGGATCCGGCGTGCGCGGATCCCTGGTCGCCAAAGGCTTTGCGCGCCGGCATGGGCGGCCATTTCGCCCTGCAAGTCGCCGAGACGCGCGACCTTGCCGGCGAGATCGACGCTTTCAAGGGGACCGTGGCCTGCACCGTGCCGCGCGGCGGGGTCGCCCTGCGCGGTGCCTCGCTCGAGCGTTCCTGGGCCTGGATCTTTGGCGGCGAGGGCAGGGGCCTTGGCGACGAGACTATCGCGCGCGCCGATCTGCGGGTCACGATCCCGATGTCCCCAGGCACCGAATCGCTCAACGTCGCCGCCGCCGCGGCGATCTGCCTTTACGAGGGCTTCAGTAGATCTGCCGCTTGATCCGCAGCTCGCGCAGGATGGTGGTCGCGATCTCTTCGATCGACTTGCTGGTGGAGTTGATCGAGCGGACCCCCTCCCGCCGCATCATGTTCTCGGCCTCCTCGACCTCGTAGCGGCAGTTGTCGAGCTCGGCGTAGCGGCTGCCCGGCCGTCGCTCCTTGCGGATCTCGTGCAGCCGCTCGGGGGCGATGGTCAGGCCGTAGAGGCGGGTTTTCTCGCCGCGCAGCGCCTCGGGCAGCTTCATCCGATGGAAATCCTCCGGAATGAGGGGGTAGTTCGCGGCCTTTACGCCGAATTGCATGGCGAGGTATAGGCTGGTCGGCGTCTTGCCGCTGCGCGACACTCCGATCAGGATCACGTCGGCCTGGCCGAGCTCACGGTGCGAGGCGCCGTCGTCGTGCGCCATGGCGAAGTTGATCGCCTCCATGCGCTGCTGGTACTCCTTCTTGTCCATCGCGCTGTGGGAGCGCCCGATCGTGTGGCTCGACTTGATGCCGAGGCCTGCTTCCAGCGGATCGATGAAGCTTTCGAAGAAATCGATGAACAGCGCATTCGCGCGCCGCACCACGGCGCGCACGTCGTTGTTGACCAGCGTGGAGAACACGATCGGCTGGCCGTTGCCCGCCTCGGCGGCGATGCGCGCGCAACACTCCTCGGCCTTGTCGGTCGAGTCGACGAACGGCACCGTAACCTGGGTGAACTCGACGCCCTCGAACTGGGTGAGCAGGCTGTGGCCGAGCATCTGCGCGGTGATGCCGGTTCCGTCGGAGACGAAGAAAACGGTTCGGCGCTGCGCCATGGACGATAAAATACCAAGCCGATGCGGGTAGCGTGGCTGAAAGATTTGCGCATGACTGACCTGGAGCAGGTCGGCGGCAAGAATGCCTCGCTCGGCGAGATGATCGGCACGCTTTCGGCGGCCGGGATCCGCGTCCCGGGCGGCTTTGCCACCACCGCGCAGGCGTACCGCGAATTCCTGGGCGAGCTCGCGCCGCGCATCGAGGAGCGCCTGCGCCAGTTGAGCGCCGACGACGTCGAAGCGCTCGCCAAATGCGGCGCCGAAATCCGTTCCTGGATTCTGGCGGCGCCGTTCCCGAAGGAATTCGAGCAAGACATACTATCTAAGTATCAAGAGCTTACATCTCAAACCTCAACTGAAACATCCTTTGCCGTGCGCTCTTCCGCCACGGCCGAGGACCTGCCCGAAGCGTCATTTGCCGGGCAGCAGGAAACCTTCCTCAATATTCGCGGCGTCGAGCACGTGCTCGAGGCGATCCGCCATGTGTTCGCCTCGCTCTACAACGATCGCGCGATCTCCTATCGCGTGCACCACGGGTTCAAGCACGCCGACGTAGCGCTCTCGGCGGCGGTGCAGCAGATGGTGCGCAGCGACCTGGGCGCTGCGGGGGTGATGTTCACCCTGGACACCGAATCGGGCTTCCGCGACGTGGTGTTCATCACTTCGGCGTACGGACTGGGCGAGCTGCTCGTGCAGGGCGCGGTAAACCCCGACGAGTTCTATGTCCACAAGCCGATGCTGGAGAAGGGCCGCCCGGCGATCGTGCGCCGAAGCATGGGCTCCAAGCTGCAGAAGATGGTCTTCGGCAAGTCCGACCAGGCCGGCAAGTCCACCCGCGTGCTCGACGTCGACGAGGCCCAGCGTTACGCCTTCTCCCTGAGCGACAAGGAGATTCTGGAGCTCGCGCGCTGCGCGGTCGCGATCGAGCGGCATTACGGCCGGCCGATGGACATCGAGTGGGCGAAGGATGGAACGGACGGGCGCATCTACGTGCTGCAGGCGAGGCCCGAGACCGTCAAATCCCGCACCCGAGACCTCGAGGAGCGCTACGCGCTCAAGGGCAGCTCGCGCGTGCTCACCACGGGCCGCGCGATCGGCCACAAGATCGGCAGCGGCACGGTGCGGATGGTCCCCGACGCCTCGGAAATGGCGCAGGTCAAGAAAGGCGATGTGCTGGTGACCGACATGACCGACCCCAACTGGGAGCCGGTGATGAAGCTCGCCGCCGCCATCGTCACCAACCGCGGCGGGCGCACCTGCCACGCGGCGATCATCGCGCGCGAGCTGGGCATCCCGGCGGTGGTGGGTTGCGGCGATGCCACCCGGCGGCTCAAGGATGGCCAGCCGGTCACCGTGTCCTGCGCCGAAGGCGACACCGGCAACGTCTTCGAGGGCCTGCTGCCGTTCGAGGTCTCGACCCGCGAGCGGGGCGAGATGCCGCGCATCCCGGTCAAGATCGCCATGAACGTGGGCAACCCCGAGCTCGCGTTCGAGTTCGCGCAGCTGCCGAACGCCGGCGTCGGCCTGGCGCGGCTGGAATTCGTCATCAACAACGAGATCGGCGTGCATCCGCGCGCGTGCCTGGAGCACGACAAGCTGCCCGCGGACCTTCGAAAGAAGCTGGACGAAAAAGCGCGCGGCTATGCCGACGCGCGCACCTTCTACCGCGAAAAGCTGGTCGAGGGCGTCGCCACCATCGCCGCGGCCTTCTGGCCCAAGCCGGTGATCGTGCGCCTTTCGGACTTCAAGTCGAACGAGTACAAGAAGCTGCTGGGCGGCGAGCGCTACGAGCCCGACGAGGAGAATCCGATGCTCGGCTGGCGCGGCGCCTCGCGCTACATCGCGCCCGACTTCCGCGAATGCTTCGAGCTCGAGTGCGCCGCGCTGCGCAAGGTTCGCGACGAGCTGGGGCTGACCAACGTCGAGCTGATGGTGCCGTTCGTGCGGACCGTGGGCGAAGCGCGCGAGGTCATTTCATTGCTGCAGAAGAACGGCCTGGAGCGGGGCAAGAACCATCTCAAGATCGTGATGATGTGCGAGCTGCCGTCGAACGCGATCCTGGCCGACGAGTTCCTGGAGCTGTTCGACGGCTTCTCCATCGGCTCGAACGACCTGACCCAGCTGACCCTGGGCATCGACCGGGACTCGGGGCTGATCGCGGCGAGCTTCGACGAGCGCGACGCGGCGGTGAAGGCGCTGCTCGCCATGGCGATCCGCGCCTGCCGCAAGCACGGCAAGTACGTCGGCATCTGCGGCCAGGGGCCTTCGGACCACCCGGACCTCGCGCGCTGGCTGATGGAGCAGGGTATCGACAGCCTCTCGCTCAACCCCGATACGGTGGTCTCGACCTGGATGGCGCTCGCCGAAGCGCCCGCCGCGAAAAAATCAGCGGCCGCGTAGCACCCGCTGCTTCTCCCGATTCCACTCCTTGTCGCGCTCGGCCGCGCGCTTGTCGTGCTTCAGCTTGCCCCGTCCGAGGCCGACTTCGAGTTTGATGCGCCCCTTGCTGTAGTGCAGGTTGAGCGGCACCAGCGTGTAGCCGCGCTGCTCCACCTTGCCGATCAGGCGCCGGATCTCCTCGGCGTGCAGCAGGAGCTTGCGCGTGCGCGTCGGGTCGGGGGTGAAGTGGGTCGAGACCGTGGGCAGGGGGCTCACGTTGGCGCCGATCAGGTAAAGCTCGGCGCCGCGCACCATGACGTAGGCTTCGCCGATGTTGGCGCGGCCGCCGCGGATCGCCTTCACCTCCCAGCCCTCGAGCGCGAGCCCCGCTTCGTAGCGCTCCTCGATGAAGTAGTTGTGAAAGGCTTTGCGGTTTTCGACGATGGACATCTGGCGTGATGAAGCAAATTGCGCGCTCCGCGATTGTCGAGCATTCCGCCGCGGAAATGTACGCGCTGGTGGAGGACGTCGAGGCCTATCCGAGCTTCCTGCCCTGGTGCACGGCGGCCGAGGTGCACGAGCGCCGGTCCGGCACGACCCGGGCGACGCTCACCGTCGGCCTGCACGGCCTGCGCCACTCGTTCACCACGCGGAACGAGAACCGGCCGGGGGAGGCGATCGACATGCACCTCGAGCAGGGGCCGTTCCGGCACTTCCGGGGCGAGTGGCGCTTCGTGCCGCTCGGCCCGCAGGCGTGCCGCATCGAGTTTTCGCTGCAATACGAGTTCTCGAGCCGCACCCTCGGGCGGTTGCTGGCGCCGCTGTTCGATGGCATCGCCGACTCGATGGTCGACGCCTTCGTGCGTCGCGCGGCGGAGGTCCATGGACATTGAGGTTGTCGACGCGCGGCCGCAGGGCGCGCGGGTCGTGCGCGTGACGCTGCCCGCGGGCGCGACGCTGCGCGATGCGCTGACGGCGTCGGGATTCGAGCTCGATCTGGAACGGCAGGCGTTCGGGATTTTCGGCAAGCGCGTCGCGCTCGACGCGCGGCTTTCGCCCGGCGACCGGGTCGAGATTTACCGCCCGCTCGCGATGGATCCCAAGGAAGCGCGCCGCCGTCGCTCGCGGCGCAGGCGCTAGCGGCCTAGCCGCAGTTCTGCTGGACCATCTGACGCGCGCGCACGGCTTCCTGCGCGATCTGCGCGTCTTCGAGGTAGTAGCGCTCGCCCTTGGAGTCCACGCGCGCTACGCGCTGGCCGCTTTCCAGGGCGCGCAGCGATTCCTGCGCCCGCGCGCAGTTTTCGCGCTTGGCGCTTGCCTGCTCCTCGGCCTGCTTCTGCTGCGCCTTCTGCGCGTCTTCCTGGCGCTTGCGCTCCTCGGGGTTGGCGGGCGGCTTGTCGCCTTTCTTCGCCGCGGCGGCAGGGGGCGGCGTACCGATCGGCGCGGGCGGCGGCTTCAGCCGCTGGGCCTTCGCGCCGGGCGGCGGCGTGTCGCCGTAGCGCACCTTGCCGTCCTGGTCGACCCACTTGTATTGCTGGGCCGATGCGGCGGCGGCGAAGAGACAGCTCACGACCAGAACGATTGCTTTGTGCATGGGCAAGAAACGCCTGTCGATTCGAACGGATGACAGTATCGCGTATAATGCCGCTTTGCGAGTATTGAGAACATGCGGGTGATTCAGAAGGCGCTGACCTTCGACGACGTCCTTCTCCTTCCCGCCCACTCGCGCGTTCTGCCGCGTGACGTATCTCTCAAAACGCGGCTCACCCGGAAGCTCCAGCTCAACCTGCCGCTCCTCTCCGCGGCGATGGACACTGTGACGGAATCCCGCCTGGCGATCGCCATGGCGCAGGAGGGGGGCATCGGCATCGTGCACAAGAACCTGGCGCCGCGCGCGCAGGCCGCCGAGGTCGCCAAGGTGAAGCGCTTCGAGTCCGGCGTGCTGCGCGACCCGATGACCATCCCGCCGGAGATGCCGGTGCGCGAGGTGATCGCGCTCCAGCGCGAGCGCAAGATCTCGGGCTTCCCCGTGGTGAAAAACGGGAAAGTGGTCGGCATCGCCACCAACCGCGACCTGCGCTTCGAGACCAAGCTCGACCAGCCGGTGAAAAACATCATGACGCCGCAGGCGAAGCTGGTCACGGTGCGCGAAGGCGCGAGCCGGCAGGAGGCGATGGAGCTCATGCACCGCCACCGCCTGGAGCGCGTGCTGGTGGTCGACGACGATTTCCAGCTGAAGGGCCTGGTCACGGTGCAGGACATCCTCAAGGAAAGCGAGCACCCGAACGCCTGCAAGGACGCGCAGGGCAAGCTGCGCGTGGGCGCGGCGGTCGGCGTGGGCGAGGGCACCGAGGAGCGCGTCGCGGCGCTGGTGGAGGCGGGCGCGGACGTGCTGGTGGTCGACACCGCGCACGGCCATGCGCAGGGCGTGCTCGATCGGGTGGCCTGGATCAAAAAGAACTTTCCGGTCGAGGTGATCGGCGGCAACGTGGGCACGGCCGACGGCGCGAAAGCGCTCGCCGACCACGGCGCCGACGGGGTCAAGGTCGGCATCGGCCCGGGCTCGATCTGCACTACGCGCATCGTCGCCGGCGTGGGCGTCCCGCAGATCACCGCGATCCAGAACGTGGCCGCGGCGCTCAAGGACATCCCCCTCGTCGCCGACGGCGGCGTGCGCTACTCCGGCGACGTAGCCAAGGCGCTCGCCGCCGGCGCGCACGCAGTCATGCTCGGCTCGCTCTTCGCCGGCACCGACGAATCGCCGGGCGAGATCGATCTCTACCAGGGCCGCTCGTACAAGTCCTACCGCGGCATGGGCTCGCTCGGCGCGATGCAGAAGGGCGCCGCCGACCGTTACTTCCAGGACTCGGAGATGAACGTCGACAAGCTCGTGCCCGAGGGGGTCGAGGGGCGGGTGCCCTATAAGGGCAGCGCGGTCTGGGTGATCCAGCAGCTCGCCGGCGGACTGCGCGCGAGCATGGGCTACACCGGCTGCGGCACGATTGAGGAGCTGCGCACCAAGACCCAGTTCGTCGAGATCACCGCCGCCGGCATCCGCGAGTCGCACGTCCACGATGTCCAGATCGTGAAGGAGGCGCCGAATTACCGGGTCGAGTAAGCAACACCAGAAAATCCTCATCCTCGACTTTGGAGCGCAGTACACGCAGCTGATCGCCCGCCGCGTGCGGGAAGCGAAGGTCTACTGCGAGATCCATCCCTGGGACGTCGACGACGCCTTCGTGCGCCGCTTCGGCGCGCAGGGCGTGATCCTTTCCGGCAGCCATCTCTCCGCGTACGACGACGCCAAGGCGCACGCGCCCAAGGCGGTGTTCGACGCCGGCGTGCCGGTGCTCGGAATCTGCTACGGCATGCAGAGCATGGCGCATCAGCTCGGCGGCAGGGTCGAGCCCGGCTCGGTGCGCGAGTTCGGCTACGCGGAGGTGCGCGCGCGCGGGCATACCAAGCTTCTCGACGGCATCGAGGACTACCGCACCGCCGAAGGCCACGGCATGCTCAAGGTCTGGATGAGCCACGGCGACAAGGTGGTCGAGCTGCCGTCGGGCTTCAAGCTGATGGCCTCCACCGACGCCTGCCCGATCGCCGGCATGGCGGACGAGTCGCGCCGCTTCTACGGCGTGCAGTTCCACCCCGAGGTCACGCACACGCGCCAGGGAACGAAGCTCCTGCACCGCTTCGTGCGCGAGATCTGCGGTTGCCGCGGCGACTGGCAGATGCCCGAATATGTTTCCGAAGCCGTAGAAAAAATTAGGTCTGTGGTTGGAAGAGAAGAGGTGATCCTGGGCCTGTCCGGGGGCGTGGATTCCTCAGTCGCCGCAGCGCTGATCCACAAGGCGATCGGCGACCAGCTTACCTGCGTGTTCGTCGATCACGGCCTGTTGCGCCTCGACGAGGCGAAGCAGGTGATGGAGACGTTCGCCCGGCACATGCGCGTACGGGTGAAGCACGTCGATGCTTCGGCGGAATTCTTCAAGGCGCTGGAAGGCGTGGCCGACCCCGAGGAGAAGCGCAAGATCATCGGCCGCCATTTCGTCGAGGTGTTTCAACGGGAAGCCTCGAAGCTCACGCGGGCCAAATGGCTGGCGCAGGGCACGATCTACCCCGACGTGATCGAATCCGCCGGTGCCAAGACCAAGAAGGCGACCACGATCAAGTCGCATCACAACGTGGGCGGGCTGCCGGAGACGCTGCACCTGAAGCTGCTCGAGCCGCTGCGCGAGCTCTTCAAGGACGAGGTGCGCGAGCTCGGCGTGGCGCTCGGCCTGCCGCGCGAGATGGTGTTCCGCCACCCGTTCCCGGGGCCGGGGCTCGGCGTGCGGATCCTCGGTGAAATCAATCCGGAATACGTCCAGCTGCTCCAGCGGGCCGACGACGTCTTTATTCAGGAGCTGAGGAAATCCGGCTGGTACGACAAGACCGCGCAGGCGTTCGCGGTGTTCCTGCCGGTGCGTTCAGTGGGCGTGATGGGCGACGGCCGGACCTACGAGAACGTGGTCGCGCTGCGCGCCGTGCAGACCAGCGACTTCATGACCGCGGACTGGGCGCCGCTGCCGCACGAGCTGCTGGCGCGCGTCTCCAACCGCATCATCAACGAGGTGCGCGGGATTAACCGCGTGACCTACGACATTTCCTCCAAGCCGCCCGCCACCATCGAGTGGGAGTAGCGGACCGGCGGGCCAAGAATCGGCCCGCCAAGCCGGGCGGCGGAGCCGCGTGCGGGTTTTTCAACCTTTCGAGGAATTACACCCCAAAGCAGTCCACGCAGCGGCCCGCCATACCTTGTAAGGCTTACTGCTTGGGCGTAGTCGAGCCACCCGTGCTGGAACCGGAGCTCGAGCCGCTCGAGCTACCCGAGCCCATGCTGCCGCTGCTCGAGCCGGAGCTCGGCGCCGGGGTGGGCGTGGGCGAAGGGGTCGAGGTGCTGCTGCTTCCGGTGCCGCCGCTCGCTGCGCCGGAGCTCGACTTGCTGAAGTGAGCGTCCCACTCCGCGCGCGAGATCTGGCCGTCGCTGTTGGTGTCGACGGACGAGAAGCTCGGGCTGGAGCTGCTGCTGCCGCTAGAGCCCGACAAGCCGCCGCTCGAGCCGCTCGACATGCCCGACGAGCCGCTGGAGCTGGAGCCCGACGCGGCCGGGGACGACGGGGACGAGGACTTGTCGCTGCTGGTGCTGGAGGAAGAGCTTTGCGCCACGGCAACGCCGGAAAGCGCGAACAGCGCTGCGGCGGTGGCGACGCTCAAGAGTTTCAGGTTCAACATCGGGCGAGTCTCCTTTGGATTGTGTAACAAGAGCTGCAGCCAATCCCGATGCAAGACCCGTGCCCCTCACCTGTCATCCTACGTAAGCTGCATTCGCCGCCGAAGAGCGATGCCACAGCGCGTGGCGCCAGCGGTAACCGATCGCGAGCGTAGCCGCGAGCCCGAGTCCCGCATACAGCAAAGTGGTCGCGGAATAGCCGATGCCGGCGATGATCGGCCCGGCCGCGAGCAGGCCGAGCGGCAATCCCCAGATCGCGAGCATGCGCACGCCCATCACCCGGCCGCGCATCGCTTCCTCCGACGAGCGCAGCATCACCGCGGCGAGCGGCGTGAGGCAGAAGCTCTGGACGAAGCCGGCGACGAACAGCAGCGGCAGGCCGATGGCGAGGGTGCGGGTCTGGCCGAAGACGAGCAGCGCGGCGAACCACAGCGCGCCGCCCCACAGCATGGTGCGCGCCGGACTGCGGGCGAAGCGGCTGCGGCCGACGATCAGCGAGCCGGCGAGCCCGCCCGACCA
>Ga0075430_100000060_pt1 | contig 58237 bp, 49 predicted proteins | sample RhiMetdeltSRZDD4_FD_75294 | JGI IMG/M metagenome (GOLD analysis project Ga0075430, IMG submission 75294) | Populus rhizosphere microbial communities from Tennessee, USA - Rhizosphere MetaG P. deltoides SRZDD4 | ecosystem: Host-associated > Plants > Roots > Rhizosphere > Soil | place: USA... | reverse complement strand
GCCGAAGCCATGGCAGGCGACGATCAGCGTCGTCGTCGGCATGCGGATCGACAATTCGGCGTAAACCTCCGCGAACGCCTCTTCGGCGGCGAACGCGGCGCCATCACCCAACATAAAAAAGCACGCAAGGAAAAATAAAATTCGCGCTAACATGACCTTCACCTAACCCGGTCGCGTTATCGCCTAGTGCGATAGGATAATTTGGTTGCATGAGTTCGAATTCGTTGCAAGCGGTGCACATCATTGGCGGCGGCCTCGCCGGCTCGGAAGCGGCGTGGCAGATCGCATCGCGCGGCGTTCCCGTGACGCTGCATGAGATGCGGCCGGTGCGCGCCACGGCCGTGCACAAGAGCGACCAGCTCGCGGAGCTGGTCTGCTCAAACTCGTTCCGTTCCGACGATCGCGAGCACAATGCGGTCGGCGTTCTGCACGAGGAGATGCGCCGGCTCGGCTCGTTGGTGATGCGCGCGGCCGACGCGCATCAGGTGCCGGCGGGCGGCGCGCTCGCCGTCGACCGTGACGGATTTTCCGCCGCAATCACGGCGGCGCTTGCATCGCATCCGCTGGTGACGATTGCGCGCGAGGAGATTTCCGGGTTGCCGCCAGACGAATGGGACAGCGTCATCGTCGCCACCGGCCCGCTGACCTCGCCCGCGCTCGCTGAAGCGATCCGCCAGCGCACCGGCGCGGACGCGCTCGCGTTCTTCGACGCGATCGCGCCGATCGTGCATCGCGACTCGATCGATCTCGGCACTGCGTGGTTCCAGTCGCGCTACGACAAGGAAGGTCCTGGCGGCACCGGCGCCGACTACATCAACTGCCCGCTGACGCGAGAGCAGTACGGTGAATTCGTCGACGCGCTGATCGCGGGAGACAAAATCGCCTTCCACGAATGGGAGGGCACGCCCTATTTCGACGGTTGCCTGCCAATCGAGGTGATGGCCGAACGCGGCCGTGAAACCTTGCGCCACGGACCGATGAAGCCATTCGGTCTCACCAATCCGCATGATCCGCAGGTCAAGGCCTACGCCATCGTGCAGCTGCGCCAGGACAACAAGCTCGGCACGCTCTACAACATGGTTGGCTTCCAGACCAAGCTGCGCCACGGCGAGCAGGCCCGCATCTTCCGCACCATTCCGGGACTGGAGAAAGCCGAATTCGCGCGGCTCGGTGGCCTGCACCGCAACACCTACCTGAATTCACCGCAACTGCTCGACCCGACGCTACGGCTCAAATCCGAACCGCGGCTGCGCTTCGCGGGCCAGATCACCGGCTGCGAAGGGTATGTCGAATCCGCGGCCACGGGATTGATGGCGGGTCGCTTCGCGGCCGCCGAGCGGCTCGGCACGCACATCCTGCCGCCACCGCCGACCACGGCGCATGGCGCCCTGCTCGGCCACATCACCGGCGGCCACGTCGAGACCCTGGACGCGGGCCCGCGCTCCTACCAGCCGATGAACGTGAATTTCGGCTTGTTCCCGCCGCTCACCCAAGCGCTGGGGACGGGCGAGGACGGCAAACGCCTGCGTGGGCCCGAAAAAGCGCTGGCGAAGAAACGCGCACTCAGCCGCCGTGCGCTGGACGACCTCGCGCAGTGGATGAGCCGCGCGCAGCATCCGGCCGCTGCTGAATGACCGAAGCCTAACGTTGTTGACTCGCGACGCGACCTCGCGACGCCATGAGCTCAGGCCTGATGAGCTCAGGCCTGAACGTGCCGATCACCAAGCCCGCCTGCGTCAAGCGCAACATTGCCGAGACCTTGGATCGGCGCCCGAGGCATGGACCGTCTTCACGTCGCAACTGGACTTCGACGCCGAGAAAGCACCAGCCCAGCGCGCAGATGGGCGTCAGCAACCCCAACGCAAATAGCGCATATGCCAATGCTCGATTTCAGGAATGCCGCCGACCGACTTCCTGCCTCCCCCGAGATCGATATTCTGAGCCAAGTAAACACGGGGTCACAACGCAAATCGTCTGCTTTGGTGAATCGCGAAACTTGCGACCGCCCTAAGTGGTAACGGGGAACGACCTGCTCAATATCCGGCAATACGCCGCGGGTTACGCGCGGCACGCCATAGCAACCACTGCCGCCGCCATTGCGGCAACGGAGCCGGCGCGAACGGATCGCCGGCATTGCGCTCCAGGCGCTTGAGCATCGGCGCTACCAGCGCGGCCGGTAGAAATGCCGGAATCAGCGCAGGCGGAATCGCGGCGACCGGAACCTGCGCGAGGTGCGCCCGTGCGATTTCGCGAATTTCCGCCAGTGCCGCTTTGAGGCCTGCCGTCGCGGTCCCGGCAAATGCGTCCTCCGCACGCGCGCCGTGGCGCTGCATCACGTCGAGCGGCACGTAGAGTTGCCGGCGGGCGGCGTGGGCCGGGAACGTGGCCAAGAGCCCCGCGAGGGCGTGGGCGATGCCGGCATGCCGTGCCGCCTTGTCGAGGTCGGGCTCCTTACCCTCGTTGAGGATTCGCGCCGCCAGCCGCATCAGCGCGGACGACGTCTTGTCCGCATAGGCCTCGAGCTCGGCGAGCGATCCCATGGGATCGTCGTAGAGATCGAAGCTGCGCGCCTCGATCATGTCGTCAAGGAAAGCAATCGGAAGCCCATAGCGGATGATCGTCGCGGTGAGCGCGGACGCCACCGGACCCGCCTCCCCGGTCCGCGTGCCGCCGAGGATGTCGCGCCACCATTGCAGCCTGATCTCGCCCGGCATCGCCTCGCGGGCCAGCTCGCGCACGCGCGAAAGCTCCACGTTGAAGCCGTAGAGCGCGTGAAGCGCGCGCCGGCGCGGCGCCGGCGCAAACAGCGTCGCCACGAAGCGATCCTTGTCGGCCTCGCGCACCAGCGTTTCGCAATAGTCGAAGTCGTCGGGCATGCCCGCGCAATCCACCTGTGTCCGACCGGCTCCCCTTCCGCTCGTCCCCGCGAAAGCGGGACCCAGGAGCGACACGGGACGATTCTGGATTCCCGCTGGAGTTTACCCCCGACTTGATCGGGGGCGGGAATGAGCGGCGGAGAGAGCCTATCCTGAGGGGAGTTACACTAGCTTATTCGCCGGCGATCAATCCCGCGGCCACGCGCCGTCCTTCGCCCAGCAGGATATTGTAGGTCGACACGGCGCTGCTGGTGTTGGTGACCTCGACCGAAATCGACAGCGCCTTGAAGCGCGCCCGCAGCGGCGGCGGCATGATCCAGCCGCCGCGGCCGGCGCCGATCAGGAACAGGCCGATCTCGTCGGCCCGCGCAAAGACCGGCGCGAGCGTCACCTCGGTGATCTCGGACGCTTGCGCCACCGGCCATGGCCAAATGCCGTCCGGCAGGCATAACAGCGAACCCCGGTGCGACATGTCTGCGAAGCGGAAGCCGCCTTTGCCGTAGGCCTCGATCGGCGCCGGGTACGGAAGATGGCGCGTCTCCGCCACACTAGGCCCGCTTGCGCGCCGCGGGCTCAGGCTCCGGCTCGTCCTCGGACGCCGCCGATCCGCGGAACGATCCGACGCCGAAATAGATCAGCAACGGCGCGGCGATGAACACCGAGGTGTAGGTGCCGACCAGCACCACGCCGAACAGCATAGTGGCGGTGAACGAGTGGATCGCGTGACCGCCGTAGAAATACATGGCCAACAACGCTAGCGTCACGGTGACGTGCGTATTCACCGACCGCGTCATGGTCGAATTGATCGACGCGTTGAGCAACTCCGGGATCGGCATGCGCTTGTAGCGCCGCAGCAGTTCGCGGATTCGGTCATAGATGACGACCGTGTCGTTGAGCGAATAACCCAAGATCGTCAGCAGCGCCGCGATACTCGCCAGATCGAAGTCGATCTGGAACAGCGACATGAAGCCGATCGTGAGCACCAGGTCGTGCACGTTTGCGACCATGGCGCCGAGCGCGAACTGCCACTCGAAGCGGAACCAGAGATAGACCAGGATCCCGAAGATCGCGGTCATCAGACCTATTGCGCTATAAGCCAGCAACTCGGTCGAGATACGAGGCCCCACCACCGCCTCCTGGCGGTAGATGACCTCGTCGCCAAGCGCCTCCTTGATCTTGTTGAGGGCCGCCTGTTGCGCCTGCTCGCCGCCCGGCTGCTGCGATACCCGGATCAGCACGTCGCGCGGCGTGCCAAACTGCTGCAACTGCACCTCACCCAGGCCAAGCCCGCCGAGCGTGGCGCGCATTTTGGCGAGATCGGCAGACTCCGACTTGGACTGCACCTCAAGCAGCGTGCCGCCGACGAAATCGATGCCGAAGTTCAGGCCGTGCGTGAAAAACAGCACGATCGCGAAAATCGACGTGATCGCAGACAGCGGAAAGCTGATGCGCCGGAAGCGCATGAAGTCGAACTTGGTGTCATCGGGAAGGAGCCGCAGAAGCGGTAGAGAGCGGTGAAAGCGCACGATCTTATCGCCTTATGTGACCGCAAGCTTCTGCGGACGGGTCCAACGCACCCAATACATCACCATCAGGCGCGTTAGCGTGAAGGCGGTGAATACGGTGGTGATGATACCGACGCCGAACGTCACGGCGAAGCCTCGCACCGGCCCGGTGCCGATGAAGAACAGCACCGCCGCGGCGATGAAAGTCGTGATGTTGGAGTCCAGGATCGTCGCCAGGGCGCGGGTGAACCCGGCGTCGATCGCGGAGATGGCGCTGCGGCCGGTCCGTATTTCCTCGCGGATGCGCTCGTAGATCAACACGTTCGAATCCACCGCGATGCCGATGGTCAGCACGATGCCGATGATGCCGGGAAGCGTCAGCGTCGCATTGAGCAGCGAAAGCACGCCGAAGATCATCGCGACGTTGAACGCCACCGCGACCACGGCGAACACGCCGAAGATGCCGTAGGCGGCGAGCATATAGACCGCGACCAGGATGGCGCCGAAATAAGCCGCTGACGTGCCCTTCTCGATCGAGTCCTGGCCGAGGCCGGCGCCGACGACGCGCTGTTCAATGACCGTCAGCTTCGCCGGCAACGCGCCCGCGCGCAGCAGGATGGCAAGATCGTTCGCCGACTGCACGGTGAAGCTTCCGGAAATCTGGCTCTGGCCGCCGATGATCGGCTCGCGGATGACCGGCGCCGAGATCACCTCGTTGTCGAGGATGATCGCGAACAGCCGCCCCACGTTCTCCGTGGTGGCCTGCGCCCAGCGCCGCGCGCCCGAAGCGTTGAAGCGCATGCTGACGACCGGCTCGTTGGAACGCTGGTCGAAAGCCGGCTGCGCATCGACGAGATCGCCGCCGGAAACGACGACGCGCTTTTCAATGAGATAGGGCCTGCCGCCTTCGGCCTTGTTGCCGTAGAGCACTTCCGACTCCGGCGGCGGCCGCGTCTCCAGCGCCTGCTCCGCCGTCATGGTCTGGTCCACCATCCGGAAATCGAGCTTGGCGGTTCGGCCGATGAGTTCGAGGAGACGCTTCGGGTCGCCGAGACCGGGCACCTGGATCAGGATTCGATCCACGCCCTGGCGCTGAATCACCGGCTCGACTGTGCCGAGTTCGTCGACCCGGCGCGTCACGACCTGGATCGACTGATCGACCGCCTGGCGGATGCGCTCGAGGATCGCCGGCTCGGTCCAGGTGAGCCGCACGAGACCATCGCCGACACTGACGATGTCGATGCTGCGCTGGCCGGTGGCGCTCAGCAAGCCGCCGAGCGGCTGCGAGAGTTCTCGTAGCTTCGTAAGCCCTTGCTGCAGATCGGCGGGGCGGATGCGCACCTCGACGCTGTCGCCGCGCACGACCGCCGCCTGAACGAGTCCGACTTTGGCCTCACGAAGAACCTTGCGGACCTCGTCGCGAAGCTGCTCGACCTTCTCCTTGCGAACAGCCGCGGTATCGACCTCGAGCAGGATATGCGAGCCACCTTGAAGATCGAGGCCCAGCACGACGTGGCGCTGCGCCCATTTCGGCCAGCTCTGCACGGTGCTCGGCGACAACAGGTTCGGAATAGCGAACATGCAGACGAACAAAGTCGTCGCGACGATCGCAAATGCCTTCCACCGCGAAATGTAAAGCATGGCTCCCTGACGTCCCGGTTACGTAACGGCCGTTGCTTCGCTTCGGCTACTTCGCGTCGTCCTTCGCAGGCTCAGTCTTCGCCCGCACGCCCGAAATCATCTGCCGCATCTGCCGGATGCGCACCCCGTCGGCGATCTCGACCTCGATCTGCTCGTCATCGACGACCTTGGTCACCTTGCCGACGAGTCCACCTGACGTAACCACGGTGTCCCCACGACGCAAGTTCTTGACCAGCTCGGTGTGCTCCTTCACCCGCTTCTGCTGCGGCCGCAGAATCAGGAAGTACATGATCACGAAGATCAGGACGAAGGGCAGCATCGTGACCAGCAGGCTGTCGCCGCCCATAATGGAGCTGCCCTGCGCAAATGCCGGCGTCACAAACATCGCTCGTCCCCTCTGGAAGTGCCCGTAGCGCCTTGCGGATCGCCGTATTTACGGGCGTAAATTCGCGCGGACTATAGCGGCCGCCGCCCCAAAAGCAACGAGGCTTTGGGCCGCCAAAAGGCCCCAAGAATCGCGCCTGGAAACGCCCCACGCCGCGCGCTTGCAGGGCCTTTCCGGCCCCGCTAAGGGTGCGGCGCAAACAAGGCTGAAGGGCATGGCAAAACGCGTCGCAAAATCCCCCAAACGGTCGGGATCGAATCGCCGGGCAGCGCCGACCAAAGGTTCTCCCGACACCGCGGAGCGGATCGCCGCCGCGCTCGAGCGACTGGCGCCGCCGGTCCCCGCGTCGCCGGACTTTGCCGCTGCCGACGCCTTCACCTGGCACCCGGACGGTCGGCGCCTCGCGCCGGTCCCGCGCGTCAGCCGGGTCGACATGTCGCTGCTCCAGGGCATCGACCGGGTGCGGGACCTGCTGATCGACAACACCGAACGCTTCGCCAAGGGCCTGCCCGCCAACAATGCGCTGCTCTGGGGCGCACGCGGCATGGGCAAGTCCTCGCTGGTGAAGGCGTCCCACGCGGCCGTCAATGCCGCGCATGGCAAGGCAAGGACTGGCAAGAATGGCGTGCTGAAGCTGGTCGAGATCCATCGCGAGGACATCGAAAGCCTGCCGATCCTGATGGAGTTGATGCGCGACGCGCCCTATCGCTTCATCCTGTTCTGCGACGACCTGTCGTTCGAGGCGACCGACACCTCCTACAAGTCGCTGAAGGCGGTGCTCGAAGGCGGCATCGAAGGACGGCCGGACAACGTCGTGTTCTACGCCACATCGAACCGCCGCCACCTGATGGCCCGCGAGATGATGGAGAACGAGCGGGCGACCGCGATCAATCCCGGCGAAGCCGTCGAGGAGAAGGTCTCGCTGTCGGACCGCTTCGGTCTATGGCTCGGCTTCCATCGCTGCAGCCAGGACGAATACCTCGCGATGGTCGAGGGTTACGTCGCGCACTTCCAGATTCCGTTCAAAGGTGAGCCGCTCGAGCGCGAGGCGCTCGAATGGGCGACGACCCGCGGTGCGCGCTCCGGCCGCGTCGCCTGGCAGTACGTACAGGATCTGGCGGGACGGCTCGGCGTGAAGCTGAGCGCGCGATAGTCGTTCGCGCAAAAGAAATGCCCGGCGCAATGCCGGGCATATCTTTGTCGATCAGACGCGAAGTGGTGTCAGGCTTAGCCGCCGCTCAGATGCGGCATCGGATCGATCGGCGCCGGCCCCTTGCGGATCTCGAAGTGGAGCTGCGGCGCGTCGACGTTGCCGGTCTGGCCCGAGCGGGCAATAGTCTGGCCGCGCTTGATCGGGTCGCCGCGCTTGACCAGTAATTCCTTGGCGTGGGCGTAAGCGGTCACGAAGCCGTCGGCGTGGCGCACCAGCACCAGATTGCCGTAACCCTTGAGCTCGTTGCCGGCATAAGCGACGACGCCGTCCTCGGCCGCCTTGACCGGCGTGCCTTCCGGCAGCGCGATGTTGATGCCGTCGTTAGTCTGACCGTTCGTCCTCGGACCGAAGCCCGCGATGATGCGGCCCTTCGCCGGCCAACGGAATGACAAGCTGCCATTGCCGGCGCGAACGGAATTGGTGGTCGACGGCGGCTCCGCGGCCGGCGCCGCAACGGCAATGGTCTGAGCGGCCGGCTCCGCGCTGGCGAGGGCCGGCGCCTTGGACTGCGCCTTCGGCAGCGCTGCCGCTTTCGCTTCGGTCTTGCCTTTCGCCGGTGTGCTCAGCGCCTTCGGCTGCGCGGCGATCTTCTGCGTTTCCGCCTGCGGCGCACGTGCGGCGCGGCTCGCCGGAATGGTGATGCGATCGCCGATATTCACCTTGGTGTGCGGCGGAATATTGTTGAGCCGCGCGAGCTCGGCCAACGGCATGTTGTACTTGCGCGCGATGCGGATGAGCGTCTCGCCAGGCGCCACGACGTGCACGACCGGCTGCGTCGGCGCGATCTTGGATGCCGGCGCCTTGGTCTGGCGAACCGGCGGCGGCAGGCTGTGCGGCGACTGCGCTTGCGGCGGCGGTGGGGCCTGCACGGACCCGGTCGTGACGGGTTCGGGCGACTGGCCTGGATGATAGGACGCCATCCCGCGCCCTCCACCCGACACGCCGCCCGCTGGCATGCTCGCGGGCTGGCTGCCGCTCGGCGGCGGCAACGACGAGGTCTGCACGCTGCCGTAGGGCGCGCGCTGCTGCTGGACCGAGCCGGTGGCTTCCTGCTGCGAAGCGTAGGGACTGCTGTTGAAGCGGGTCGACTCGGAACTACACGCGGCAGCGCCAGCAGCAATGGCGGCCAAGGCAAAAGCTCGCGGCAAATGCCACGAGCGCACCAACTCGACGACGGACATGGCGTCCCCACTCATACGCAACTGAAACTACAAGTGGGCGAGTTAACACCTGGGGAGTAAATAAGGGTTTAAGCGAATACGAAAGCTCAACCTTAATCGAATGTCTTGAGGAACTTAGCGCGCGTTTGCCGCGCAATCACGCGCTGCGCAATTCGTTAAGCATGATCTCATGCTGAAGCCGGATGCCGCTTTCTCGACCACGCCGCTCGTCGAGTATGACCACTTTCTAGAGCTCGCGTGCCTGCCCCGGCAGCAACGGCACGAAGCGCACGCCGAGCAATTCCTCCTGCTGCAGCTCCCCGCCCGACTTCGTCACCTTCACGATGCGCTGGATGCCGCCATGCGGACCGAGTGGCAACAGCAGCAGGCCATCGTCCGCAAGCTGCTCGACCAACACATCGGGTACGGTCTCAGCTGCCGCGGTGACCATGATGCGGTCGAATGGCGCCTTGTCCGGCGCGCCGGCAAGCCCGTCGCCGGACCGGATATCGACGTTCTGATAGCCCAGCGTCTCCATGCGGGCACGGGCCACATCCGCCAGCGTCCGGTAGCGCTCGATGCTGACCACCTCATGGACGAGCCGGGAGAGGATAGCGGCCTGGTATCCGGACCCCGTGCCGACCTCGAGCACCTTGTGCTGCGGCTGCACATCGAGCTGCTCGGTCATGTACGCGACCACGTAGGGCTGACTGATGGTCTGCCCGCAGGCGATCGGCAGCGCCTGGTCGGCATAGGCTGCATCCTGGAATTCCGGGCCCACGAAATGCTCACGCGGCACCTCGTCGAGCGCGCGCAGCACCGCGGCGTCGCCGATGCCGCGGCGGCGCATGGTCAGCATGAACTGCATGCGGCCGACGCTGTCGTCGCCTACGGGCTGTTTCGCCACTTCGCCCTCATCCGCCGGATTGGCGCTATCACCATAAGCTGGACTGCCAAGCACGGTGGGCTTTGGCAAGTCGGAACCTATGCCCTCCAGCCGCATTGATCCAACTGCGGGGGATTGTTATCCCGAATAGACCGGATCGATGGACCCGCAAAGGGCAAGGATCGCCATGGTCGCTACCTGCGTAACCTTCGGAATTGGGGTCGGAGGATGAGTGAGAACGGGTCGGGTACCAGACGGGTCCTGGTTGTCGAAGACGACGTCATGATCCGGATGCTGATCGAGGACATGCTGGGCGATCTCGGCTTTGCCGTGGCGGCAGAGGCATCCAAGGTCCACGAGGCGCTGGCCGCGGTGAACAGCACGGCCTTCGATGTCGCGATCCTTGACGTCAATCTCAGCGGCGAGACCACCGGCCCGGTCGCCGAAGCGCTGGCGGCGCGCGGAACGCCGTTCGTGTTCGCCACCGGCTACGGCGAGCACGGCCTACCGGATCAATTCCGCGACCGCCCGCTGCTGAAGAAGCCGTTCCAGATCGAGAGCCTCAAGCGCATGCTCGAGACCGCACTCGCCGGCGCGAAGGCGGCCTGAGAACTATTCCCTGTCGTCCGCGAACTGTGCTGCCAGCTGGGTCATGAACGGCTCGTCGGTCATGTCGATGCGCAGCGGCGTGATCGTGATCTTGTTGTCGGCGATCGCCGCAACGTCGGTGCCGTCGTCGCCACGATGCGAGCGGTCGGGCACATAGGCGATCCAGTAATAGGCATGACCGCGGCCGTCGCTGCGCTGGTCGATGCGCAGCCGGCCGCCATGATGGCGGCCGAGGCTCGTCACCGCGACGCCCCTCACCTCGCTGAGCTTGCAATTCGGGAAGTTGACGTTGACCACGACGCCCCGCGGGATCTTGGCTTCCAGCAGCTTGCGGATGATGTCGGGCGCGTATTTGGGCGCGATATCCCAATTGGGTCCCTGGTCACCACGCGAAGCATAGGCCTGCGACAGCGCGATCGACGGAATCCCAAGCACCGCGCCTTCGACCGCACCGGCAACCGTGCCGGAGTAGATCACATCCTCGGCGGTGTTACGCCCGCGGTTGACGCCGGACAGGATGAGATCGGGACGACGCTCCTTGAGCACATGGATCGCGCCCATCAGCACGCAGTCGGTCGGCGTACCCTTGACCGCGTAGCGGCGCTCCGCGACCGAGCGCAGCCGCAGCGGATCGTTGAGCGACAGCGAATGCGAGACCCCGGATTGGTCGAATTCGGGCGCGATCACCCAGACGTCGTCGGACAGCGTCTTGGCGATGTCGGCGCAGACATCGAGTCCGTCGGAATGGATACCGTCGTCGTTGGTGATGAGGATGCGCATGCGTTCGATGACGCCACGAGGCTCCGCGTTAGGCTCTGCGTTCAATGACTTTTGTTCCACCAACATAGTTCTGTAACGCTTCAGGCACCGCAATCGATCCATTTTCCTGCTGATAAGTCTCCATGATCGCGATCAGCGCACGGCCGACCGCGACCCCGGAACCATTCAGCGTGTGAACAAAACGCGGACTCCCGCCCTTCGGCCGGACGCGCGCATTCATGCGCCGCGCCTGGAAGTCGCCACAGACCGAGCAGGACGAAATCTCCCGGTACATGTTCTGCCCCGGCAGCCATACCTCGATGTCGTAGGTCTTTTGTGACGCGAAGCCCATGTCGCCGGTGCAAAGCGTGACCACGCGGTAGTGCAGGTCGAGCCGGCGCAGCACCTCCTCGGCGCAGGCCAGCATGCGCTCGTGCTCGTTCTTGCTCTCCTCCGGCGTCGTGATCGAGACCAGCTCCACCTTGGTGAACTGATGCTGGCGGATCATGCCGCGCGTATCCCGGCCGGCCGCGCCGGCCTCGGCGCGGAAGCACGGCGTGCAGGCCGTGTAGCGAAGCGGCAGCTCGGCCTCGTCGACGATCGACTCGCGCACGAGATTGGTGAGCGGCACTTCGGCGGTGGGGATGAGCCAATAATCTTCCTTGGCCGGCGCACGCTCCAGCGTCCGCTCGACCAGCGTCTCCAGGTCGATCTTGCCGTCGCGAAACTCCTGCTTGTCCGGCTCGCTCGCGTATTTGAGGCCGTCGGTCAGCATTTCGCTCCGCGTGATCGTGCGCGTCGCCAGGAACTGATCGTCGGCGAACTTCGGAAGCTGGGCCGTGCCGAACATCACCTCGTCGCGCACCAGCAGCGGCGGTGACACTTCGGTGTAGCCGTGATCGCGGGTATGCACGTCGAGCATGAACTGCCCGAGCGCACGCTCGAGTTTCGCCAGCCCGCTCTTGAGCACGACGAACCGCGCGCCCGACAATTTGGCGGCAGCCTCGAAATCCATCTGGCCGAGGCCTTCGCCCAATTCAAAATGCTGTTTGGGCGTGAAAGCGTAGTTCTTACGCGCACCGAAATGATGGTGCTCGACATTGCCGGTCTCGTCGGCACCATCCGGCACCTCGTCGAGCGGCAGGTTCGGAATTTCCGCAAGCGCCTTGTCGAGTTCGTCGCCCGCAGCCTTGGCTTCGGCCTCGAGCCGCGGGATATCGTCCTTGAGATTCGCCACCTCGGCCATCAGTTCCTGGGCGCGCGCCTCCTCGTTGCTCTTCTTGGCCGCGCCGATCTCGCGCGACGCCGCGTTGCGGCGCGCCAACGCCGCCTCCGACGCCTGGATCGCGGCGCGGCGGCGCTCGTCGATCCCGATCAGCCGTTTCGCCTCGCCCGAGAGCCCGCGCCGCTTGAGCGCCGCGTCGAAGGCGTCGGGGTTGTCGCGAATCCATTTGATGTCGTGCATCGGCGTGCTCGGTGGCGTGGCTCAGCGGGAATCAAGGGGCAGTTATAGCAGCGATTGATGATTTGATCCGTCACCCTGGGGTGCCGGAAAAGGAGCCTGGAAGGGCGGCGAATTGAGAATTCACTCCGCCGGGTTGGCCTCCGGCTTGGCGTCCGCAGCGGCGGCGGCTTGCGCCTTCCGCTCGACCGCCCGCACCGAATAGATCGACGCCTCGTAAAGGATGGTCAGCGGGATCGCGAGCGAGAGCTGGCTGAGCACGTCGGGCGGCGTCAGGACCGCGGCGATCACGAAGGCGCCGACGATGAAATAGCGCCGCTTCTCGCGCAGGCCGTCGGACGTCACCACGCCGATGCGCCCGAGCAGCGTCAGGATCACCGGTAACTGGAACGCGATGCCGAAGGCGAACACCAGGCCCATCATCAGCGAGAGATATTCGCCGACCTTCGGCAGCAGTGCGATCTCGGCCGAACCGGCGCTGGCGCTCTGCTGCATGCCGATCGAGAATTTCACCAGCATCGGCATGACCAGGAAATACACGACCGTGGCGCCGAGGACGAAGAAGAACGGCGTCGCGACGAGATACGGCACGAAAGCCGAACGCTCGTGGCGGTAGAGGCCCGGCGCGACGAACATGTAGATCTGCGCCGCCACCACCGGGAACGACAGGAACGCGGCGCCGAACATCGCCACCTTCAACTGGGTGATGAAATATTCGAGCAGCGCGGTGTAGATGAATTTCGAATTCTCCGCGCCAGCGACCCAGACGAACGGCCACACCAGGACGTCGTAGATCTGCTTGGCGAAGATGAAGCAGAGGATGAACGTCACCATGAACGCCAGCAGCGCCTTGATCAGCCGCGAGCGCAGCTCGATCAGGTGCTCCATCAATGGCGCCTTGCTGGCCTCGATCTCCGACTCGTCGCGCTCGTAGGTCATGCGGGCGCCCTCCCCGCATCGCCCTTGCCGCCGGCAACTGCCGGCTCGGGCTCGGGCGTGGCTGATGCCGCCGCTGTCGCCGGTTCGGGGGTCGTCGCAGCCGACTGCTCGGCCGGTGCCGGCAATGCGCTGGTGTCGGCGGATGGCTCGCTTGGCGCGGCGCCCGCCTCCGTTATCGACGTGCTGTTGGGCGGCTGGTCGAGCGGCGGCAGATCACCCAACGATTTCTCGACGTCGCGTTGCACGTCCGCCAGCGGATCGAAGTGGGTGTAGTCCTTGGCCTTCGCGGCCATATCGTCCATGTCTTTCTTGAGCTGGTCGATCTCGGCCTCGCGCATTGCCTCCTGGAACTGGCCCTGGAACTCGGCGGCCATCCGCCGAATCTTGGCCATCCATTGACCGAGCGTGCGCAACGCGCCAGGCAACTCCTTCGGCCCGATCGCGATCAACGCGACCACGCCGATGAGTAGCAACTCGGACCAGCCGATATCGAACATGGACCCTTCAACTCCAAAGGGGCGCCGTTAGCCGACGCCCCTTTACCAGATGCCGTGCTGCCGGGCGTTGTAGCTTGTCAGACGGCCTTGCGCGGTTCGCTGCCGGGCGATGAAGCGCCACTGGCAACCGAAGCGCCCGGCGCCGTGGTCGACTGCGAGGCCTGATGATCGATGGTGCGCATCGTATCCGGCTTCGCCGCCTCGGCCTCGGCCTTCTCGTCTTCCGAGAGCCCCTTCTTGAACGACTTGATGCCCTTGGCAAAGTCGCCCATCAGCTCGGAAATCTTGCCGCGGCCGCCGAACAGCAACAGGCCGACCGCCAGCACGATGACCCAGTGCCAGATGCTCATTGAACCCATGTCCGCTACCTCTGTGCGCTAGCTCAGCTAGTCCCCGCATCGAACCGGCGCGCGCGCCCGTCCGCCATCGCTCTAGCGGAAACTAGGCTTCGGAATGGACAAAAACAAGGACCACGCGTCCACGCGATGGCGATGAATCAACCGCAGGTGTTTCCCGTAACTGCTTGAAATCGCAGAGTTCCCGTGGCGATCGTCGCGTTAACCCGGATACGACGTGGCTTTGACCCGCCTCATCCTGAGGAGCGCCGAAAGGCGCGTCTCGAAGGAGGGGCGGCCATGGTTCGAGACGCGGCGCACGTAGCCAAGTTTACGCAGGCTACGCCTGCTATGGCGCCGCTCCTCACCATGAGGTCGTGAATCTCAATCGCCGGAGCTGCGTTCCGTCGGCGGCGCCAGCCCGAGGTCGAGATCGCCCGGCTCCAGCGGGTCTTCGTCTTCCTGCAGCGCCGCATCGTCCGACGGCATCGGCACCGAGAAACCGGGCGGCAGGCGGCCATCGAACATGCCCGCGCCTTTGAGCTCCTCGAGGCCCGGGAGGTCGGCGACCGCATCGAGCCCGAAATGCGACAGGAATTCCGCGGTCGTGCCGTAGGTCACCGGGCGGCCCGGCGTCTTGCGGCGGCCGCGCGGACGGATCCAGCCGGTTTCCAGAAGCACGTCGACGGAACCGGCAGAGGTGGAAACGCCACGCAGTTCCTCGATCTCGCTGCGCGTCACCGGCTGGTGATAGGCGATGATCGACAGCGTCTCGATCGCGGCGCGCGAAAGCTTGCGCTTGTCGGTCGTTTCCTTGCTCAGCAGCCACGACAGGTCGGTCGCGGTGCGGAAGGTCCACTTGCCATCGATGCGCATCAGATTGACGCCGCGATTGGCGTAGTCCTCGCGCAGCCGCTCGAGCGCTTCGGCGAGGTTGGTGCCCTCCGGCAGCCGCGCCGCCAGATCCTTCTCGTCGATCGGCTCGTTGGAAGCGAACAGCATCGCTTCGAGCAGGCGCAGTTCTTCCGGCCGCACTTGAATTTCTTCCTGCCGCACTTCGACGGCTTGTTCTGACTCGTTACGCGGCATGATTTTTCTCGTGGCCAGGCTCATCGCTGAAGGCCTCCCCGTTACCCCGTTGTCCCCGTCGGCGCGGCGCCTTCGGTATCGGGCGCAGCACCGTTGCCGTTCTGCGGCGTCTCACGCTTGCGCATGAAGAGCGGCGCGAACGCCTCCTGCTGATGGATTTCCGCCAGGCCTTCGCGCACCAGTTCGAGCGCGGAGGCAAAGCTCGACGCCATCACGGTTGCGCGTTGCGACGGCTCGACGATGTAGTTGATCAGATATTCGTCGATGCGCGTCCAATCGGTAGAGCTGCCGACGAGACGTTCCAGCGCCTCGCGCGCCTCGGCCAGCGACCACACCGCCCGCTTCTGCATGCGGACATGCGACAGCGCGGTTTTCTGGCGCTGGCTGGCGTAGGCGGTGAGCAGGTCGTAGAGCGTCGCGGTGTACTGCGGATGCCTGATGTGCGCGATCGGTTCGGGTTGCCCGCGCACGAACACGTCGCGGTCAAGCTGCGGCCGCTCGAACAATTTCTGCGCGGCTTCGCGGATCGCCTCCAGCCGCTTGAGCCGGAGTGCGAGCGCGTTGGCCATATCCTCGGCCGACATTCCCTCCGGCGCCGCGGTTTCCGGCAGCAGCAGGCGCGACTTGAGATAAGCGAGCCAAGCCGCCATCACGAGGTAGTCGGCGGCGAGTTCAAGTCGCAGTCGCCGCGCTTCCTCGATGAAGGCGAGATATTGGTCGGCGAGCGCGAGGATCGAGATTTTCGCGAGATCGACCTTCTGCTGGCGCGCCAGCATCAGCAGCAGGTCGAGCGGGCCCTCGAACCCTTCGATGTTGACGACCAGCGCCGGCTCGTCAGGCGCGGGTTCCTTGAATTCGGCTTCGAATGCGGCCTCTTCCGTCACGACCGCCTCCTACGTGCGTTGCGTCCGAGCGGCCGCGCAACGCGGGCCGGCGTCTTGCGGGCCGGGTGGCGCGCACCGCGCTGCGCCAGCATCGGCCGATCACCGCCGGTCAGCGCGGCAAAGGTCTTGCGGCCCTCGGCGCGGTCGAACTCCTCCGGCTCGCCACGCATGACGAGCGCGGCGTTGGCGCGCTTGAGCGCCTTGCCCGCGAGCTTCGGCGCGTGCTCCGCGACCGCACGCATCTCGGCGAGCTTGCCGTTGCAGTGGAGCACGACGTCGCAGCCGGCCGCCAGCGCGGCTTGCGTGCGCTCAGCCGGCGTGCCCGAGAGCGCGCCCATGGCAATGTCGTCGCTCATCAACAGACCCTGGAACCCGATGAACCCGCGAATCACTTCGCGCACCATTGTGGCTGAAGTCGTGGCCGGCGCGAGCGGGTCGATGTCGGAAAAAACCACATGGGCGGTCATTCCCATCGGCAGCTTGGATAACGGCTGGAACGCCGCAAAATCGCGCGGTTCGAGTTCCTCGCGGGACGCCTTCACCACCGGGAGCCGCTCGTGGCTGTCGGCCCTGGCCCGGCCGTGGCCGGGAATGTGCTTGAGCACCGGCAGAACCCCTCCGGCCAGCAGGCCGGCCGCCACCGCACCGCCAATGGCTGCAACCGCCTCAGGCGTGCGGCCATAGGCCCGGTCACCGATGACGGCGTTGGCGCCGCGCGCCGGAACGTCGGCGATCGGCAGGCAATCCACATCGATGCCGAGCGCCATCAGATCACTGGCGATCAGGCGGGCACCGAGCCCCGCCGCCGCCAGCCCTTTGGCCACGTCACGATCGTAGATTCGGCCATAGATCGAACCGCTCGGATAATACGGCCAATGCGGGGGACCGAGCCGCTGAACGCGTCCGCCTTCCTGATCGATCAGGACCGGCGCATGCGTCCCGACGGCCTCGCGGCACTCCGCCACCAGCTTCGTGACCTGGGCTGGCGTGCGGATATTTCGGCCGAACAGGATGAAGCCCCACGGCTCGGATTCGCGCAAAAAAGCGCGCTCGTTGGCCGTGAGCGTGAAGCCGGAAACGCCGGTGATGAAAGCGCGCGCCGTCATCGCCGCCGATTAGCGGTCGCCCCCGCGGGGGTCAAGCTGATCCGGTCAGTTCCGCAGGATAATGCACTGCCCACCGGCCTGCTTGAGGCCGTTACAGAACGTAACGGCTTCATCACCGGAGTCGAACGGGACCATGGCGCGATAATAGACGCCTTTGGCGCCGAGATCGGCACGCCGGATGACCGCCTGACGCGACTTGAGCTGTGAATATTTCGTCTGCAACGCGCGGTATGACGACTGCGCGTCCGACTCGCTTTTCTGCGACGACACCTGCACCAGATAGCCGCCGCCATTGCTGTTCCCGTTGGCGTTGGACGGCGGCACGGCCGCGACCCGGGCAGCGGGAGCAGGCGCGGCGGTCTCACGCGGCGCCGGCGGGGTCAGCGGGCGCTGCTGCGGACGAGCGGCTTCGGCAGCCGGCGCCGGCGAGGAAGGATCGAGCGACAGCGGCTGGTCGCGTGTAGCCCGCGTGGGCGGCGGCGCGACAGGCGCCGTCCGTGCGGATGGCGGTGCAGCCCGCGAGGGAGCCTCGTCGGCCGGTCGCCCGCTGGTGTCACCACCCTCGGGACGGATCGGGACGGTACGGATCCGCTTCGGCTGGTCCATCGACCCGCCGGAGGCCTGGGCATTCGAAGCCGACGTGCTGCCGGTCGTGGTCGGCGCCGGCTGCACCGGCGATGGGAACACCACGCGCGGAACCGACGATGTGCCGGGCAAGGCCACCGGCTGCTCTTCGCGCGAAACCAATCGCTCATCGCCAGCGCCGCCGACGCGGTCTTGAACCCGCGCGGACTTCTGGTCGGCAGATGGAACGATCTTGTTCGGCGCGTTGTCGGCAATGATAACCGGCGCCTGCTTGGAGCCTGGCGCGCTGGCGTAGGTGCGGTAGCCGTAGGCACCAGCGGTGCCGAGCATGGCGCAGCCGATCAGGACGACCGCGGTGACGAGGCTGCTGCCGCGACTGCGGCGGCGGGGCGGATCGTCGTAGCCATCGTCGCCGTCGGCGCCTCCGCCGTGCTGCTGAGAGTCGGCAGCGGCATAGGCGCCCTGGTGCTGGGCGCCCGCGTACAATTGCTCGTTCGGATAATCGCCGGCCGCCGCATAGTTGTCATCGTGGCGGTAGTCCGCGTGCGGATCGGCGTAGCGTTCCTGCTGCGGCGACTCCATCCGGTATGGATCGTGTTCCGCATAGACCGGATCCGCGTAACCCGGATCCGAATGACCCGCGGCCGCGTAGCCCGCATGCTGATCGGCCGTGGCATAACGCTGGTCGGCGGCAGCGTAGCGCGGGTCAGCGTCGAATGCCGGCTCCTCGCGCGTCTCGAAACTTGGCTTCTGAATGTGCCGGCGCCAATCGCCCGGATCGTCCTGCATGCGCGGCGCAGCAGCCTGCGGCTGCCGGCGCACCGTGTCGGTGAAGGGATCGCTCTGACCGATCAGACGTGCAAGCTCGGCCAGCGGGTCAGTGCCGGTCATATCCTGCGCATCCGCATTTGCGTTGCGCCGATAGGTGTCGTTCGAACGATACGATCGCAACGTTTTGTCGTCCGCCATACTCATCCGTTTCCGGTTACTGGCGTCGCACCCCGATCGGTCCCACACCCCACACGGGACACCGTCGACCGCGCATTCCGCGCCCAACGTCGAGCGAGATCAACGCATCTCCTCAGGCGCCTCGACACCGAGCAACCCCAGCCCGGAGGCGAGAACGGAGACGACGCCCTGCACAAGCGCAAGACGTGCCATGGTCATTAGTGGATCATTCTGGATAATGAAGCGTAAATAGGGCGTATCGTTACCCCGATTCCATTGCGCGTGAAATTCACTAGCTAACTCATATAGATAGAAGGCAACCCGATGCGGCTCATGGGCGGCGGCCGCCCCCTCCAGCAGGCGCGGATAAAGCGCCAATCGTCGCATCAGCGACGCTTCGCCGGGATCGTCGAGTCGATCAAGCGGCGCCTCCGCCAGGCGCCTGCAGCGCGATTTGGCGTCCGTGAGAAGGTCCGGCACGACCTCAGCCGCGTTGCGGAATACCGAGTAGGCGCGGGCATGAGCGTACTGGACATAGAATACCGCGTTGTCGCGTGATTTCTCCTGCACTTTGGCAAAGTCGAAATCGAGTACGGCGTCGTTCTTACGGTAGAGCATCATGAAGCGGACGGCGTCGCGACCGACCTCATCCACCACCTCACGCAGGGTCACGAAGTCCCCGGAGCGCTTCGACATTTTGACAGGCTCGCCGGCCCGCAACAGCTTCACCAGCTGGACGATCTTCACGTCGAGCTCGGCCTGGCCGCCGCTGATCGCCTTCACCGCCGACTGCACGCGCTTGATGTAGCCGCCGTGGTCGGCGCCCCAGACGTCGATCAGGTTGCGGAAGCCGCGCTCGAACTTGTTGCGGTGATAGGCGATGTCGGAGGCAAAGTAAGTGTAGCTGCCGTCCGACTTCAGCAGCGGACGGTCGACGTCGTCGCCGAAGGCGGTGGCGCGGAACAGCGTCTGCTCGCGGTCTTCCCAATCGTCGTCCGCCGCGCCTTTCGGCGGCGGCAGGCGGCCCTCATAGACGTGACCATCCTTGCGCAGCACGTCGATGGTCTTCGCCACCTGATCGTCCGGCTGGCCGATGCCGCTGCCGATCAAGGACCGCTCCGAGAAGAATACGTCGTGGCGGACATTGAGCGCGGCAAGGTCGCCCCGGATCTCGTCCATCATCATGTCGATGGCGCGCTGGCGCACGATCGGCAACCAATCGCTCTCCAGCTTCTGCAGCAGCGTGCGGCCGTACTCCTTCGCCAGCGCCGCGCCGACCGGCTTGAGATAGTCGCCGGGGTAAAGCCCTTCCGGGATCGTACCGATGTCGTCGCCGAGCGCCTCGCGGTAGCGCAGGAACGCCGAGCGCGCGAGCACGTCGACCTGCGCCCCGGCATCGTTGATGTAGTATTCGCGCGTCACCTTGTAGCCCGCGACGTCGAGCAGGTTCGCGAGCGCATCGCCAAACACCGCACCGCGGCAATGCCCGACATGCATCGGCCCGGTCGGATTGGCGGAGACATATTCGACGTTGACCGGCTCGGCCTGCCCAAGATTGCCGCGGCCGTAGCCGGCGCCGGCCGCCAGCACGGTTCGCAGTTCGGCGATCCAGGCAGTGGGTTTGAGCGTCAGGTTGATGAAGCCGGGGCCGGCGACGTCAACCTTATCGATCAGCGGATCGGCACGCAGTTTGCCGGCGATGGCCTCGGCCAGGTCGCGCGGCTTCTTGCCGGCGTCCTTGGCCAGCACCATCGCGGCGTTGGTGGCCATGTCGCCATGGGCGGGATCGCGCGGCGGCTCGACCACGACCCGCGACTGGTCCAGGCCGGCCGGCATGACCCCGTCGGCCGCCAGCGCCGTATTGGCGGCGCGGACCTTATCGAGGACGAGGGCGAAAATATTGGGCGATTCAGCAGTCATAGCGCGGGGTTATCGCCGGATGGGGCTTGGAATGCAATTGGCGCCGTCGATCCTACTGCGCCCCGACCTGCTCGGGCGGGAAGGTCGCCAGCAACTCTCGCAGCAGCCGAGGCCAATCGCGCTGCTCTGCCGTCAACTTGCCGGCCTGGGCGAACGGATCGAGGATCGCAATGGCGCGATTCACGAGCGGGCGGGCACGCGCCGGCTCCATGAAAGTGCTAACGCGGAACAGGCTGACGGCAAGCTCGAACTGGCGGTCGCTATTCCCAGGGTCGAGTTCGGCAAGTCTCGCGTTGATTTGAAGGCTCGAGCGGTATTCGACGAACACATCCTCGCGCTGGCCTAGTACTCGCAACATGTCGCCGACCAGGACGTGGGCCGTCGACAATTCGCGTTGCCGCTGGGAACTGCCGGGATCGGCAACAGCAAGCCCCTGGGCAATCTCCAAGCTAAGCCGATATTCGGCCAACGCCTCTTCGCTTTGTCCCAAGGCGTGAAGCACACCACCTGTGCTCGCATGGCTGGCCGAGATACCAATTTGCCATTCGACATTCGCTGGATTGGCCGCCGCGAGCGTTTTCAAGATCGCGATGCTGGCGCGATATTGCACCAGCGCCTCCTCCCGGCGACCAGCCGCCACGTGAATATGGCCGATCTCGTTGTGAAGGCGTGAGCGTTCTTGCCGCCATCGAGTATTACTCGGATCACTGGTCGAAAGCTTCTCCTGGATCGCGAGGCTCGCGCGATAAGCCGACAGCGCTTCGTCCAAGCTTCCCGTCGCTCGAAGCAGTTTGCCGAGACCGCTATGACTCACCGCAAGGTCATAGAGCCATTGGGAGTTCGCCGGATCGGCGGCCGCCAGAACCTCTGCAATCCGATGACTGCTGCGGTATTCCGCGAGAGCCTCCTCCGTCTGTCCCATCTCGTGCAAGATGTTGCCGATATGGCTAATGGCGACCGAGAGGTTACGTTGCCAGTGCGTGTTGGTCGGCTCAAAAGCTGCGAGCTTCTCGATGACGGTGCGGCTCGCGCGGTGTAGCTTCAGCGCCGTGTCGCGGCGGCCGAGCGCGCGCAGCTGGCTCGCTACTAGGCCATAGCTGACTGACAGGTCATCCTGCCACAGCGTGTTGCCGGGATCGGTGGCAACGAGTTTCTCGGCGATCCTATGGCTCTTGAGGTACTCCTCATAGGCCTCTTCCCGTCGGCCCAGCGCCTCCAGCGCTTCGGCGATCCGGTTGTGGTTGACGAGCCGATCCCGCTGCCACATCGTGTTATCGGGCTCGATGGACGCGAGGTCTTCCAAGATCGCGCGACCGCGTTGGCCGGCAGCGAGTGCTTCCGTCGTATCCCCCAACGCCAGAAGCGTCAGCACGAGGTTCGACAATGCGATTGCTTCACCACGCCGAAGCGCCGGCGCAGTTTCGCCGGAATCGGCAAGCTGCCGCTGCAATTCCTGGGCGCGATTGAGAATCCGGCGGGTCAAATCCAGCGGCATGCCGGCGCGGTCGCGCAACTCCCACGCCAGATCGAATACCAAAGTATTCGCGGTGCCCATCGCCGCTGCCAGCACGTTCTCCGCGCGATCCCGCTGCTGTTGCGCCAGTTGCCGCTGCTCGATCGCAACGCGCTCGTTGTCGATGGCGACCTTCGCTTGCCAAGCGGCAAGCCCCGCCAGAGCGAGCAGCAAAACCGCCGTGCTCCAGGCCATTCGCAGAGCGCGCCGCTGCTGCCGCACCTCCTGTGACAGCAGATCCTCCTTCGGCACGCCGTGGATGGCGGCGGCGAAGTCGGCGCCAGCTTCGATGAAGCGGCTGTCGCGCGCATCGGCGCCGTGACGATACGCGCGAAGATCCACCCATTTCGGCTCGCCGACGAAGCGGCCGCTCAACACCGGCGGCAGCGGCGCATTCGTGGTCGCCGCAAAATCACCGGTCGTGTTGTCCCAGGACAATTCGCCGTCGATGAGTGCGATCAAGAGGGTGTCAGTACCCTTGTGGTCGAGCCAGTGCGCGACTTCCTTGTTCACCCATGGCGAGGCCGCGGCCTCCGGCGAGGCGAGCAGAACGAGAAAGCGCGAATTGCCGAGCGCCTGCTCGATCGATGGCCAGAGCTGCGGCGTCGCCGACAGGCTGGTGTCGTCGCGAAAGACACGCAGCGCCCGGCGCCGATACCACGGCTTGCCAAGCGTTTGGATCGCCGATTGCAGCGCGGCTGCGACCGGTTTGTCCTTGGCATGACTATATGAGACGAAGGCGTCGTAGACCGCCACCGCATTCCCTCACAACGGGCCGCATCCAGCACCAGCATACCAGAAACGCGGATTGTGGCGTCTTCCGGCCGACACTGGCGAAATGGATGAATTCTTGAGAATTCGGCCGCAGATCGCTGCCGAGACCAGCGGCTACCGCAGCTCCGGCGTGCTCGGAAACAGCCGCGCGTGCTCGACCAGTGCGTAACGGTCGGTCATGCCGGCGATGAAGTCGCCGATGCGGCGCAGGTGCCCGGCGTCGTCGCTGGCCTCGGTGCCATGCGACCAGTCCGCCGGCAGGTCGCCCGGATGCTCGGCGTAACGCCAGAACAAATCGGTCAGCACCGTCTCCGCCTCCCCCATGATGCGCGTGACGCGGTGATGGCGGTACATCCGCGGATAGAGGAAGCCTTTAATCGCCTTGTCGGCATCCGCCATCGCGGAGGAAAACGCGCCGACCGGCGCAGCGGCATGGCGCACATCATCGGCGGATGACGGCGCCAGCCGCTCGAGCCGCGTGCGGGTTTCGCCGATCACGTCCTCGATCAGCAAAGTGATCACGCGCCGCATAACCTCGTGGCTGGCGCGCGCGGGCTCGATCGCCGGGTGCTGCCGCCGGATGGTCGCCAGGATATCGCGCAGGAACGCGACGTCACCGAGATCGTCGAGTGCGAACAGGTCGGCGCGCAGCCCGTCATCGATATCGTGGGCGTTGTAGGCGATGTCGTCGGCGAGCGCCGCGACCTGCGCCTCGGCGCTGGCAAAGCTCCACAGCTCGAGGTCTTGCAGGCGGCCATAGTCGAGGATCGCCTGTGGCACGCCGTGCTCGCGGTAGCGTCCGACCGGTTGCCCGTCGCGGGTGGTGAGCGGGCCGTTGTGCTTGACCAGGCCTTCCAGCGTTTCCCAGGTGAGGTTGAGACCATCAAAATCGGCGTAGCGGCGCTCCAGCGCCGTCACCACCCGCAGCGTCTGGGCGTTGTGGTCGAAGCCGCCGACGTCCGCGAGACAGCGATCGAGCGCGCGTTCGCCGGCATGGCCGAACGGCGTGTGCCCGAGATCGTGGGCGAGCGCGAGCGCCTCGCTCAGATCCTCGTCCAGCCCGAGCGCGCGGGCAAGCGAGCGCGCGATCTGCTGCACTTCGAGGGTATGCGTGAGCCGGGTGCGGTAATGGTCGCCCTCATGGAAGACGAACACCTGGGTCTTATGGGCAAGCCGGCGGAACGCGCTCGAATGGATGATCCGGTCGCAATCACGGCGGAAATCGGTCCGCGTCGGCGACGGCGGTTCCGGGCGAAGCCGACCGCGGCTCCTCGCCGGGTCGGACGCATAGGCCGCCCGTATCTTAGCCACCATGGTTCGCCCTGCCGTTGACCTCGGCTGCCGGCGCACTTAACTATCGGACAGGGTGTGTTGCAACGCATCTGGCTCTGGAATCGATCGAATGAGCATGGAAACCGAAAGCGTGACAGTCTCGGAACGGGCGGCGCGGAGGATCGGCGAGATCCTCAAGCAGGAGCCGCAGGGCACGATGCTGCGGGTCAGCGTCGAGGGCGGCGGCTGCTCCGGTTTCCAGTACAAGTTCGACATGGAGCGCACGCAGGCCGAGGACGACGTCCTCATCCGCCGCGACGGCGCCGCGGTGCTGATCGACTCGGTATCGCTCAACTACCTCGCCGGCTCGGAGATCGACTTCGTCGACGACCTGATCGGCGCTTCTTTCCGCATCAACAATCCGCAGGCCAAAGCGTCCTGCGGCTGCGGCACCAGCTTCTCGCTGTAAATTTCATTCAACCTTCATTTTGGCCCTGCGGACGAACTCCGCATAGGTCGTCACCTCCTTCGCCACCAGCCCACCGAATTCGCTGGACGTGAGCGGCATCGCTTCCACGCCGAGCTGCGCGAGCCGCTCAGCCACCGTCGGCGCCTTCATTGCAATCTGCATTTCGCGATAGAGCCGCTGCACGATCTCAGGCGCGGTACCGGCCGGCGCGAAGGTGCCGATCCAGAACGTATAGTCGGAATCCGGAAAGCCGGACTCGAGCGTCGTCGGAACGTGGGGAAGCGACGCCGCACGCGCCGGGCTCGACACCGCGAGCGCCAAAAGGCGCCCGTCCCTGATGTGCGGCAGCGCCGTCGCAATCGGACAGAAGTAGTAGTCGATGCGGCCGGCGATGACCTCGGTCAGCGCCTCGGCGCCGCCCTTGTACGGGACATGGACCGCCTCGTAGCCGGCACTCACGCGGAAGCGTTCGGCGCTGAGGTGCACCGCAGAACCGACGCCGACCGACGCAAAATTGAAGCTGCCAGGCTTGGCCCTCGCCTTGGCGACGAAGTCGCTGAGCGTCTTGATACCCTTCGACGGTGAAATGATCAGCACATTGGGCACGTTCCCCATCGAGCCGACGGCGGCAAAATCGTTGGCGGGATGGTAGCTGAGATTGCTGTAGATCGACGATGCAATGGTATGCGCGGAGGAATTCGTCAGAAGCGTGTACCCGTCGGGCTTCGCCTTCGCGACCATAGTCGCGCCGATGGTGCCTCCTGCCCCGCCCCGGTTCTCGACCACGATCGGCTGCCCGAGTTGGCCTGCCATGCGCTCGAAGACAATGCGTGGAATGACGTCGGTCGCGCTGCCAGGCCCGAACGGGATCACCGTGCGGATCGGCCGTTCCGGCCAGATCTCAGCCCAGGCGTTGGGCGACCCTGACAGCAGAACAAGTAGCGCGACGAAAGAGGCTGGTTTCATGCGGTTTCTCCGGGCCGGCCGGAGAAACGCAGCAAGAACTGCGCCAAAACCTCGCAGAATTGCGCTGACGGCTATTCCGCCGCGATCACCTTGGGCCGTTCGGGGTGCTCGTGGACTTCCTCGAGTTGTGGCTCGAGGCGACGCTTCAGCATCCGGTCAAGGCCGTCGAGGTAGATGTAGACGATCGGCGTGATGTACAGCGTGAGCAGTTGCGACAACACCAGCCCGCCGACCACCGACACGCCGAGCGGCTGACGCAACTCCGCACCGGCGCCGTGTCCGAGCGCAATCGGGAGCGCACCGAAGATCGCCGCGAAGGTCGTCATCATGATCGGACGGAAGCGCAGCAGCGCCGCCTCGCGGATCGCAGCTTCGGCGCTGAGCCCGACCTGTCGTCGCTCGATCGCGAAGTCGATCATCATGATCGCGTTCTTTTTGACGATTCCGACGAGCATCACGATGCCGATCATCGCGATCACCGAGAGGTCCATCTTGAACGCGATCAGCGTGATCAGCGCGCCGATACCCGCCGACGGCAGACCCGAGATGATCGTGATCGGATGAATGAAGCTCTCGTAGAGAATGCCAAGCAGCACGTAAGCGGCGAAAATGGCCGCCAAGACCAGAATCCACTGTCCCTTCAGCGACTCCTGGAACACCTGCGCCGAGCCCTGGAACGACGAGATGACGGTCGCCGGCAGGCGTGCGTCACGCTCGATCTCCTGGATCGCGTCCACGGCCTGTCCGAGCGAGGCACCGGGCGCGAGGTTGAAGGAGATGGTGACAGCCGGCTGGTTGCCCTGGTGGTTGACCTGCAGCGGCCCGACCGCCGGCGTGAGCCGCGTGACCGCCTCCAAAGGAACGGCCTGCCCGCTCGCCGTCTTCAGATAAATGCGCGACAGCGCCGAGATGTCGGCCTGGAACTCAGGCTTGCTCTCCAGGATCACCTGATAGTCGTCGTCCGGCGTGTAGATGGTCGCGACCTGGCGCGAGCCGAACGCATTGAACAGCTCCTGGCGCACCTGGTCGATGGAGATGCCATAGACCGCCGCCTTTTCGCGGTCGATCTCAATGTTCATCTGCGGATTGCGCAGATCGAGATCGGTGCTGACGTCACGCACCATCCCGAGCTCGGTGATCCGGGCCTGAACCTCGGGCGCGACACGATAGAGCGTGTCGGTGTCGCTCGAGGTCATGGTGTATTGGTAATCGCCCTGCGACGGGCGCCCGCTGATGTTGAGATTCTGCACGGCGCGGAAGCGCACGACCAGTCCCGGCACCGAATTGGCGGTCGCCGCACGCAGCCGGTCGATGACCGCTTGTACGCCGTCGTCGCGCTCGTTGCGCGGCTTGAGCGCTACGAAGATGCGTCCGATGTTCGCCGTCGGGGCCGGGCCGCCCGGACCGATGGTCGAATTGAGATAGTTGACCGATTTGTCGCCGCGAATAATCGAGGCGACCTTGGCCTGCATATCCGACAAGGACTGGAACGATACGTCGGCCTGCGCTTGGGTCGACACAAAAATGAACCCGGTGTCCTCGCTAGGGAAAAATCCCTTCGGGATCGCGATGTAAAGCCAGACGGTGCCGAACAACGTGGCAACGGTGACCGCCAGCATCACAACCTTGAACTTGATGACCCAGTCGAGGCTCCACTCGTAGGCGCGTAGCCAGCTGCGGAACATCGCCTCGAAGGCGCGCAGCACGATGTTCTGCTTCTCGCCCTCCGGCTGGTGGCGCAGCATGCGCGCGCACAGCATCGGCGTAAGCGTGAGCGAGACGAAGCCCGATATGATGATCGCGGCCGAGATCGTCACCGCGAACTCGCGGAAGATGCGGCCGACCATTCCCCCCATCAGCAGGACCGGGATGAACACCGCGATCAGCGAGAAGGTGATGGAGATGATGGTGAAGCCGATCTCTTTCGCACCCTTGAGCGCGGCCTCGAACGGGCGCATCCCGTTCTCGACATGACGCACGATGTTTTCGAGCATCACGATCGCGTCGTCGACCACAAACCCGACGGACAAGGTCAACGCCAACAGCGTCATGTTGTTGATCGAGAACCCAAGCGCGTACATCGCCGCCGCGGTGCCGATCAGCGACACCGGAACCGCCAGGGTCGGAATGAGGGTGGCTGATGCCGAGCGCAGGAACAGGAAGATCACCAGAACGACGAGCGCAATGGCGATCCCGAGCGTGATCTGCACGTCCTCGACGGATTCACGCACCGAGATCGAACGGTCGTTGAGCACCTCGAGATTGACCGATGCCGGCAGCGAGGCCTGATAGATCGGCAACCGTTCGCGCACCGCGTCGACAACCGCCACCGCGTTGGAGCCGGGCTGGCGCTGCACCCCAAGCATGACGGCGCGGTTCTCATTGAACCAAGTCGCCTGCCGGTTGTTTTCCACGCCTTCGACGACGTCGGCGACCTCGTACAAGCGCACCGGCGCGCCGTTACGGTAGGCGACGATGACCTGCTTGTACTCGTCCGCCGTGCGCATCGCTGCCGTGGCAGACAGCGTCACGTTCTGGCGCGGGCCATACAGCGTGCCGACCGGCGAATTGGAATTGGTTGAAGCGATGACCCGGCGGATCTCATCGAGCGAGATATTGCGCGCCGCGGCTGCCACCGGGTCGACCTGAACGCGGATCGCGAACTTTTGCGAGCCATAGACCTCGACCTGGGCAACGCCCGGCAGTTGCGATATCTGCGGCCCCATCTGGGTTTCGGCGAACTCGTTGACCTTTGACAGCGGCAGGGTCTGAGAGTTCACGCTGATGACGAGAACGGCGAAGTCGCCGGGATTGACCTTGCGGAAGCTCGGCGGCGTCGTCATCTCGATCGGCAGCCGCCGCGAGGCCACAGTCAACGCGGTCTGCACGTCAAGCGCGGCGCTGTCGATGTTCCGGTTGAGCTCGAACTGGACAATGATCGAGGTGCGCCCCAGCGACGACGTCGAGGTCAGCGAGGTGATCCCGGATATGGTCGACAGCTGCCGTTCAATGGGAGACGCGACCGACGCGGCCATGGTCTCCGCGCTGGCGCCGGGCAGTTGCGCATTGATCTGGATGGTCGGGAAGTCGACCGCCGGCAACGCCGCGACGCCCAGCAGCCGGTACGCGAACACGCCAAACACCAGGATAGTCGCGGTGATCAGCGTGGTGAGCACCGGACGGCGGATACACAGCTCGGACAAGCCCATGACTTAGGACCCGGCGTTGGTCTGGCGAGCCGTGACTCGCGAGCCGTTGGTTAACCGGAGCTGGCCTTCGACCACCACCGTTTCGTTGCCTTCAAGCCCGCTCTCGAGCGCGGTATCCGTTTCCAACACGCGGGCGATCTTGACCGGCTGCACCGTGGCGACGCCGTCCTTGACCACGAATACGTACGGCCCGGCCTGAGCGACCTGTATGGCCGCCGAGGGCACCACGACCGCCTCCTCCTCGCGGAAGACCAGCCGCACCTGCACCAGGGTTCCCGGCCACAGCAATTCATCGGTGTTGGGCATCGTCGCCCGCACGGGCACCGTACCGGTCGTGGCGTCGACAGTATTCTCGACCATGGTCACCTGCCCGGCCGACTGGCGACCGTCACCGGGAATCACCGCCTGGATCGACGCGGTCTCGTTGGTGATCGCAGCCCTCAATTCCGGCAGACTGCGCTGCGGCAGCGCGAAGGTAACGTAGACCGGAGCGACCTGAATGATGGTCGCCAGCGGGATCGGGTCCGCCTGGCGCGCGTAGTTGCCGACCTTCACGTTGGCCATGCTGACACGGCCCGTGATCGGCGCACGGATGAACGTGAAGTCGCGCTGGACCCGCAACAGCTCGAGCTGCGCACTGTTGGATTCAACGGCGGCGGTGAAGATGTTCACCTGGGTCTTGGCATTGTGGAGCGTGACCATGGTGGTCGCGTTCTTCGCCACCAGCGCTTCGTAACGCTCGACGTCACGCGCCGCCTGCTCGAGCTGCGCCCGGGCGCCATTGAGAATGCCCTGTGTCTGGCGGATTTGCGCATCGATCGAGCGATGGTCGAGCGTAAACAGCATGTCGCCCTTGCGGACCATGGCGCCATCGCTGAAATGGACTTCAATAATCTCGCTGTCGATGCGGGGCTTCACCGCGACCTGGGCAATCGGCGTCACATTGCCCAGCAGATCGACGCGAACCGGCACCTTCTTTTTCACGGCGCGCGCGACTTCGACCGTGACGGCAGCCTTGCCTTTGCCCTTCGGCGACTGCGCAACCGCGCCCTGCGGGGCCCAAGCGCCACGCATGGCGGCATAGCCACCCGCGAGGGCAAGCGCCACGGCCACCCCGATCAGCAGAATCCGTCTGTTCATTCCAATGTTCGGACGGGCTCAGAGCGCGCGTCCTAACTCCCTCTCTCGATACCACCCCGCTTGCGATTCTTTTATCGCTTATTTTGCAGGTGTTCTATCATATCTCCCATAACAGAGTACACTGAACGAACACCGCCAAAACAGCGTAAATTCCGGCGTTTGGGTGCGCTTTTGCGCCTCAGGCCCGCGTAAGGCATTCGCAATGCGCATTGCAACCTGGAATGTTAATTCGGTTAAGCAACGACTGGACAACGCGACGGCTTGGTTAGCCGAGCGCAGCCCCGACATCGTCTGCCTGCAAGAAACCAAGTGTGTGGACGATACGTTCCCCCGGGAGGCCTTCGAGGGGCTGGGCTACAACGTCGCTATCCATGGCCAGAAGGGCTTCAACGGCGTTGCGATCCTCTCAAAAACCCCATTTGACGAGGTGACCGCCCGCCTGCCGGGCGGCGATGGTGACGAGCAGGCGCGCTTCCTGGAAGCGGTGATCTCGACGCAAAGCGGCGTGGTGCGGGTCGCCTCGATTTACCTGCCCAACGGCAACCCGCCGGACACGGAAAAATATCCCTACAAAATCAGATGGATGGACCGGCTCATTGATTATGCGCGCGAACGCATGGCGCTGGAGGAGCCGCTGATCCTGGCCGGCGACTACAACGTGATTCCGACGGTCGCGGACGCCCGCAATCCGTCAGCCTGGGTCGGCGATGCACTGTTCCTGCCGCAGACGCGCGGACGCTTCCGTTCGCTGATCAATCTCGGCCTGACCGACGCGGTCCGTGCCGCCAGCGACAGCACCGAGCTCTACACATTCTGGGATTATCAGGCAGGCGCCTGGCAGAAGAACAACGGGATCCGCATCGACCATGTTCTGATGTCGCCGCAGGCCACCGACCGCTTCGTCCGCGCCACCATCGATCGGCACGTCCGCGCATGGGAAAAGCCATCCGACCACGTTCCCGTGGTCGTGGATCTCGCGATCGATGTGAATTAGCGGGGTGGCGCGGACTCGTGGAGCGTTCAGAAGTTCGCCACGCGGGATCCTAGCGCCGCCGTCCCATCCAGCGCTCAAGATAGCTGTGCGCCAGCACGCGTTCGTCTTCGGTCGCCTGGGCAAACGCGGCTGAGTAGCTGTCGGTAATCCATTTGTCGTCGCCGCCGCCGCCCTCCTTGGCGACCGCGTCCTTCGCGACCGTCAGCCAGAACAGTCCCATCGCAGCCTGACGCGACACGGCCTGTCCCTTGAACAACATGGACCCGAGCAGAGCCTGGGCGTTGCGCTGCCCCATATCGGCCGCGAGCCGCAGCCAGCGCGACGCTTGCACGGCATCCTTCGGCGTGCCCGCGCCTTCGAGATACATGCGGCCGACCTGATACTGCGCCTCGGGATCGCCGAAGTATGACGCCGCGTGCCGGAACATGCCGTGCGCGACGACCGGATCCGGCCGCACGTCAGCCTCGGCGATGCCCTTCAGGTAGAAGTGCCCGAGCGTCACGAACGCATTGGCGACGAAACGCGCATGCGGCGTGCCGGGCGGATCGTAGGCATGTGCCTTGGTGAGGCTGCGGAAGTATTCGAATGCCCGCTTCTCGTCGATGCCGACGCCATCACCGTCCGCATAGATGCGGCCGAGCTTCCAGATCGCGCCGGGCACGCCGCGCTCCGCGGCGTATTCGAGCGCCAACAGGCCCTGATCGACCCTGCCCTCGCGCATCATCTGGTTGCCGGAGCGCAACGCGTCGAACGGCGTGACCGAGGCCGGAGGAACGGCGCTCAGCGTTGGGCCCGCAGCAGCGCCGCTGTTCGGTGGTGTGACCGGAACGGTGCCGAGCGGCGCAACGCGGGCTGGCGGCAACGGCACCGCGGTCACCGGCGCCATCTCGGGCGTGCGCGTCCCGTCGAAGCTCGCCGCCGGCGAGAAGCCGAACGCCAAGCCTACCAGGCCGAGGCAAACGACAGCGTTAGATGTCCGCATAACACGACTTCTCAGCCGCGCCACCGGGATGGGTCACCGCGCCATCGCGCGCCGGCCCGACCTGCTGGGCGTATTTCCACAAATAGCCAGACGTGAACTGGGGCTTCCTCGGCTTCCAAGATTTCGCGCGGCTCTCGAACTCGGCCTTGGTCAGATTGACCTCGAGCACGCCCTTGTCGGCGTCGATCGTAATGATGTCGCCGTCGCGAACATGCGCGATCGGCCCGCCGATGGCGGCTTCAGGGCCGACATGTCCGATACAGAAGCCGCGCGTCGCGCCGGAGAAACGTCCATCGGTGATGAGGGCGACCTTGCCGCCCATGCCTTGCCCGTAGAGCGCGGCAGTCGTCGCCAGCATCTCTCGCATGCCGGGGCCGCCCTTGGGGCCCTCGTAGCGGATCACGAGCACTTCGCCTTCCCGGTACTTGCGATTCTTGACTGCTTCGAAGCAGGCTTCTTCGCCGTCGAAACAACGCGCTGGACCGGTAAATTTCAACTCACTCATGCCGGCAACCTTAACGATGGCACCTTCGGGCGCGAGATTACCCTTGAGGCCTACGACACCACCGGTGACTGTCAGTGGCTTGTCGGCAGGACGCACGACGTCCTGGTCCTTGTTCCACTTAACCCGTTTAAGATTTTCGGCGATGGTGCGGCCGGTCACCGTGATGCAATCGCCATGCAGGTGACCGTGGTCGAGCAGCGTCTTCATCAACAACGGGATGCCGCCAACCTCGAACATGTCTTTGGCGACATAACGACCGCCTGGCTTCAAATCCGCGATATATGGTGTCTTTTTGAAGATTTTGGCGACGTCGAACAGGTCGAACTCGAGACCGCATTCGTGCGCGATCGCCGGCAGGTGCAGCGCAGCATTGGTGGAGCCGCCGGACGCCGCGACGACGGCGGCCGCGTTCTCCAGTGCCTTGCGGGTGACGATGTCGCGCGGGCGCAGATTGATCTTGATCAGGTCCATGATCTGCTCGCCGGCGGTCATGCAGAACGCGTCACGGATCTCGTAGGGCGCGGGCGCGCCGGCGGAGTACGGCAGCGCCAGGCCGATCGCTTCCGATACCGTCGCCATGGTGTTGGCCGTGAACTGCGCGCCGCAGGCGCCGGCCGACGGACACGCATTCTGCTCCAGGGTCTCGAGGTCGCGATCGGACATGTCGCCGACCGAATGCTTGCCGACCGCCTCGAACACGTCCTGGACGGTGACCGGCTGCCCTTTGAAGGTGCCGGGGAGGATCGATCCGCCGTAAATAAAGATCGACGGCACGTTGAGACGGCACATGGCCATCATCATGCCGGGTAGCGACTTGTCGCAGCCCGCGATGCCGACCAGCGCGTCGTACGAGTGGCCCCGGATGGTGAGCTCGACGGAGTCGGCGATCACCTCGCGCGACGGCAGCGAGGACTTCATGCCCTCATGCCCCATGGCGATGCCATCGGTGACGGTGATGGTGCAGAACTCGCGCGGCGTGCCGCCTGCGGCAGCGACACCCTTCTTCACCGCTTGCGCTTGACGCATCAGCGCGATGTTGCAGGGCGCGGCTTCGTTCCAGCAACTCGCCACGCCGACGAACGGCTGGTGGATCTGGTCGCGGGTAAGACCCATCGCATAGTAGTAGGACCGGTGCGGCGCACGCGCGGGCCCCTCGGTCACATGCCGGCTAGGAAGTTTCGCCTTCAAACTGGTCTTTGCGTCCATTGACTTCGTCAGCCCCAGCGCCGTCTTGCCTCGCGCCACGCAGCCGGAAAGTTAGGCAACGTCTTGCGGCATCTTCGATCTCGGATCAGCGTATGGCCAAATAGCGGCACAACCACACCCACTGGGGCTAACTTCGGAAATGTTCTGAACGTGTTGCTAGGAAGCAACATTCGTTGCCGCCTCGCCACAGCTTCGCCCAACACCTCAACGACGCGTTAGCTTTAAACTCCCGAAAGGTTTGGCTGGCACCCTTAGGTACCATCGCGCGATTCCCACTGAAATTTGTGCAGTGCAGTGCGGAGCCCAGCGACGAGAGACTCCGGACGTTCCCGTGTCCCGTCATCTTGGATCCCCATGCTGCCTCAGCTCCTCGACCGATTTCGCCGCCAGCCGCCTGCCCCCGAACCGATCCGGGAGGTCCAGGCGCCATCGATCGAACCGGCCGCCGGACCGCGCGTCGACGTCATCCGCGAAACCATCGACCTGATCGAAGCCGACCTCAGCGCCATGATCCGCGGGGTCGAGGGCGCCGCCGCGGCGGTCCATCAGGGCACGAGTGCCTCAGTGAACGCGCTCGAAGCTATCCGCCAGCGCAGCGAGGCGCTGGCGCGGCAATCCGGCGATGCCAAGCGCGACGTCAGCCAGCTTGCCGGCGCCACCGAGGAACTGGCCGCCTCCTCTACCGAGATCACCCGGCAGGTCGATCACGCCAGCACCCTCACCACGCAGGTGCATCAGGTTGCCAGCGCCGCCGGGCATAGCCTCGACGGCCTCAAGCAATCTTCCGGCGAGATCGGCAACGTGGTCAGCGTGATCGCCGGGATCGCCAAGCAAACCAACCTGCTCGCGCTCAATGCCAAGATCGAAGCGGCGCGCGCCGGCGCTGCCGGCCGCGGCTTCGCGGTGGTCGCCGACGAGGTCAAGGCGTTGTCGGTCGAGACACAGAAGGCGACCGACGAGATCGCGGAACGCATCGGCACGCTCCAGCACGACGCCGCCGAGTTGATCGCAGCTGTCAACAAAATCGTCGGAATGATCGAGAATGTGCAGCCGGTGTTCGGCGCGGTCGCCGCGGCCGCAGTCGAGCAGAACTCCACGACATCGGAACTGGCGCGCAACGCCGGCGTCTCCTCTCAATTCGTCACCGCCGTGGCCGATGGCGCGCTCGAGATCGAACAGGCAGCGGCGGCGGCGCGTGGGCAAAGTGATATCGTCGATCGTTCAAGCATATCGATGGTGCAGCTCGCGTCCGAGCTGAAGACCCGCTTCACGATCTTCCTGCGCCAGACCGAGATCGGCGACCGCCGCAAGCACGACCGAATGCCATGCGATATCCCGGTCACGCTCCACTACCCGGGCGGCATTGCGCGCGGCCACACACTCGATCTTTCCGAGGGTGGCATGCTGGCGACATTCGACGGCATCGGCGCATTCCCGGCCGACACCGTCCTCGAAGCCTCGATTGCCGGGATCGGCTCTGCCACCGTACGGGTGGCGAATTCTTCGAGCGAGGGCATGCACTTCGCGTTCATTCGCCTTGACGAACGCGAACACCGGGCGCTTGAGGAAAAGCTTGCCGCCATCCGCGAGGAAAACAGCGTGGTGATCGCCCGCGCCGTCAAGCTCGGCGGGCAGATATCGGCGGAGTTCGAACGGCTGGTGTCGAGTGGACGGATTACCTTCGACGATCTGTTCGACAATAACTACGTGCCGATCCCCGGCACCGACCCGGTGCAGGTCAGCACCAAGTTCCTGACTCTGCTGGAGCAGGTGCTGCCGCCGATCCAAAATCCGTTCTACGACGCCAACCCGAACATGACGCTTTGTTCGGCGATCGACCGCAACGGCTACATCCCCGTGCATCGCCCTCAGCACTCGCAGCCGCAACGCCCCGGCGACACCCCTTGGAACGAGCGCAACTCCCGCAATCGGCGCATGTACGACGACCCGATGCGCCTCACCGGCGCGCGCAGCACCCGGCCCTACACCATCCAGCAGTTCCGCCACGAACGCGACGGCGACAAGATGGTGATCCGCTTGGTCGCGGCGCCGATCCGCGTGTTCGGCAAACACTGGGGTGCGATCCGCACCACCTACCGGGTTTGAACTCCCGCCAAGGAATAGCCGCAGGCACTGAGTTCCCGTGAACGCGACACCTCAAAGGTCATGCGCTCTGCTAGGGTTCGATTAAGCACCCGCCGTCATTTGCAAAGCCGATCATGCCGCGTCCGCTTCGCCGCCCGTTCTTTGCCCGCGACGTCCAGGCGGTGGCGCGGGATCTCATCGGCGCGACCTTGCTGTTCAAGGGCGTTGGTGGCCGGATCGTCGAGGTCGAATCCTATCACCACACCGAACCGGCGGCGCATTCCTACAACGGACCGACGCCGCGCAACGCCGTGATGTTCGGCCCGCCGGGCTTTGCCTATGTCTATCGCTCCTATGGCATCCACTGGTGCGTGAATTTCGTCTGTGAGGAGGAAGGCTCGGCCAGCGCGGTGCTCATCCGCGCCATCGAGCCCACCGACGGCATCGCCGCGATGCGCCGCCGACGCGGGCTCAAGGACGAGCGGCTGTTGTGTTCGGGCCCCGGCCGCCTCTGCGCGGCGCTCGGCATCACCGACGCGCATAACGGGCTGGCGCTCGACACGCCGCCGTTCGCGCTAACTCCGCGAAAAGACGAGGTGACGATCGTCGTCGGCCCGCGTATCGGCATCACCAAAGCCGCCGACCTGCCCTGGCGCTACGGCCTGAAAGGATCGCGGTTCCTGAGCAAGCCGTTTCGTGCACAGGCAACGCGATGAACGGGCCCAGGTAACGTGCCCAGGTAACGTGCCCAGGTAACGTGCCGAGGTAACGTGCCGAGGTCTGGCACCGACCTCCGGGCGTGGTATCCTCATCAACACGATCTCGTTTTGACGCGGGACATCATGCGGCGGGCATTTCAGGCAGTCATCGCGGTTCTGGTGCTTGTCGTTGCCGCCATCGAGCGTGCGGATGCGCTTGAGATCACCTGCATCGAAGCGTCGCGCTATCGGCATCTCTACCAGCTCTTCGGCAACGATCCGAAGCAACTCGCCACGTTCCTGAACCTCGACGTCGCGAAACTGCCGCAGCCGGAGTTCTGCCGCGCGATCCTACTCACCGGAAAGGTTGATACTCGCTCCGCCAACGACGCCGACAAGCTCCTTGCGGCGATCGAAGCCAACCAGGGATGGCTCGCGACCTTGCAGCTCTCGTCGGGCGGCGGGATCGTGCAGACCGGATACCAGCTCGGCTTCATCACGCGACTGTTCTGGCTCAAGACCCAGACCGCGACCGCGCTGGGCGGCAACCTGAGCTACACGCCCGACTTCTTCGTTCCCCCGGCGGCGTCGGCTCCTGATACCGGCGAAGAGCAACCGGACGCCGAACGCATCCGAAACTGGCGAAATTATCTGGCATCCCGCAAGGGCCTGAAGCCGGCCCCGCTCGGCTACACAGGGTGCGCGTCGGCCTGCGGACTCATTCAGACCGCCGGCGTCGACCGCGCCGGCGAGGTGCGCGTGCACCGCGCGCGTGTCGGCGGCGCGGGCAAGGGCGAATTCATCAATCTCAAAACGACGATGTCGGAGACCGACAAGCGCCTGCAGCGCCTCGAACTCGAGCAGATCGCGTTCTACCGGCAGATGGATCCCGGCCCGGATTTCATCCGCACCTATCAGGAAACTCCCGCCCAGACGACGACGCCGGTCGATGTCTCGCGTTTCCCCCGTTACGTGGCCGACTACCTCACCGGCAAATGCAAGATCAACGGCGATCAACTCCAGGAACTCGATCGGCAGATCGGCAACACCATCACCGAACTGAACGCACCGCAATTCGGCTACTGGATCAAGACCGACAACCTGCGGCGCTCGTTGCGGCAGCTCCGTCACCTGCGCTCCGACGCCGAACGATGCATCGCCGCCGCCCACGAAGCCGAGCGGCGCTCGCATTTCGCAAAGCTCTGCCCGAACGGCTGCGACCGCAAGAAACTGATGGACACGGTGAACGACAGTGTTCGTAGTCTCCTGAAGCAGGCGCAATAGCCGGCAATGCCGTGAGGTCTCGATGATCGCCAACAACCTGAGATCGGCCGCACTGGCGATGCTATTTGTTCCGGCACTGCTGTCGTCGGCTCCCAGCCCGGCTGTGGCTGCGCTGGAGTTTCACTGCATCGAAGCCTCGCGTTACAAGAACCTGCTCCAGATCTTTCATGACGATCCGTCAACGTTCTTCAGCTACTTCAACCTGTCACGGCGGCCGCTGCCCTCGCACGAGGCCTGCCGCGCGCTGCTAGTGACCGGCACCATCGCTCCCGACTCCGCCGACGCGCTGCTCGGTCGCGTGATCGAAGGCCGCGGCTGGCTTGCCGCCCTCTACCTCTCGTTCAGTGGAACGAACCTCGAGCAGGAGGCGGCGATGGCGGCCATGGTCCGCCAGTTCTCGCTGAAAACCTACGAGGTGCGCGGGCCGGTCTATTTCTATCAGCCCGACTTTGTCGTGCGGTGGACGCCAGCCGTCGGCAAGGGCGGCTTTCTATCAGCCGCGGCGGCAGGCGCCGACCCCTCGCCGCTCGACAGCTCGCTCGCAGCGTTCCTCCGTCGCGACCGTGCGCTCAAGCTCGATCCGAAGCGTTACGCCTGCGCCGAGGGCTGTCGTGTGGTGTGGTCGGCCGGCGCCAACCGCATCTACAACTCGCGATCCGGCCAAGCGGACGCGCCGAGCACGACCGACCAGACGATCGAGCGACTGCGCAGTGTGTTTGCTTATCGGCTCGATCGCGGTCGCCTGCCAGCGGCCGACGATCCGATTCTGTCGCGGCCATGGGACCGCATCCCGACGACGCCCCCTGCTGTCGCCGCAACGCTGCGCAAGGAATGCGATGCCGAAATATCCGTCGCCGAGGCGTTGGAAACGCGGGTTGCCGACGTCTTTGCGGAAGCCGCCGGCAAGAAGCTCACGCCCAACGCGGTCTCCGCGCTGGTGCCGCATCTCAACGCCTTGAAGCGCGCCGGGGTCCGGTTGCAGCAATGCCTCGCGGCGGCGCATGAAAATCTGCGTCTGCGTAGCTTCGAGACGCATTGCCCGAAGGTCTGCAGCCGCGCCGAACTGCTCGGAGCGATAAGCAAGTCAGGCGCCGAGATGCTGGAGCAAGCCGGCACGCTCTGACGCTCTCGCGATCGCTCACGCGACCGGCGGGCGATTGTAGATGTCCTTGATGTCGGTGAACCGAACACCGGGGGCATGCTCGCGGGCATAATCCAGATAGAACTGGTTACGTGCGAGGAAGACGACGTCGCCGTCGAGATCGTCGGCGATCGCTGCCGCATTGGCGGTGAGGAACGCGTTCAGAATCTTGGGATCGTCGGCCGCGATCCAGCGTGCCAGTGTGAACTCGGCCGAATCCCACATCACTTCGAGGCCATATTCGTCTTTTAGCCGCGCCTGCAACACGTCGAGCTGAAGGGTGCCGACGACGCCGACCAGCGCCGGCGAGCCGTCCTGCGGCCGGAACGCCTGCACGACCCCTTCTTCCGCCATCTGCTGAAGCGCTTCCTTCAGCCGCTTTGCCTTCATCGCGTCGGGCAAGCGCACGCGCCGCAGGATTTCCGGCGCAAAGCTCGGGACACCGACAAAGTTCAGCTTCTCACCCTCGGTGAGGGTGTCGCCGATCCGCAAGGTGCCGTGGTTCGGGATGCCGACCACGTCGCCGGCATAGGCTTCGTCGGCGAGCGCGCGGTCCTTGGCGAAGAAGAACTGCGGCGCGCTCAAGGTCATCAGCTTGCCGCTGCGGTTGTTGAGCACCTTCATGCCGCGCGTGAGCTTGCCCGAGCACAGCCGCGCAAAGGCGATGCGGTCGCGGTGGTTCGGATCCATGTTCGCCTGGATCTTGAAGATGATGGCCGACATCCGGTCCTCATCGGCCGCGACCGTGCGGGTGTCGGCCTTCTGCTCCCGCGGCGGCGGCGCGATCGTACCAATGGCATCGAGCAGATCGCCGACGCCGAAATTGTTCAGGGCGCTGCCGAAAAACACCGGGCTGAGATGCCCCTCGCGAAACGACTGCAGGTCAAACGGCTTGCAGGCCTCCCGGACCAGCGACAGCTCCTCCTCGATCGCATCGGCGCTCAGGGCCGGGCTGCGCGCCGCAACCTCGGCGATGCTCATGGTGCGCAGCTTGCCGGCCTTGCCGGCGTCGCCTTCGATCAGCCGCACGCCGCCGTTCACGACGTCGATGGTGCCGACGAAGTCGCGGCCGCGGCCGACCGGCCAGTTGCTCGGCGTAACGTCGAGCGCCAGCGTCTTCTCGATCTCGTCCAGCAGCTCGAACGGATCGCGGCTCTCGCGGTCCATCTTGTTGATGAAGGTCAGGATCGGGATGTCGCGCAGGCGGCAGACCTCGAACAGCTTGCGGGTGCGCGGCTCGATGCCCTTGGCGGCGTCGATGACCATCACGGCGGAATCGACCGCGGTCAGCGTCCGGTAGGTATCCTCCGAGAAGTCCTCGTGGCCGGGCGTATCGAGCAGGTTGAAGATACGGCCGTCGTATTCGAAGGTCATGACCGAGGTCACGACCGAAATCCCGCGCTCGCGCTCGATCGTCATCCAGTCGGACCGCGCCGACTGACGGTTGCGCTTGGCCTTCACCTGGCCGGCAAGCTGGATCGCACCGCCGAACAGCAGCAGCTTCTCGGTCAGCGTGGTCTTGCCGGCGTCAGGATGCGAAATGATCGCAAACGTACGGCGGCGCGCGATCTCGGGGGCGAAAAGGGCCCGCGGTTCCGCGCCCTGGGCGGCGCTCAAAGGGGCATTCATGGCGGCGCGTTGTAACGCGCACCGCCTCGAAAGCAAGCCTTGCGTGCCCCGATGCGCAGCCTCTCGTCCGTCATGGCCGGGCATAGCCCGTTGAAGACGGGCGTGAACGCCCTTGTGTCCCGGCCATCCACGCCTTTTTCTTCAAAAGCTAAGACGTGGATGCCCGGCACAAGGCCGGGCACGACGCCGGGAGGTGCGGCGAAACATCAAAAAAGGCTAGTGATAGGCGATGACGAACTCGCATCCGGCGGCCGTCGGGAAGGTGCGCGTCACCCGGCCGGTCGCGAGCTCGAACTCGAACACCTCGGCGTCGTCGTGGCAGCAGATGTAGGCGTGCGTGCCGCCGGGCGCGAAACCGAAGCCCATCGGTGACTTCTTGGTTGGGATCGAGGCGATCTGCTTCAGGGCGCTACGCTCGAAGATTGCGACGTGATGGTCCTGGTTCGACGAGACGACGACGTATTTGTCGTCCGGCGACACCCGCACCCGGCGCATCTGCTTCTTCTCGGGATTGGCGCCGTCGATCGGCACCGTGCCGGTTACCTCATGCGAGCGCGTATCAACGATATAAAGCTCCGCCGCATCCTGCCCGCTGGCATAGACCGTGGCCCCGTCGGGCGAGACCGCCAATCCCTCGACTACGTGCGGGAGCGCGATGCGGTCGATGACGGCGCGGCGGGCCGCATCGATCACCACCAGGTAGTTCGACTTCACCGACGCGAACACCTTGCCGGTCGCGTGGCTGACCGCGACCCAGTGCGCGGTATGGCCGACGTCAATCTTCTCGACTTTGTCGTTGGCGGGATCGATTGCCAGCACGGCGTTGCCCAATTCGCCGGAGGACCAGAGCGTGCCCTGCTCGTCCATCATGATGCCGTGCGGCGCATAGGTCGCTCCGAGGTCGATGACGCGCGTGAGCGATTTCGACGGCAGATCGATCACGACGATGCGGCGGTCGGGATTCACGCGCTTGGCGAACACACCGTCGCCGTAGACCGTGCCGTAGGCGATGCGGCCGTCCGGCGAGATCGCCAGTTCGTGGGTCGAGCCCGGCATGTCGATGGTCGACTGCATCGTCAGCGTCGCCGCGTCGAGGAAATGCACCTTGTGCGCGGTCTTGGCGGTGACGATCAGGTTCGGCCCGCCGGGGCGGTTGTTCAGGTCGGTCACGATCACATTCCTTCCGCGCACGGCCTCAGGCGGCGGCGGCGTGCACCTGGGCGGTGTCGAAGTACTCGTAGAACTCCACCGCCTTGCCATTTACGAAGCGCCAGGAATCCGCCTTCGGCGTGCTCACCACCTTGCCTGTGTTCTTGTTGCGCCAAGCGCAGTGGCCGAGCATCACCACGCGATCCTGCTGCGCGACCAGATGATTGACCTTGTATTCAATCATCTCCCAGTCGCGCGCGAGGCCCTCGAAATACTGGCCCAGCTCGGCGCGCGCGTTGTAGCCGGTCATGTAGGCCACGCGCGGCTCGGCGCCACGGATCAGCGAGCCGAATTGGATATTCTCCGCGCAGATCGACATCCAGTGATCGACGCTGCCCCCACGGCTGTCATGCCAGCGGCGATAGGCGTCCGTCAGAACGGCAACGTTGTTGGCTTCGTCAGACATGATGGCTTGAACAGGCATGGCAACCTCCCCTTCGCAATGTCGAGGAGCAAATCGTGCGCGATGACCGCCCTGGTTGCAAGCGCGAAGCGGCCGGGCCCGGCCTAATCGACCGCCACCGGGAACATCTCCGCCGTGGTGACCACGCGGGGCGCGAGCCCCTGCTCGTGCACGAACCGCGCGATCGCCTCCCAGGTCGGCCGGTTGGGCTCGACCCCGTAGGCCCAGAAATCCTTGCCGAACACCCGCCAAGTCTCTTCGACGTGATCAATGAGAAAGGGCAAGGCCAAATGCAGCGCATCGGTATCGTAGAGGCCGTCGACCGCCATAGCCTTCGCCTCGGCGAACATCTTGTAGATGCGCTGAGCCACCCAGGGATGCTCGCGGTGCACGTCCTCGCGCACGACCACGGTGTGCATGATCGGGAAGATCTTGGTGCGCCGGTAGTAGTCGGTCTCGACCTCCTTGAAGTTCGGCCACAGCCGCGCGATGTGCGGCGCGCCGTTGAGGAACGACTGCGGGATGTAGAGTGTCAGCAGCGCGTCGAGCTCGCCGGCGTCGAACATCTTCTCCAGCGTCTGCGTGCCCGACAGGAAGTCGAGTTTCACCGCCTTCGGCAGGTTGAGCGGAATCAGCGGCTGCTCCACGAAGGTGTTCAGCCCGCCCATGAACCAGTGCATGTCCTCGGACTTGATGCCGTAGTCATGCTCCAGCATGCCGCGCATGAAGCACAGGCCGGTGGAGGAATATTGCGAGGTGCCGACGCGCTTGCCGCGCAGGTCTTCCGGCTTCTCGATACCCGCACCCTTGCGGACATAGATGCAGGAGTGGCGGAAGATCTTCGAGAGCGCCACCGGCACCGCAACGAACGGGCAGTCGCCCCGCGCCTTCAGCGCCGTATAGGAGGCGAGCGACAATTCCGAGACCTGGAATTCTTTATTGTCCAGCATGCGCTGGAAGGTCTGCCGCGGCCGCAGAATCTGGATATCGAGATCGATGCCTTCGGGCTTCACCCGGCCGTCGATGATGGGGCGCGTGCGGTCGTAGTTCCAGCAGGCCAGTGAAAGTCTCAGGTTGCTCATCAGTCGCGTCTCACCCCATGACTTAAATCAGAACTCGACTGCTTGTTTCAGATTTTTGCGAATGCTGTACTAACACCAATTCCTGTGATCATGAGATTTGAATGTCAATCATTAAGCCGAACAAATTCATCGATGCGAGCTTGATCAGCTCAGAGCTCGACTCCGCGATGCTTGCCGCGACAAGGGAGATTAAGCGAACCTGGAACATCACACCAAAGGTCGTCGAAGTCGCATACTACCACCATCATGGTTTCGGCGAGCTCTTTGATCCGTATGTTAACGAGGTGTCGGCGTATGCGCGCAGCATTGGCGTGGAATACGAAGTGGTGAAAATCGAAAAACCATGGGGCGAAGGACTGGCCGGCCGCCTGTCGGAGCTGTCACGCGACCCTTCGGTTCATGGGATTCGCGCGAGAGGATGGCACCTTCATCGCGGCGAGGAAGATTACGTCTATAACGAACTAGCTCCGCACAAGGACATAGAATGCAAAACCCACCAAAGGAACTATGAGCATCTGCAAGGGCATGCCCCTGGCTTCATACGACCCGAGCTTGGCGCGATAAGAAGAATCTTGCGCCGAACGCTCCCAATTCGCTTAGACGCGGCAACGATCGCTCTTCCCATCGGGGAGCATAGTTTTAATTGGATGCTTCCGCTTGCGCCCATCTTGGGTAGCCTATCAGCAAATGTCGTCATGATCCGCAGGTTAGACGCACAAGCATTGGAATGCCTCGGACGTGCCGACGCAATTATTACGTCCTTCGGCAAGCATGGCTATCTTGATCATAAATGCGTGCGAGAAGGACAGATTGTCATCGACTTAGAACGCTGGGAAGAAGAACGTGGACCGTACTTCAAAGCGTATGGAGAAGAACGCGGAGACGCCAATGTCGACGCCATCCGAGCCATCGTTGCTGCGATAGCTGAACGATCAGGGATTTTTCTAATTGCGAAGCGTCAAATCTTTCTAAATCTCCTGTACCAGTTCTTGTTGGGGCGAGGCGACGACGGATTGCGGATCGACAAGCTGCTACGGGCTTGAATTGGAATTCTCTATTGTTTCGTCACCGGCAGGCGCAGCGCGCCCGCGCGCAGCAGCAAATCCCATAGCAAGCCTTGCGGCCAGGTCGCCAGCACCGGCGCGGTCGGCACCCCCGCCGCATCGAGCATGTCGGCGACCCAGTGATTGCAGACCCTGAATACGTGAAAAGTCCCGACTGCGCGGTAAAACAGGCTCGGCCCATAGAGCCCCTGGCCCAGGTCTTCGATCGCCCCATCGCGGCCATTGCGCGCAAACGTCGCGTCCAGCATGGCCGCGAGCCGCGCGAAGCCGTCTTCGCTGAGCGCGAGCGCGACCATATCCGCATTCGGAAACACTGCTCGCGGATGGGCCGGGAGACCGACCACGTGCAGCACCGACGGATTGCCGGGCATGAACAAAGCGCGCAGCGCCATCGCCGTCGTCAACTCACGCGTGGTCGGTACCTTCGTATAGAACCCCTCATCACCCCAACCGATTTCGAGCCGATCGTAGGCAGCAAAGCGCGCTGCGACTTGCGCGAGTGCCGGCAACGAGCGCCGCCGGGCAGCATCGGCCAATGCTTCACGCGTCAGGATGATCCCTGAATGATAAAATCCGGCGGTCACGAACACCTCGACGCGCGTGGCGTCCGGCCGTGGCGGGTAGAGGCTGGCATCGCCGGAACGTGCGGTGACAATGACCGCGACGATCAGCGCCGCCGCGAGGAAACCGATCGGCCATGCAACCCACCGCAAGATGCGCCGCATGGTCTTCCCCTACGTCCCGCCTGAGGGCTACGCCGCGCCTTTCAACCGCTCCAGCGCTTCCAGAATTTTCGCGCGGCGGCCTTCCGCCTCGTCACGCTTCTCGCGCGCTTCCTCGACGGCCTCTTCGGCCGCATTCTGCATGAACTTCGGATTGTTGAGCTTGGCGTCGACACGAGCGATGTCGGAGTCGACGCGGGTCAACTCCTTGCCGAGTCGCACCTCCTCGGCGGCGAAGTCGATCACGCCCTTGAGCGGCAACGCGACGTTCTCGCCCCGCACCACAAGCTGGATCGAGCCCGGCGGCACCGTCTTCGCGACCGAGAGGCTCGAAAGCCGCGCAAGCCTGCGGATCATGTCGGCCCAGCGCCCTGCCCGCGCATCGGTCTCAGGCGACACGCCGGCCAGCACGACCGGCAGCTCGGTCGCCACCGTGAGGTTCATCTCGGCCCGCACCGAACGAATGGCGGTGACGATGTCGATCACCCAACCGATCTCGCTTTCGGCTGCGTGATCGGCGAGCCGGGTGTGCTTGGGCCATGGCGTCAGCGCCAAAATGCCGTCGCGCGCCGGGCCCTGCTCGGCGGTCACGCGCCACAGCTCCTCGGTGACGAACGGCATGAACGGGTGCAGCAGCTTGACGATCTCGTCGCGCACCCAGGCCACCATCGCCCGGGTCTCGTCCTTGGCCGGCGTATCGGGACCGGTCAGCACCGGCTTCGCGAGCTCGAGATACCAGTCGCAATAGATGTTCCAGATGAAACGGTAGAGCTCATTGGCCGCTTCGCTGAATTTATAGGTCTCGATCGCCTCGGTGACGTCGCGCGCGGCCTTCTGCGTTTCATGCGCGATCCAGCGGTTGAGCGTCTCCTTGTTCAGGGACGGATCGAAGCCCGCGACGGTCGCGCAGCCATTCATCTCGGCGAAGCGCGCGGCGTTCCACAGTTTGGTCGTGAAGTTGCGGTTGCTCTCGAAGCTCTGCGGCGACAACTTGATGTCGTGGCCTTGCGCGACCACACGCGCCAGCGCGAAACGCAGCGCATCGGCGCCGAATTCGTCGATGACACCGAGCGGATCGATGACGTTGCCTTTCGACTTCGACATCTTCTGGCCGCGCTCGTCGCGCACCAGCCGGTGGATGTAGACAGTGTGGAACGGGATGTCCTTCATGAAGTGAAGGCCCATCATCATCATGCGCGCGATCCAGAAGAAGATGATGTCGAAGCCGGTCACCAGCACGTTGGTCGGATAGAAGCGTTTGAGCTCGGTGGTCTCGTACGGCCAACCCAGCGTCGAGAACGGCCATAGCGCCGACGAGAACCAGGTGTCGAGCACGTCCTCGTCGCGCCAGAGCGGGATCGTGTCCGGCGCCGCGCCGCCGAAACCGCCGACCTTGGCGAGGCTCTCGTCCATGCTGCCGACCAGAACGACGTCCTTCTTGTAGTAATTCCGCGCCCGCTGGAGCGCCTCGGCCTCGGTCTCGGCGACGAACACTTCGGTCTTCGCGATCGACAATTGGTCGCCGTCGAGCGCCCAGCCGTACCACGCGGGGATCTGGTGGCCCCACCACAGCTGGCGCGAGATGCACCAGGGCTGGATGTTGTCCATCCAGTTGAAATAAGTCGCGTCCCACTGCTGCGGGACGAACGTCGTTTTGCCGTCACGCACCGCCTGCGCCGCCGGCTGCGCCATGGTCTTGGCGTCGACGTACCACTGGTCGGTCAGGAACGGCTCAATGATCACGTCCGAACGATCGCCGTGCGGAACCATGTTCACGTGCGATTCGATCTTGGCGACCAGACCCTTGTCCTGCATGCGCTCGACGATCAGCCGGCGCGCGACAAAGCGGTCGAGGCCGTGCATCTGCAGCGTCTCGACCAGTTCCGGCGCCATCGGGTCGAGTCCGTCGAGGAACGCGTCGTTGTTCTCGAGATTAAGGTTGGCTTCGCGATCGAGCACGTTGATCAACGGCAGATCGTGGCGGCGACCGACCTCGAAATCGTTGAAGTCGTGCGCGGGCGTAATCTTGACCGCACCCGTGCCCTTCTCCGGATCGGAATATTCGTCAGCAACAATCGGAATCCGGCGGCCGACCAGGGGCAGGATCGCAAACTTGCCGATGAGATGCTTGTAGCGCTCGTCGTCGGGATGCACCGCCACCGCGGCATCGCCCAGCATCGTTTCCGGCCGCGTGGTGGCGACGGTGATGAAGCCATCGCCGGCGCTTTCCAACGGATAGTGGAAGTGCCAGAGGTGGCCCTTCGACTCCTTCTGCACGACCTCGAGATCGGAAATGGCGGTGAGCAGCTTGGGGTCCCAATTGACCAGCCGCTTGTCCTTGTAGATCAGCCCGGCGCGGTAGAGCGCGACGAAGACGCGGATGACGGCCTTGGAAAGCCCCTCGTCCATGGTGAAGCGCTCGCGCGACCAGTCGCACGACGCGCCCAGCCGCTTGAGTTGGTTGATGATGGTGCCGCCCGATTCGGCCTTCCAGGCCCAAACCTTCTCCAGGAACTTCTCGCGCCCGAGCGCGCGCCGGCCGGGCTCCTGGCGCTCCATCAACTGGCGCTCGACCACCATCTGGGTCGCGATGCCGGCATGGTCGGTGCCGACCTGCCACAGCACGTCCTTGCCGCGCATCCGCTCGAACCGGCAGAGCACGTCCTGGAGCGTGTTGTTGAGGGCATGCCCCATATGGAGCGAGCCCGTCACATTGGGCGGCGGGATGACGATGCAGTAGGGCTCGGCCTCGCGCCGGTCGGGACGACCGGCACGGAAGGCGCCGGCGCTCTCCCACAGAGCGTCCATGCGCTTCTCGACTTCGGCAGGCTGGTAGGTTTTGTCGATCATTGTGGTTTCTGTTTCTCACGTTCGCGCGGTAAAAAGCGCGCCAGTCCGTGTACTGTCAACGGCCGCACCATCCGGTTGCCTACCAAACCGCGAATCCGAGCCTGTGCCCCCCATTTCCACGCCCGCCGCCCAGCCGAATCCGACCCGATCGATCGTTTTGCTGGCGGTCGCGGGGTTCGCCAGCCAGGCCCAGGTCCGGGTGACGGATTCGCTGCTGCCGCAGATCGCCGGCGATTTCGACACCACCGTGGGCGCGGCGGCCATGGTGGTGACCGCCTATGCGGTCGCGCACGGCTCGGTCCAGCTCTTCATCGGCCCGATCGGCGACCGCTTCGGCAAATATCTCACCGTCATGACCATGTGCTTCGCCTCCTCGATCCTGGTCATGGCCTGCGGGCTCGCCAATTCCCTCACGGAACTCGCGCTCGCGCGGCTGCTGGCGGGCGCCTGCGCCGGCTGGGTCATTCCGCTGTCGATGGCCTATGTCGGGGACGTGATTCCCTACGACCGCCGCCAGCCGGTGCTGGGGCGCTACCTGACCGGCCAGATCACCGGCCAGCTGTTCGGCCAGGCCGCGGGCGGCGTCCTCGGCGACCTGTTCGGCTGGCGCAATGTCTTCTTCATCCTCGGTGCGATGTTCGCGCTCGCGACCGCCGGCCTGATCTACGAACTCATCACCAATCCGCGCACGCGCCCGGCAGGACGGCCGGAGGAGCGCTCCCGCGGCTTCGTCGCCGACTACAAGGCCGTGCTGTCGAGCCGGTGGGCGCGGATCGTGATCGCCGCGGTGTTTCTCGAATCGTTCTTCGGCTGGGGCGCCTTCGCCTATGTCGGCGCCGATCTCAACCAGCGCTTCGGGCTGGGCTACACCGCCGTGGGACTGATCGTCGGATGCTTCGCGATCGGCGGGCTGGTCTACGCCACGACGGTGCAGCAGCTCGTGAACCGATTCGGGCAGCGTGGGCTCGCGGTCGGCGGCGCGCTGATGTGTGGCGCCAGCTATCTGGTGCTGGCGAGCGGACTGGCCTGGTGGCTCGCACCGCTCGCGGTCGGGTTCTACGGCCTCGGCTTCTACGCGCTCCACAACACGTTGCAGACCTGCGGCACGCAGATGACACCGGAAGCCCGCGCGACCGGCTTTGCGCTGTTCTCCTCCGCGATCTATCTCGGACAGACGGTGGGCGTCGGCGTGAGCGGGGTCGTGTTCGACCGTGCCGGCGCGATGCCGCTTTTGGTCGTGGCGGGACTGGTGCTGCCGGCGATGGCGGTTTGGTTTGCCCGCGAACTCAAACGGCGCGGTTAAGCGCCGTTACTGCTCGCGGAAACGGTGCTTCAGCACCCCGTCGGTTCCGACCGCGACAATGTCGAGCCGTCGCGCACTGGTCGCCACGATGGCCGGGCTCGACGTCATCAGGCCGCCGAGCGCCGATGCTTGCGACCACCCGGCCCTGCTCCACGAACGGTATTGCAATCGACCATTCTCGTCGCGCACGACGAGATCATGCGAGCCGGGTGCGCGCGAGGTAATGGCCGGGCTCGACTCGGGATCGACGCAACAACCGATCGCAGCCCACGCCGATTTTCCATTCAAAGAGGACCAGTGCCAAAGGCGCTTCGACGCGACGGCAACCACGACATCGATGCTGTTCCGTCCCCAAGAGGTCGCGGCCGGATCTCCGACGAACTCGCCGCCTTCGTTGGCCCAGTCGGCCATCGCGTAGGTTCGGGCAGTGTCCCCGTCATAGGCGAGCCGCCAAAGGTTGTTCTTGACGCCGCGGACAAACAGCGCGAACCGGTCGGGACCAACCGCCGCCAGCGCCGGCGCCGATGCGGCACCGCCGGGCGGCTCCGGCACTTCGGCCCAGGGGCCCCATTTACCGGACGCGTAACGAAGGATGCCGATCCGCCCGCTCTTGAGCCGCGCGGCGACGATCACGCTGCCGCGACCGAACGATGCCGCCGCCGGGTTGGAGGCGAGCGAACCGCCCAGTTGATACCAGTCGGACCACCGATCGCCGGTCCGGAACCGGTGCCAGAGCTGGCTGTCGGTGCCGCGCACGAACATGTTGATCGAGCCGTCGCCCTGAGCCGCGAGCGCAGGGCTGCCGGCGACCGTGACTTTGGCAGCGATCTCCGGACTGAGCGGCGCGGTCGCATCGACGTCGCGGCCGATCGCGCGAAACGGCGACCAGCCCAGCTCCTTGTGGGCGTAAAGCTCCAGCACGTTGGATGCATCGTGCGGCGTGATCTGGTCCCACACCGACATGTAGGGACACGGCCCACCCCTGACGGACATGTAGCAAGGCGGCTTGGGACTGCCGAACCGGTAGTGCATCACCGACTCGATATTGTATTCGCCGTAGTTGGTATCGGTTGTCATGGAGCAGCGCTTCACGACGTCGGAGTACCGACCACATGCCAACAGCGACGGGTGAAACACGAGATAGCGATCGCGATCGAAGCGCTGTTGCTCGTGGTAGAGCCCGATGACGTGCCCCAGTTCATGGGCATAGGGACAACCGGTCGGCCAGGTCACCCGATGGAGACCGTTCGCTCTTTTGCCCGGCAGCCCCGAGGTGCAGAGGCCGCCCTTGGGATTGCCCTGGATGACCACGCGCGCTGGATCATTGGCGGATTCGACGAACGAGATCCGGCCGCCCGTCAACGTCTGCCATTGATCCATGGCGGCACGAATCTTCGGCCGCTCCGCGCTCTCGCTCGTGCTGTCAAAAGAATACGGGATGCGGCCTTTCGGCCAGACGCGCACCAGACAGTCGCTGCCGACGTAGTCCTTGAACGCCGGGCAGCACGACGCAAAACTCGTGCAGTTCGCCGGCTGGGCGCGCACATCCGGGCCGCCCGTCGCGATCCAGCAAGCCAGCGCCGCAATGCCGACGCGGATCGCACTCATGGCAACGCCATTCCCGCCGTCACGCAGAAAGCACGCCGGGTCAGCGCCGATGCAGAATTAGAATCCCCGCCCATCGCGGCCTTGGAAATTGACGAAGTAGGTTTGTAGTTTCGCCAATTACCGTGAACCGGATCAAGTCCGGCTCGGACGTTTTCCAAAATCGGCTCAGGTTCGCCCGCGCGATACCCGTTCGATCTCGGCGCGCACCAGCCGCTCGACCAGCCCCGGGAGGTTGTCGTCGAGCCAGGACTTGAGCATCGGCCGCAGCATCTCGCGCACCAGATCCTCGAGCGTGCGGGCATTCTGCACCAGCACGGTCTGGGCAAGCGTGTTGAACGCCGAATCGACCGCGGACGAGGTCGCGGACGAGAGCAGCGCGTCGCCCCCAAACAAGGACGCGCGCGGCGCAGGCGCCGGAACCGGCTCGGGTTCGTAGGGGCGATCGTCGAACACCACGTCGGATTGCCCGTCGATGGTGCGGAAGCTGTCGCTCGGCGGTGACGGCTCTTCCGTCGCCATCGATTCGGTCAGTTCCAGTATGTCCGGTGCCGGCGGCTCCTCAACCGGTAGCGGAGCCGCCGCGTTGAGAGTCGAGAGCATCGCGTCGATGTCCGCCTGCCCCATCGCCGGCTCGGGAGCCGGCCTCGGCGGCGGTACTGCTGGCGCCATGCGCGGCGGAGGCGGCGGAACCGGCTCGGGCCGCTGCGCCATCGGCTGCGGCGGTGGCGGCGGTACCGGATCGGCGGCCCTGGGCGGCGCCTTGGTGGTGTCGTCGTCGGCGATGATCCGTCGGATGGAGGCGAGAATCTCCTCCATTGTCGGTTCTTGTGCCTTTGCAGGCTGCGTCATTGGCCGCTTCCCCGCTCAGGTCCCCACGCCCTGAGTTGCATCTCACAATTCGGCGCGAATCAGCTTCGAAGCGTAGCGCGCTTTTGGGCCGAATGGATACTGGTGTGGTGGTTCGGAAGTGCGCTCATCCAATGGTTTGGGAGCGACTTCGATCGCATACCGGTTCCGCCTCGCCGATCGCGCGCGCTACTCGCTATCGTCGTCGGATCAATATGTCATGTGTAAGGTCGAACGCAAGTTCGTCGCGTTGCGGACGAAAATTATCGTCCGTCTGGTGTACGAACACCGACCCAGGAGTCGCGCACCTGTTGATAGTGCACCATCGGATCGTAATTCGCGACGCCGAGCCCCAGGATTTGCGGTGACAGGCTGCCGACGGCGGCGAGCACGGTGTACGATGCGACTACGCGGTCGCGCTGCGCCGTCACCAGCGAGGCTCGTGCATTCACCAAGTCCTGCTGAGCATTCAACACGTCAAGCGTGGTGCGCTGGCCGACGCGCGCCTCTTCGCGCACGCCGTTGAGCGCGATCTCGGCGGCGGCGACTTGCGCCTGCGTTGCTTCGATCTGCGCCTTGGCAGCCTGCAACTGGCCCCACGCCTGCGTGACGGTCGATTGCACCTGATCGCGGGCGGTGTCGAGGTCGAGCCGGCGCTGGCCGAGCGTCTCCTTGGCCTGACGGATCGTCGCGTATTCCTGGCCGCCCTGATAGATCGGCACTGCAAGCTGAGCGGTGGCGGACGCCGACAGCGTCGATGCCGTGGTCAAATTGGTGGTCGAACCGTGCTGCTTCGACGCGGCCCCTTGCAACGTCAGGGTCGGAAGGAGCGCGCCTTCGGCGACCTTGACCTGAAACTGCGCCGCATCGACGTTATAGGACGCGGTGGTGATGCTCGGATGTTCGGTGCGCGCCCGCGCCAGCGATCCGGCGAGGTTGCGCGGCGACAGGCGGTCGACCGGCATCGCCGGTATCAGCCGTCCCGGCTCGACGCCGATCACCTGCCGGTAGTTTGCCTTCGAGGTGATGTAGTTGGATTCGGCGGTCAGCAAGGAAGACCGGCCGGCGGCCAACCGGGATTCTGCCTGCGCCACGTCGGTGCGCGTCACTTCGCCGACATTGAACCGGTCCCGGGTTTGCCGCAGCGTCGCTTCGAGCACGGTCACGTTACTGCGTTGCAGCTCCAGGAGCGCGCTGTCGCGCAGCAGGTTCATGTAGGCGGTTGCCCCGTTCAGCAGCACCGTTTGCTCAGTCGTACGCAGAGTCTCGCGGGCGGAGAACACCTGCGCCTCGGCCTGCCGCGTGCGATTGCCGGTCTGGAAACCGTTGAACAGCGTCTGTGTGGCGGTGACGCCATAGGTGCCCGCGCCCACCGCGCCGCAGTTCACGCCGCTGACGCAGGTGCTGTTCACACCGGTGCGGCTGAGCGTCTCAAGATAAGTCTCCTGCAAGGTGCCGGTCGCGCTGACCCGCGGACGATAACCGCCAAGCGCAATGGCAACGTTCTCATCGATGGCGCGCGTCGCCGCGCGCTGGGCGTTGAGTTGTGGATTGTTGGTATAGGCTTGGACGAGCGCCGTGTTGATCGGTGTCGTCCCTGACGGCACGGTGGCGCCGCGGCGCTGCACCGGGATGTCCTGCGCAATCGCGGTCGCCAGCCAGATACCTGTGACAACCGCAACGGCCGCAAGGGCGGTCACGCCCCGCCCGACCGTATTCGGCCGTCTCTGCCCCCGTCTCATGCAGACCCCACGCAACGACGCGGCCCAAACCCGCATACCCGGCCCGCACGCGTCCTATTCGTCCGGGCGCGCCCGTACCGTCCGACCCTGAGAGTAACCATAAGCGCCTTGAGCGCCTTCCGAAACCCCTGGAGGAAATTCGGCGGGAACAAACACGTGAAAAACCCGCGGCTTGCGCTTTCTGCGCCACAGTCCGCTGTGGGAAACTCAGCCCGTGGCAGGTATCAGAATACGAATGCCGGGGGTTCGGCGAACCCCGGCAGGGGCGGCGCCGCAGCATCGAAGATCGGCAACGCGCTCGCCTGCCCGCCGGACGCGAGATAAAGCACCGCCTTGCTCGCCGGTGCGCGTCCGACGACCCCGACCAGCCGTCCGCCTTCCGCCAACTGGCGCAGCAACCGATCGGGCACGACTTCCGCGGCCCCGTTCACGAAGATCACGTCATAAGGCGCGCCGGCCTGCCAACCGCCCGGCAGCGCACCGCTGACCACCTCGGCATTGACTGCGCCCACGGCCGCCAGGTTCTCGCGCGCGTGGCGGGCGAGTGTCGCGTCCTCCTCAAGCGCCACGACGCTGCGCGCCAGCCGCGCCAGCAGCGCAGTCGAGTAGCCGGTGGCGCAGGCGACATCGAGCACGCGATCCTGCGGACCGATCTCGGCCGCCTGGACCAGCTTCGCCAGCACCATCGGCTTGAGCAGTCGCCGCGCCGGGGTGCCCGCTGTCACCGCAACGTCGAGGTCGAGGTAAGCCAGCGAGGCATTGCGCTCCGGCACGAAGCGCTCGCGCGGCAGGTCCTGCATCGCCGCGATGATTCGCTGGTCGGTGACATCGCTGGTGCGGACCTGGCAGTCGACCATCATGCGGCGCGCGGCGGCAAAATCGAACATCGGAGGATCCTAGGAAAGTGCGCGGATGACGCCATCTCTATCGAGAACGCCGGTGGCAATGCAAGACGCCGCCCGGTTGGCACAAATCGAATCAGACCCCGGACCGTACGGCAGCAGGTTAGTTGCCCGTTGAGGATTGCTCCTGTATCAAGCCGCTCGACGGCCACGTGGCGGAGTGGTTACGCAACGGTCTGCAAAACCGTGTACCCCGGTTCAATTCCGGGCGTGGCCTCCAAGCGTTCCGGCGTCTCCGGCCCACTCCCCCCAAACAGCCCCTAAATACCCCCGCGATGCGCTTCTGGACGGCCCATAGGGGCCCGCTGAAGGCGTGTGGGCGCATCACGCCATTTCAAACCGAATCGATGAAGGGGTTATGAATGCCGCTATGCAGCATAATGTTTGCTGCTATGCGGTAACTAACGGTGATTTTGTTGGAATACCAGACTATATTGCATTCCAAGAGCTTAACGAGCACGAGGAACTTCAAACATGACCACGATTGCCCTGTCCCAGTTGGTTCACCAGGCCCCGGCCTTCTTTCAGCGGATTTCGGCGAAAATCGCCGCCTTTTTCGATGGGATCGAAGAGGCGCACCTGATGGCCACGCGCTACAAGCTGCTTTCTGAGATGAGCGACGCCCAGCTCGCGGCCCGCGGCCTCCGCCGCGAGGACATCCCCCAGGCAGTGCTGGACTACAGCGTCCGGACCTAAGCCAGCTGGATTGAGTCGGCGGCAGGGTCCGATATAGCCCCGCCGCAGGCCCGAAAGAGCCGCTCGGTGAGCGCCGAGACACGAAAATGACAAATGCCGGCCGCGGACACCCGCTGGCCGGCATTGTCGTATCTGGGGTCTGCGAATCCGATTTGGGAGGTGCGATCTGAAGCCCCCACCAAGACGTGTCCTTGAAGGCTTTGTCCCGAAGACTTCGCCTTGTTGATCGTTCAGGGCCATTTGGCGCTAGGCATTCTGAAACCTCTTTGTTATAGCCCTCCTCCTTTCCTCTGAGGCGAATGTTCCCCGGTAGCTCAGTGGTAGAGCAACCGGCTGTTAACCGGTTGGTCGCTGGTTCGAATCCGGCCCGGGGAGCCATTTTCGCGACGGCGGATTTCTTTGCCGAACTGCCGCTTGGCGCTGGCCGCTGGCGCTCATGCTCGCGACCGGTTTGAGTGGGATCGGGTGCTAGACGGTCGAATCTGCTTCCAGATTACGGACCAGTGCCCGCGAGCCTTGCTCCACGAGCGGCGCGACCATTTCCTTCCGCTCGTTCGGAAGGAAGTCGCTGATCCAGACAAACCGACAGCGCGCCGGGCCATCGGGAACAATTTCCATCGACGCGGAATGATGTTCGAACATGTCGTCGATGACGGCGTACGCCAGGCGCATGCGTTCCTCGTCAATGTCGACAATGCGCTCCCGCACCATCATGCCGTTGGCGAAAGTCACCGTACGAACATCGCCGTCGATGCTGCTATCGACCAGCACGCCGGCAAATAGCCGATGCGGCATTCCTACATTGCCTAGCGCCGCCCAGGCTTTCTCCGCTGAAACCCGAACGATCTCCTCCCGACGTATCGATGCCACTAGCTGCCTCCATCATGCAGAGCGCGGTACCTCCGCGCGCAAAGGCCGCGCGGTTGCCCTGATCCGGCCCATTTCTCCCCCAATGCTTTGCAGAACGTGATTCGACATGGGGGTGTCGGGATGGCGCTATCACCAACCGAGTTCGACGTCGCTCTGGACCGTATCCATCAGCACGCTACCGAGGCTCGAGCCCACGGCGATCAAAAAGCTCTGCGCGTCGCCCTGCGGGACCACACAGAACTCCTACGCAAGCAATACGGTATGACACAAAGCATGTCCGACCCGGACGTCGAGACGGCCGATCTCCTGACGTGAGGCCGTTTGGCCAGGCCTTCAGATTCCGCTAGGGCGCGCGGATCGGGCACGCCGATCAATCGCCTGTCCCATATCTCCGGGCCGCTTCGATCGTCAGGCCTTTGCCGACCGCGCCAAACGTATCGCCTTCAATCACCCGCGCCCCCGGTAGCCGTTCGACGATCGCGCGTCGAACATGGGCGAGTTGGACCGAGCCTCCGGTCAGGAATACCGCATCAATGTCGTCGGCGACCCGTCGCGCCTGCCGGAGACAGATATCGATCCTGGCGCCGATGTTCGCCGCCAAACTCTTGGTATGGCCGACAAGGTCGGCACGGCTGATCGCGGTGTTCAATCCTGGCTCGACCCAATCCAGCGAAAAGCCGGCGTCCGGGCGGTCCGACAATGCGATCTTCGCATTCTCGATCTCCATGGCCAGCGTGTGACCGCGCTGCTCTTCGAGCACGCGCAAGAACCGGTCGAACAGTCTCGGCTCCTTGGCCTCCCGCCGCACCTGGCGGATATCGGACGTCACGCGTGCCTCATACATCCGATTGATGTTCGACCAGGTCGCGAGATCATGAAAATAGCTGGTCGGCGCCGACAGTCCGGCCCGCTTCATCGCGCTGCCATGGCCGAACAACGGCATCACCACGCCGAGGCTCAGCCGCCGGTCGAAATCGGTTCCGCCAATCCGCACGCCGTCATTCGCGAGAATATCGCTCGTGCGGTCGGCCTTGGCGTGACGCTCGGGGCTGAGCCGAATGATCGAGAAGTCGGATGTTCCGCCGCCGATATCGGCGATCAGCGCGATTTCCTCGCGTGAAATTTGGCGCTCGTAGTCCAGCGCGCCGGCGATCGGCTCGAATTGAAACGTGACGTCGTCAAAACCGATCTCGCGCGCAATTTCATGCAGCGTCGCTTCAGCTCTCCGATCGGCTTCAGGCGCATTGTCGACGAAATGAACCGGACGACCATGAACGACACTGCGGAATTCCCGGCCGCAGGCCTGCTCGGCCCGCCGCTTCACCGCACGGAGATAGGACGCGATCACAGCACGAAAGCTGCTGCGCTCGCCGCCCACTTGCGTGGTCTCGTCGATCAGCGCCGTGCCGAGAACCGACTTCAGGCTTCGCATCAAACGGCCGGGGATACCCTCGACATAGGCATCGATGGCCTTGCGCCCGACGAATACGGCGCCGTCGCGCCCGTAAAAGATGGCACTCGGGATCGTGGTGTGTCCGTCCTCCAGCGACGCCAATACTGGCGCGTGATCAACGGTGCTTCCCAACGTTGTATTCGAGGTACCGAAATCAAGTCCGCAAGCTGACATCGCCGCTCCTTGGAGAGGAGCGTCGTCTACACACTTCGCGGAGCGTGATCTACCCTGTCGTCAGCGCACGGCGCACGGCCGGATGTCGTAGACCCCTACGCCGCGACACCCCTCGCCTTCAGCCGCGCTTTCTTCGCGTCCGAAATCAGGTAGTCGAGCTTGAACAGCTTACGGGCGCTTTCACCGAGGATGTTGCGCTTGGCCTGCTGGGAGAGAAACGGCAGGTCGTAGATCGTCGACGGCAGGTCCATATCCCAATGCGGATAGTCCGAGGCGTAGAGCAACTGCGACTCGGCGTTGATCATCTTGAATGTCTCTTGCAGCATGGAGTGGTTGTTGATCATCTCCATCGGCTGCGTGCTGTAATACATCTCGCGCATATATTCCGACGGCAGCCGCTTGAGCGTCGGCGCCTCCGACGAGCGCATCATGTATTCGTTGTCGAGGCGCTGCATCACGAACGGGATCCAGGCGAGCCCGCTCTCGATCCAGATCGACTTGAGCCCCGGGAAGCGCTCCGGAATGCCGTTCACCACCCAGTTGGTCATGTGCAGGATGTTGAACCAGGCGAAGCCCAGCGCGTGGATCGCGATGAACTTGTTCGAGATGTTCATGCCCTGATCGCCCCAGTTCGTCGCCGAATGGAA
>Ga0075430_100000058_pt1 | contig 58823 bp, 53 predicted proteins | sample RhiMetdeltSRZDD4_FD_75294 | JGI IMG/M metagenome (GOLD analysis project Ga0075430, IMG submission 75294) | Populus rhizosphere microbial communities from Tennessee, USA - Rhizosphere MetaG P. deltoides SRZDD4 | ecosystem: Host-associated > Plants > Roots > Rhizosphere > Soil | place: USA... | reverse complement strand
GCACCAGGTCCGCGCCGATGCCGCGACCACGGCAGTCCTCGGACACGGCGACCGGGCCGAGCAGCAACGCCCGCGTGCCATTGCCGCAGCCGACGTTCCACAGCCGTGCGGTGCCGACCACGCGCTTGGCTTGCGCGGCGATGAAGGCGAGGCCTTCCGCCGGCAGGCGGTCTTCGCGCAGCCGCTCGGACGACTTGCGATAACGGGTATCACCGAAGGCTTGGTCGAGCAGCGTCTCGCGCGCCTCGGCGTCGCGGTGGAGTTCCTTACGGATCGTGATCATGGTCATGCTCATGCCCTCCCGTGGCGCATAGAGCGCCCGTGGATCGTTCAGGGGACGGGTACGGAGACTTGGGAGTCGGCCAGAGGCCGACTCCCGGCGATCTCAGATGTGGAAGGTTTCCAACGGCGGGAAGCCGTTGAAGGCGACCGCCGAGTAGGTGGCGGTGTACGCGCCCGTGCCTTCGATCAGTACCTTGTCACCGATCTCCAGGCTGACCGGGAGCGGGTAGGGCTGCTTCTCGTACAGCACGTCCGCCGAGTCGCAGGTCGGGCCGGCCAGCACGCAAGGCGCCAGCGCGTCGCCGTCCCGCGGCGTGCGGATCGGGTAGCGGATCGACTCGTCCATCGTCTCGGCAAGGCCGCCGAACTTGCCGATGTCGAGATAGACCCAGCGCACGTCGTCTTCCTCGCTCTTCTTGGAGACGAGGACGACTTCCGACTCGATCACGCCGGCGTTGCCGACCATGCCGCGGCCGGGCTCGATGATGGTCTCCGGGATGCGGTTGCCGAAGTGGCGCCGCAGCGCGCGGAAGATCGCCGAGCCGTAGGACTTCACCGTCGGCACGTTCTTCAGGTACTTGGTCGGGAACCCGCCGCCGAGGTTGACCATGGCGAGGTTGATGCCACGCTCTCCGCACTCACGGAAAACGGCGGCAGCCTGCGCCAGGGCACGGTCCCAGGCGTTGGTGTTGCGCTGCTGCGAGCCGACATGGAACGACACGCCATGCGCCTCGAGCCCGAGCCGGTGGGCGTGCTCCATCACGTCCGCGGCCGCGGTGGGCTCGCAGCCGAACTTGCGCGACAGCGGCCACTCCGCCCCGACGCAGTCGGAGAGGATGCGGCAGAACACCTTGGAGCCGGGCGCCGAGCGGGCGACCTTCTCGACTTCGGCCTTGCAGTCGACCGCGAACAGCCGGATGCCGAGCTCGTAGGCGCGCGCGATGTCGCGCTCCTTCTTGATGGTGTTGCCATAGGAGACGCGGTCCGGCGTCGCGCCGGCCGCGAGCGCCATCTGGATCTCCGCCACCGACGCGGTGTCGAAGCACGAGCCGAGCGAGGCCAGCAGCGACAGCACCTCCGGCGCCGGGTTCGCCTTCACGGCGTAGAACACGCGCGTGTCGGGGAGCGTCTTCGCGAAGGTCAGGTAGTTGTCGCGCACGACTTCGAGGTCGACGACGAGGCATGGGCCCTCGTCACGGCCGGTTTCGCGGCGGTTGCGCAAGAATTCACGGATGCGCTGGTTCATGGGCGCTCTCCTCACCAAGTCAACGGGCCGTTTGACGGGCCCTGGTTGAAGTTCAGACACGCGTAAGCGCGTCCGGCGTCAGCGGGTGAGGTCGGTTCGCCTGCCGTGCGATGGAGACACGGGAGCAAGCGTACCGGGCTGTTCACCCGAGATGCTGCCTTGGTTTGGAGCGGGAGACCCGATCCGCACGGCCGGCAAGATGGACAAGCCTCTTCGGTGTCGACCTTTGGAGGGCCGACGAGACCAAAAAAGCCCGCTCCGTCGTTGCTTTAAGCCGCGTCCCCCGTTGAGCACGGGGTGCGCCGGTTTCGCCTCCGGCTGCTGGTCGCATGATAAGGAAGCCAGTTCGCTTCCTTGGCGGCTGTCCGGCCTCTTGTCCGGATGCCCACCGACCAGCACGCGTCCACAGGCACGTGCGAAATAGGGCGAGGGCGCAAATAATGATTCACGCCGTCACAATCAAGAAAAATCGTACGCGTGGTGAAAATTTCTTGAGCGTAAGTGCTCGGTGGTGTGCTCGGCGCTCGCGCGCGACGTTGGTGACGCGGCGCTACCGACCCTACTGACGCGACGTGAACGGCTCGACGCGCGACGCTTGCCGGATGAACGAGATCATCACCGCGAGGCCGGCGGTGAAGAACAGGACGCGCAGGACGATGATGCCGAGATCGCCGAGGCCGAGCAGCATCGCGATGGCCCAGCCGCCGGCGTAGGCGGCGCCGAACACCTCGGCGCCGATCAGGATCGCGGCGCTCAGCACGGTGTTGACGTGCAGCCAGTTGATCTTGCGGCTCTGGCCGAGTTCGGGGGCGTTGGTCATACGCGGTTCAGTCCTTTTGGGGCCGTCTAGCGGGCGCAATGTCCACAATTTGGGTGGCCGGATCAAGGCCGCCGTTCAAGGGTTTAGGCCGCGTCGCGGGCCTTCTCGCGGCCGGTCAGCAACCCGGCTTCGACCAGCGACGCGCGGATGCGCTCGATCTCGGCGCTGCCGAGCTTGACCAGCGGCGGCCGCACCACCGCCCGCGGCAGCTTGCCGAGCAGCACCAGCGCCTCCTTCATGCGGTTGTGCATGTCGGCCCAGGGCTCGGCGTAGAACACCCGCGCGGTCGGGTAGATGCGGTCGTTCAATGCACGAGCGGCCGCGAGGTCGTTGCGCTGCACCGCCCGGAACAACTGCGCCTGGAGGTCGGCGATGACGCTGCCGGAGCCGGAGAGCAGCCCGTTGCAGCCGAGCACCAGCGACGAGAACAGCCAGGCCGAGTGGGTGGTGAGCACGTTCACCGGCCGCGGCAGGCCCTGGAGCGTCCGGATATGCATCTCGTGCTGGGGCACGTTGCCCGACCAGTCCTTGATGGCGCGGATCGACGGCACCTGCTCGCACATCTTCAGCAGCGTGTCGCGTGGATAGCCCTGGCCGGTGGCCAGCGGGTACTGGAACACGATGATCGGCAGGTCGGTGGCGTCGCCGATCCGCTTGAAGTGGGCGAGCGCCATCTCCGGCGACTGCTGCAGCGTGAACGGCGCCGGCGGGAACACCAGCAGCGCCGAGGCGCCGCCATCAGCTGCCATGCGTGCAATACGCGCCGCTTCCAGGCTGCCGTCGGCCCAGATGCCGTTGACGATCGGCAGCCGGCCGCCGATCTCGTCCTGGGCGATCGCGAGCACGCGCTGCTGCTCATCGAAGCTGCAGGAAGCGACCTCGGTGGAGTGGGCGTTGAGGGTGATCGCCGAGATCCCCTCGGTCGCCGCCACGTCGTGCAGGTGGCTGCGGAAGCTCGCCTCGTCGATCGAGAGATCGTCGTGGAACGGCAGCAGCACGGCTGGGATGACGCCGTGAGGGACGTAGCTGGCGTGACGGGGCATCGGGCCTCTCCTTCGGGGCTTCTCTCTTGGGCGGTTCTCTTGGGCGGTTCTCTTGGGCGGTCTACGCCAGCATAGCACGGGCATCCCCGGGCCGGCGCGGGGGTCTTGGTGCGCCAGCGTGTCCCGCAGCATGTCCTGGCGGCTTCGCCCGAGGCGGCTTTCTTTACCATTGCCGCCAATGATCCGGGTTCCAATCAGGCCCCTTCACCGAAGACGGAGGTCAGCATGTCTGATTTTTCGCGACGACATGTTCTGGGAAGTGCCGCCGGCGGCATGCTGGTCTCGCTCGCCGCCGCCGAGGCGGCCGGCCAGGCGCAGCCGCCATCAGGTCCCGCACCCAAGGTGCTGACCGGCAAAGAGCTGCCGTCCTTCCGTTTTCCGCTCGGCGCACGCCAGCCCAAGACCTGGGACGGCGGCTGGGCGAAAGAGGCGACGGTTGCCGAGTTCCCGGTGTCCGAGAAGCTCGCCGGCGTGCTGATGCAGCTCGCGCCCGGTGGGCTTCGCGAACTGCATTGGCACACCAATGCGGCGGAATGGGCCTACGTGATCACCGGGTCGTGCCGCGTCACCACCATCGATCCGCAGGGCAAATCCGAGATGGCGGATTTTGGCGTGGGCGACGTCTGGTACTTCCCGCGCGGCTATGGCCACTCGATCCAGGCGATCGGCCGCGAGAATTGCCAGTTCGTGCTGGTCTTCGACAACGGCTATTTCTCCGAATTCGGCACCTTCAGCATCAGTGACTGGATCGGTCATACGCCGCCCGACGTGCTGGCGAAGAATTTCGGCGTGCCCGCGGAAACCTTCGCGCGCTTTCCGAAGGAGGAAGTCTACATCACCAAGGGCGCGGTGCCGCCGGCCTTGCCGGCGGAGGCTGCGCCCGGATCGCTGCGCAGCGGCGCGCTCACGCACCGCTATCGCCTGCTGGCGCAAAAGCCGCAGGTCTATCGAGGCGGCACCAACCGCCTCGTGTCGCAGCGGGAATTTCCGATCTCGGCGACGATGACCGGCGCGGTGATGCGCATCAAGCCGGGCAGCATGCGCGAGCTGCATTGGCATCCCAATGCCGACGAGTGGCAGTACTACATCGCCGGCCGCGCCCGCATGGGCGTGTTCGGTTCGCACGGCCGCACCCGCATCGAAGAGTTCGGCGCCGGTGATGTCGGTTACGTGCCGCAGGGCTATGGTCACTTCATCGAGAATGTCGGCAAGGACGATATCGAGCTGCTGATCGTGCTCAACAACGGCGTCTACGAGTCGATATCGCTCACCGCCTGGATGGCGGCCAATCCTCACCTTCTGCTGGCAACCAACTTCAAAGTGCCGGAAGGCACATTTGCCAAATTCCCGGACGGCGAGCGCTTCATGCCGTGAGACGGTCGCAGGCGATTGCCGGTGTGACGATTGCTGCGGCACCGCGTCAAAATTGCTAGCCTCCTCCCAACTCCCACGTGATGGGAGAGCCAGGGGGAGGTCGCAATGTCCACCACACGACGCGGTTTGCTCAAACGGCTGGGCGCGGGGGCGATTGCTCTGTCCGCGGGCGGCAGGTCCATCCAGGCTCAGCCCGCTGTCTCGGGCGCTGACGGCCGGCTGACGGTCATTGACGCGCACGGCCATTTCACCACCGCCCCGAAGGGGCTGCGCGACTTCCGCGATTTGCAACTCGCCGCGGTGAAGGATTCGTCGAAAGCTCCGCCGAAGGCGATGCTGAATTTCAGCGATGACGAAGTCCGCGCCAGCGTCCAGCAGCAGCTCAAGCTGCAGACCGAGCGCGGCACCAATGTCACGATCTTCTCGCCGATCGCTGGGGCCATGGGCCACCACCTCGGCAACGAGGCGACGAGCATCGAGTGGTCGCAGGTGTTCAACGACCTGATCCACCGCGTCTGCAAGCTCTATCCCGACAATTTCATCGGGGTCGGGCAATTGCCGCAATCGCCCGGGGTGTCGCCGAAGAATTGCGCGGCCGAACTCGAGCGCATGGTCAAGCAGCTTGGTTTCGTCGGCTGCAACATCAACCCTGACCCCTCCGGCGGCTATTGGCGCGATCCGCCGATGACGGATCGCTCGTGGTATCCGCTGTACGAGAAGCTCGTTGAACTCGATGTGCCGGCGATGATCCATGCGAGCGCGTCGGCCAACCCGAATTTCCACGGCACCGGCTCGCACTACCTCAATGCCAACACCGCGGTGTTCATGCAGCTCGTGACCGGGGATCTGTTCAAGGATTTTCCGACGCTGCGCTTCGTCATCCCGCACGGCGGCGGCGCCGTGCCGTATCACTGGGATCGCTATCGCGGGCTGGCGCAAGACTTGAAGCGCCCGCCGCTTGGTGAACTCCTCCTGAAGAACGTCTATTTCGACACCTGCGTCTACTATCGGCCCGGTCTTGAACTCCTGCTCAAGACCGTGCCGATCGACAACATCCTTTTCGCGTCGGAGATGATCGGGGCGGTGCGTGGCGTCAATCCGGAAACCGGGCACCACTACGACGATACGAAGCGTCTGATCGATTCAATCACGTGGCTCAGCGAGTCCGATCGGCGAAAAATCTTTCAGGACAACGCCCGCAGGGTGTACCGGCTCAAGATCTAAGGGACTAGCCACGGTAGGCATAGACGATCCGTCGCGCCGCCGGGATCAGAATGATCATGCCGATCCGGCCGTGCGCATAGTAACTGCCAGGCCGGAAGATCGCGTCATTCACTATCCGCTCAACGTCCCGGTCGAGCGGGATCACAAAACCATACCGGAACATGTAGTCGCCGATGCCGGGAGAGGTCCAATCGCCGTCGATTTGATTTCGTGCAACTTGATCTCGCGGCCAACGATCATCGTGGACGAGGGGTGTTGGCAACCATTTCTGATATCGACCGCGCCAATGACCATGTGATTGCTGCGGAAGGTTCTCGAGATATTTGAGTCCCGCCGTTTCCAACTGTGCGGCGACATCTTCCGGCATCTCGTACACGATGATCCCGGTTTCGTTCCCGCCAGGTCCGAAGCCCCAAGATTCCTCGGCGGCATGGAGGATATGTGAAACGCCCATGGCCTCCGGGACGAAACTCAGCCGGTGATTGCGAACGAGGAACTGGTAGCCGCCCCAGGCGGCGCCGATCAGGACAGCAATCACGACTAGCCATTGAAGTCGGCGAGGCATCTGAAAATTCGCCATTTTCGGCCCATGGACTGGTTGCGAAAGGATAGCTCCGACTTCCGATAGGGCGTCCGGAAAATGATGGCTTGCCCTGTGCGGGACCGGGCTACCATATAGCAGCCATGACCCAGCAGAACCCATCGCCCGCCGCCGTCGAAGCCAATCCCTTCTTCGAGACCTGGACCGCGGCGTTCGAGGTGCCGCCGTTCGCGCGGATCGCGCCGGAGCACTTCATGCCGGCGTTCGAGCGCGCTTTCGCCGACAACGACGCCGAGATCGCGGCAGTGACGGCGCAGGCCGAAGCGCCGACCTTCGGCAACACCATCGAGGCGCTGGAGCGTAGCGGCAAGCTGCTCGACCGGGTCTCCGGCGTGTTCTTCAACCTCGCCAGTGCCGACACCAACGATGCGCTGCTCGCGATCGAGCGCGAGATCGGGCCGAAGCTCGCCGCCCACAGCAACCGCATCCTGCAGAACGATGCGTTGTTCCAACGGATCGATACGCTCTATCGCGCGCGCGATACCGCGGGGCTGACCGCCGAGCAACGCCGCGTGCTCGACCGCTATCACAAAATGTACCGACGCGCCGGCGCCGGCCTCGACGTTGCCACCAAGGCGCGGCTGGCCGAGATCGCGCAGCGCCTGGCGACGGTCGGGACGAGCTTCAGCCAGAACGTGCTCGCCGACGAGCAGGACTACACGCTGACGCTCGATACCGAGGAAGACCTCGCCGGCCTGCCGGACTTCGTGCGCGCGGCGGCCCAGGCGGCCGCCAACGAGCGCGGCAAGGTTGGCAAGGACTCGCCCGGCAAGCACGTCATCACGCTGTCGCGCTCCAGCGTCGAGCCGTTCCTGCAATTCTCGGCCCGCCGCGACCTGCGCGAGAAGGCGTTCCGCGCCTGGATCGCGCGCGGCGACAACGGCGGCGCGACCGACAACAAGGCGGCGATCGCCGAGACGGTGGCGCTGCGCGCTGAGCGCGCCAAGCTGCTCGGCTACGAGACCTATGCGCACTACCGGCTCGATGACGCCATGGCGAAGACGCCGGACGCGGTGCGCGACCTGCTCGATCGGGTGTGGACGCCGGCGCGCGCCGGCGCGCTTGCCGACCGCGATGCCATGCAGGAACTGGTGCGGCAGGAGGGCGGCAACTTCACCATCGCGCCGTGGGATTGGCGCTACTACGCCGAGAAGCTGCGCAAGGTCCGCTGCGACATCGACGAGGCGACGGTGAAGCCGTATTTCCAGCTTCACCACATCATCGATGCGGCGTTCTACACCGCCTACAAGCTGTTCGGCCTCAGCTTCGAGCGCCGCAAGGATGTCGCGACCTGGCATCCGGACGTGATGGTGTGGGAGGTGACCGGGCCGGACGGCCGCCACCTCGGCCTGTTCTTCGGCGACTACTTCGCGCGTCAGTCCAAGCGCTCGGGCGCGTGGATGACGACGCTGCGCGACCAGCAAAAGCTGACCGGCGATGTGCGTCCGCTGGTGATCAACATCATGAACTTCAACAAGGCTGCGGAAGGATCGCCAACGCTGTTGTCGTTCGACGACGCGCGCACGCTGTTCCACGAGTTCGGGCATGGCCTGCATGGGCTGTTGTCGGACGTCACCTATCCGATGGTCGCCGGCACCAGCGTGCTGACCGACTGGGTCGAGCTGCCGTCGCAGCTTTACGAGCATTGGCTGGAGCAACCCGACATCCTGCGGCGCTTCGCCATTCATGCCCGCACGGGCCGGCCGATCCCCGACGACCTGCTCAAGCGTCTGCTCGATGCGCGCAACTTCAACCGCGGCTTCACGACGGTCGAATTCGTCGCGTCCGCGCTGTTCGATCTCGACGCGCATCTCTTGAAGGATACCGAAGGCTTCGACGTCGGCGCCTTCGAGGAAGCCGAGCTTGCCAAGATGAACATGCCGCCGGAGATCGTGATGCGGCACCGGCCGACGCATTTTGCTCACGTGTTCTCGGGCGGCGGCTACGCGTCGGCCTATTACAGCTACATGTGGTCTGAGGTGCTCGACGCCGATGCCTTCGCCGCGTTCCAGGAAACCGGCGACATCTTCGATCCGGCAACCGCGAAGAAGCTCCACGACCACGTCTACTCGGCCGGCGGCAGGAGCGATCCGGAAGCGCTCTACCTGGAGTTCCGCGGCCGCCTGCCGACCGCCGACGCGTTGCTCAAGCAGCGCGGGTTTGCGCCGGCGACGACCTGATGGACCTCCACACCGCCGGGCACCGCCGCGGCGTCGTCTGCGCGCCGCATAGCGCGGCGGCGGAGGCCGGACGCGCGATCCTGGCCGAAGGCGGCAATGCGATCGAGGCGATGGTCGCGATGGCGGCGTCGATCGCGGTCGTCTATCCGCACATGAATGGCATCGGCGGCGACGGCTTCTGGCTGGTGCGTGAGCCGTCGGGGCGCGTGCGTGCTCTGATGGCGGCGGGCCGGGCCGGCGAGCACGCGCGGCTGGAGCTCTATCGCGGGTACGACGCCATTCCGTCGCGCGGTCCGCTCGCGGCTTTGACGGTGCCGGGCGCAATAAGCGGCTGGATGCTCGCCCTCGAGGCGGCGAAGGCGCTGGGCGGCGCGTTGCCGCTGCCGGTGCTGCTCGGCCACGCCATCCGCCAGGCCGGCGAGGGCACGCCCATGGCCCGCAGCCTCGCCGATCTCACCGCCGCGGTGGCCGGCGAGCTGAAGCTCGTGCCAGGCTTTGCGCAGACCTTCCTGGTCGACGGCAAGGCGCCCGACGCTGGACACCTGCTGCGCCAAGGCGCGCTCGCCGCCACGCTCGAGCAGCTCGCCCACACCGGACTCGCCGATTTCTATCGCGGTGACGTCGGGCGCGAGATCGCCGCTGACCTCGAACGCGTGGGCTCGCCGGTCACCCGTGTCGACCTCGAACGCACCAAGGCCACTGTCGCCGAGCCGCTGTCGACCACGATTGATGCCGGCACGCTCTACAATACGCCGCCGCCGACCCAGGGCTTGGCCTCGTTGATGATCCTCGCGCTGTTCGAGCGCCTCGGCGTCAAGCAGGCGGAGAGCTTCGAGCATGTGCACGGCCTGATCGAGGCGGCGAAACGGGCGCTGCGCGTCCGCGACCGCGCCATCAGCGATCCCGACCGCCTGCAGCAGCCGGTCGAGCGCTTCCTCGCCGATGCCTTCCTCAACGCGGAAGCCGCCGCCATCGACGGCCGCAGGGCCGGAGCGTGGCTGGCGTCGCCAGGGCAGGGCGACACCGTCTGGATGGGCGCGGCCGACGGCTCCGGCCTCGTCGTGTCGTACATCCAGTCGCTGTACTGGGAGTTCGGCTCCGGCGTGGTGCTGCCGCGCACCGGCGTGCTGATGCAGAACCGCGGCACCAGCTTCTCGCTCGACCGCCGCGCGCTCAACGCGCTGGAGCCCGGCCGGCTGCCGCCGCACACGCTCAATCCGGCTCTGGCGGTGCTGCGTGACGGGCGGGTGATGGCCTACGGCACCATGGGCGGCGATGCGCAGCCGCAGATCCAGGCGGCGCTGTTCACCCGCCACGTGCTCTACCGTCAGCCACTCGACCAGGCGCTCGACCGTCCGCGCTGGTTCATCGGCCGGACCTGGGGCTCGGCGCACGGCAGCGTGGTCCTCGAAGGCCGCTTTGACGGCAACCTGATCGACCAATTGATATCCGCGGGCCATGAGGTGGACGTGATGGCTGCGCCCTATGCCGGGAGCATGGGCCATGCCGGCGCAGTCATCCTGCATCCGAACGGAACCCTGGAAGGTGCGCACGACCCGCGCGCCGATGGCGGCGCAACCGGGATATAGAATTCGGACGGCCGACCGGCACCGGCAGGACCAGGTGAGGTCTTCATTGGGGCCTCCATTCCGCCGCACTCCGTGCTATCTTCCCGGCATGATCAGACAGCTTTCCTGCATTGCCGCGGCCGTGCTCGCCAGCCTCGTCGCGACCGTTCACTCCGCGTCCGCCCATCCGCACGTCTGGGTGACGATGCGGAGCGAATTGGTGTACGGCCCCGACGGGACGGTCACCGGCGTCCGCCATGCCTGGACTTTCGACGACATGTTCTCGGCGTTCGCGACCCAGGGCATCGACAGCAAGCAACGCAACGTGTTCACGCGCGAGGAGCTCGAGCCGCTCGCCAAGACCAATGTCGAGTCGCTCAAGGACTTCGACTACTTCACGGTGGCGCGGGTGAACGGCAAGAAGGTCGACTTCCTCGATCCGCCGAGCGGCTACTATCTCGACTACAAGGACCAGATTCTGACGTTGCACTTCACACTGCCGCTCAAGACGCCGATGAAGGCGCAGGATGTCCAGATCGAGATCTCCGATCCGTCCTATTTCGTCGACTTCTCGTTCGAGAAGAACAACGCGGTCGCGTTGGTCGGCGCGCCGGCGGGATGCAAGCTCACGGTCGTACGCCCGGAAGAGATGGACCCGGCGATGGCGGCAAAACTGTTCCAGATGGCGCCCGACCAGAAGCTCGATCCATCGGAATATCTCGGCGCGCAGTTTGCCAGCCGTATCCTGGTCAAATGTTCCTGATCCCGCTGAGGGGCGGCAGATAAGGGAGTTTCATGAGGCGCACCACGCGCACGCTTCTGATCGCCACCGTCGCGATCGCCGCGATAGCTCTGACCATCGGCGCGATCGACGCCGCGCTGGCGCAGACCTCGCCGTTTGGCGTCGCTACGCCGAAGAGCGCGCCGCCGACGTCCGGCACCGGCATTGTCGGCTGGATCATGGTCAAGCAGGCCGAGTTCTATAAAGGCCTGTCCGGCGCGATCCGCGCCGCCAAGACCGATTGGTACGGGCTGTGGCTTCTGCTGGGCCTGTCGTTCGCCTACGGCGTCTTCCACGCCGCCGGCCCCGGCCACGGCAAGGCGGTGATCTCGTCCTACGTGATCGCCAACCGCGAGACCTGGTGGCGCGGTGTCGTCCTCTCGTTCGCGTCGGCGATGGTGCAGGCGGCGGTCGCGGTGGTGGTGGTCGGTATCGCCGCTGTGCTGTTGAATGCGACCGCGGCGACCATGAAAACCGCGGTCTACTGGATCGAGGTCGTCAGCTATCTGCTGATCATTGCGATCGGCCTGCGGCTGATCTGGGCCAAGGGTCGCGCCATGCTCTCGACCTGGCGCGACATCCACACGCCGAAGACCGTGGGCGCCGCGGCAACGCCGGCGCACTTGCGTGACGATCACGCGCATCATGACCATGCGCACCACGATCATGCTCACCATGATCACGCGCATCACGATCACGCGCATCATGGTCACGGCCACCAACATGACCACGCTGCTCACGATCGCGCCGCTCACGATCATGCGGCGCATGCGCACCATGACCATGCCCATCACGCGCACGGCCACGATCACAGTCATGATCATGCATGTTGCGACGACCACGGTTCGGCCTGGAGCCACGGGCACGCGCCGGCGCCAAGCGAGCTGGCGGGTCCGGGCGGCTGGAAGCGCGGCCTGACGGCAGTCTTCGCGGTCGGCCTGCGGCCGTGCTCGGGCGCGATCCTGGTGCTGGTGTTCACGCTGGCGCAGGGCTTGTTCTGGGCCGGCGTGCTCGCGACCTTCGTGATGGGGCTCGGTACCGCGATCATGGTCGCGGCCATCGCGGTGCTCTCGGTGATGGCGACCAGCTGGGCCGAGCGCGTCGCTTCGACCCGCGGCGGCTACGGCATGCTGTTCATGCGCGGCCTCGAGGTCGCGGCGGCGCTGTTGATCACCGCATTCGGCGCGCTGCTGCTGATGGGCTACATGGCCAGCGAGCGGTTGCTGGCCTAGTTCAGGCGCCGCTTCGCGGCGTCACGTCTCACGCATCGAAGCGGAACAGCCGAAAGAAGTCCGTCGGATCGACGAAGATCTGCCGTGCTTCGCTGAAACCTGCCTCGCGGCCAAGCTCGCACCAGACGGCTGCGGTCTCGGGGAAGTCGCAGGTCGAGATGTGGTGCCAGATCTGCGCCCATTCCGGCGGCGTCAACACGCTCCACAAGGCTTCGTTGGTCCGCTGACAGCGGACCATGAACGCATCGCGGTCCTCATCGGCCCGGCGCGTCGGTTCGTACAGCAGGAAGATGCCGCGGGTGCCGACGGCGGCGCGGATCGCCTTCATCAGGCGCAGCTTGTCATTGGTCGCCAGGTGATGAATCGACAGGCTGCACCAGGCGGCGTCGGCATGCTCCGTCCGGCTCATCATCGCCTCGACGAAATCGCGGTGGTCGAGGTCGACCTCGAACGGCATGCCGGCGAGGTTGGCGGCGGCCAGCTCGAGCGCCGGCTCCGACAGGTCGATGCCGTGGTAGTGGCGGACCTTGGTGCCGCTCAGCGCCGCTTTCATCGCGCTGGCGTCACCGCAGGCGATGTCGAGGAAGGTGAAGGGCGCCGTGAAGACCTCGTTCAAGGTCGTCCGCAGGATGGTGCCGACCTCGCGGTGGGACAGGTCATCGCTTTCGACCAGCTTGCGGTAGGTCGCCCATTGCTGCTGGAACTGCGCCAGCGCCGCGACGTCGACCACGGCGCCGCCCGGTTGAAATTGATGGATGTGAACGTTGACCAAGTTCGCGCCCTCCTCGTTAGAGCTTTTGCGCTGTCGCAACGCGATCGCGATCGATGAAGGCGACCATTTCTTTGGTGGCATCGCTGAACAGCTGGAGCTTTCCGGTATCCAGCGGCTCGTTCAGCGACTGCATCAGGAAGGTGTCCGCGCCATCCGCGAACGCCGGCCCCAGGCCGCAGAAGAAAAAGCCGAGACCGCGGGCCGCGTCGGTCAGAAGGGGCAGGCCGGGATCGCCGACCAATGCGGAGAGCTGCACCGTGCTGGCGCCGAGCCCTCGCACGTCGCGCAGCGCCTGTCCAAGCTCGACGGCGGCTTCCGGGCCGATCTGGTCGAAATGGATCACGCCGTAGCCGCGATCGTTGACCTTGATCCCGCTGCGCGATTCCGGGGCAGCCGCACCCGCCGGGGCTGCCACCGACACCGTCACACCGAGGCTCGCGTAGATCTTGAGCAGCACCTCCCGATAGGGCTCGGGCGCGTGGATCGTGCGCGCGGCGGGCGGCTGCACGAAACGGAAAGTGCGGAGATAGCTCTGGCGCTGGCCCGCGGTCGGGCAGGGCAAGCCTTTGGGTCGGAAGCTCTCGGGATTGGCGCCGAGCAGCACAGCGCAGACCGGCATGCCGGCGCGCTCGTCGTTGCGCTGCGAGAAGGTGTGGATCGTGAGCGGCTCGGCATAGATTCCATGCAGGCCGTGCTTGGGCGCTTCCGCGGAGAGGCGCTCCGTCATCCGCTCGAGCAGGTGGTGGCCGCGGTAAGCCGAGAGCACGACGGCCTCGCCGCGTTCGGCGACCCGCGCTCCTGTCTCGCGCTCGAGTGCGACATGACCGATCACCTCGCCCTGGTCGTCGCGCGCCACCGCCGGAACAAGCTCGCCGCTTTCGACCTTGCCCCAGTAGCGGTGCGTCGAGAACACCTCGGAATGCACGTAGTGATGGCCATAGACTTCGAGGAAGCAGCGGGCGATCGCCGGCGCATCGCTTTTCTGCGGCAGGTCGACGACATAGTCGCGCGCCGCCGCCGCTACGGCAGGCGCCGACGCCGGCTCTTCGGCCACGGCAAGTGGGGAAGGCTCGACGTTTCCGGTCAGGCAGCGGTGCAGCCCGACCTCCCATCCGTCGATGCCGTGTTCGTTGTGGGAGATGCCCGCGCCGGACCCGATACGGCCGGCGAGCGACGCCACGACGCTCGAGAATCGCGCATGGCCGTGCAGCAAGATCCTGGCCCTGACATCCTTGCGCGAGCACGAGAGCGCGATGCGGGCGCGTTCGTGGCCCGATCCCGCGGCGCAGAGCGCCAGCCAGACTTGCACGGTGTCGTCCGCGATCAAGCCCGCAACCGACAGGGAGGCGCCTTCGGCCAGCGCGGCCTCGCGAGCAAAGGCGCGCACGAGCTCGCCGCGTGCGGGCTCAAGCACGAGCTGTAGCTCGGAGAAGCGCTTCGGGGAGGATGCAGTCACGATGCCGAACGATCCGTTGTCCTTCGGGACGCCGAGGCGATCCTACGGCAGCGGCGTGAACGAAGTCTGACTTGGGAGGGGATTTTGTCGGCTTGCACCGCGCTGGCCACCGTCCGGCCCGGCGCCCCGGGCTCACCGAGACAATGCGGGGATGTCAGGATCGGGCCGAAAGCGGACTTTGGGTCAAAACCGGACTTTGGGTCAAACTAGGCTTGGGCAATCCGCACAAACTGTGATCGCCGTCACAGCGCCCGATCCTTGATGAGCCTACACCAGATGCACGTTGTGCAGTTGTAGCTCAGTTGGTTAGAGCGCCGGTTTGTGGAACCGGAGGTCGGTGGTTCGAACCCACCCAGCTGTACCAATCCCCCTTCTTTTGATGTCTGGCGCTCCTGCTATCGGCCGACCAGCTGCGGGATTCTGGCAAGCAGGTCCGGCGGGAAGGCCGCGGCCTCGGCCAGCACGGCTTCAAGCTCCTGGCCGGTGCGCAGCGTCACCTCCAGGCCGCGCTGCTTTGCTTCCGCCCGGAACGTCTCGTCTTTCATCGTCGCGTCGAAGGCCGCCCGCAGCGCGGCGACACGATCGGCCGGAATGTTTGGCGGCGCGAGCCACGGTCGCCCGAGCTCCAGCGTCGCGGCGTTGAACGACAGGATTTTCCGTTCTTCCTCGGTCTTGGTGAACTCGTAAGCCGTCGGTACGCCGGGACGACCGCGCTTGGATTCGATAGTCAGCAGGAGGCGTACCGTCCCGTTGTCGAGCATGTTGCGCCCCACCTGTTCGAAGCCGGCGATCGTCTGGCAGATGCCGCTGACTTCTTTGCGTTCGATCGCCAAGGCGATGCTGGCGGTGCCGTGATAGCCGTCAACCGTTTTGAATTTCATTCCGAGCAGGTTTCGCAGCAGGTTCGGCGTCTCCGAGGCGGCGGTCCCGGCGCCGTCGGTGCCGACCACCAGCTCGCGCTCGAACAGCTGCGCCGCCTCGGTCACGCCGCTGTCGACGCGCGCGTAGCAGCCGCGCCCGGTCAGCTCCGGACTGCCGATCCAGGTGAATTTGAGCGGGTCGAATGCAACATTGGGCCGCTTGGTGAAGGCATAGTGCGGAATGTTGCGGCTGACCGAGCCGATCGCGGTGCCGTCCTGCGGGGCGCGATTGTAGATGAAATTGGCGGCGACCAGCGTACCGCCGCCCGGCATGTTCTCCACGATCATGTTCGGGTTGCCGGGAATATTGCCGCGCATGGTGCGCACGATCAGCCGCGCCCAGGTGTCGTAAATGTCCCCGGGTGGCTGGGCGACGATCACGCGGATCGTCTTGCCCTTGTAGAATTCGGCGACGGATTCCGCGTCGGCGCGCACGCAGAGGCCCGCAAGCAATGCCAGAACGACCAGGATGCGCGACATCTTTCCCTCCCCGGATTTTTCTGTCCCGGACGCGGTGACGCTCCAGGTCGTTTGTGTTTGATGCGTAACTTACCTCGCGATGAGGCGTACGCATAGCGCTGCGACGGATGGGCCTTGCGGGGCTCGGATCATTGACAAAGGGCGGCGAACGTCTCGACTATGAGACGTCCGTTGTACGAAAAAAATCTGCCAGGGAGGATTGGGGCGATGCCGGGGAAGAGCCTGTCGTTTTGTGGATGCGGCTGCGATACTAGCGCGCATCCGACCCGCCGTCGCTTCCTCGCCACCGCGGCGTCGTTCGCAGGAGCGGCGCTCAGCCATCCGGCATGGGCGCAGGACCGTCCTGCTGCGTCATCCCAAGCCGGCGACACGCAGCGGATCGACGTCCATCATCATCTTTCGCCGCCGGCGTACATTCCCGAACTCGTGTCGCGTAAGACCGGCCAGCGTCCTTTGATAGATTGGACGCCGCAGAAATCTCTGGATGCGATGGGACGGGGGGGAATATCCACGTCGATGGTCTCGATCAGCGAGCCCGGCGTGTGGTTCGGCGACGAGGCCGAAGCGCGGCGCATCGCCCGTGAAACAAACGACTGGGGCGCGGGCCTGGTGCGCGATTATCCCGGCAAGTTCGGGCTGTTCGCCTCACTGCCGATTCCCGACATCGACGCCAGTCTGCGCGAGATCGAGTATTCGCTGGATGTGCTGAAGGCCGACGGCATCTGCATGATGACCAGTTATGGCGGCAAGTATCTCGGCGATCCGTCGCTCACGCCGGTCATGACGGAACTCAACCGGCGCAAGGCGGTGGTGTTCACGCATCCGGTGAGGGCGAACTGCTGCCGCAATCTCGTGCCGGACGTCGGCGACAACACGATCGAACTCGCGACCGACACCGCGCGCACCATCGCCAGCCTTTTGATGAGCGGGACGGTCACCCGTTTTCCGGATGTGCGCTTCATCTTTTCGCACGCCGGCGGAACGCTGCCGTCGCTCACCGGGCGGATGATCGCGCAGGTGAGCGCCTCCGCGGATGCGAAGAAGCTGATGCCCAACGGCCCGATCCCCGAGTTGCAGAAGCTGTTCTACGACACCGCGAACGCCGCTAACCCTTGGGCGCTCGCGCCGCTGCTCAAGCTCGTTTCGACCTCGCAGATCGTCTACGGCAGCGATTTCCCGTTCCGCAGCCCGGAGGATACGGCCAAGGGACTTCGCGACGTCGGGCTGTTCAGTGCGGCTGAACTGCGCGCCATCGATCGCGAGAATGCACTGCAACTGCTGCCCCGCTTGAGAGCCTGATCGGGGCCGCGTAGCAACGCGCTCGCGGTTTCAGTTCGGCGGCGGCTCGCTGATGCCTGAAGCCTTGATCACGACCGACCAGCGCTCGATGTCGGACTTGAGCATGCGCGCGAGATAGTCCGGCGTCGCCGTCTCGGCGGTTGCGGGAAGCGCGCCGAGCTCTTCGATGCGCTTGCGTACCGCCGGATCGGCGACCGCCGCGCGCAAGGCCTCCGACAGTTTTGCGACGACCGGCTTCGGCGTGCCCTTGGGCGCGAACACGGCGGCCCATCCCTGCAGCAGGAACTGCTCCACGCCGGCCTCCTCTGACGTGGGAACGTCGGGCGTGACCGTCGCGCGATCGGTCTGAGCGATCAACAGGGCGCGCGCTTTGCCGGTTTGCAGTTGCGGGACCGCCGCGGGCGCAAAGAACCCACCGGAGTCGACATGGCCGGCGACCAGATCGGCCAAGGCCGGGCCCTCGCCGCGATAGGCGACCGAGTTGAACTTGAGTCCGGTGAGATGCATGAGCAGCAAGGAGGCCAGATGGTTGGTCGAGCCGACACCGGCATGGGCGAGTGAGACCTTGCCGGGATTGGCCTTCACATACGCAGCGAACTCCGCGAACGTCTTGGCCGGGAAGTCGTTGCGCACCATCAAGTAGAGCGGCGTGCCGCCGATCACGCCGATCGATTCGAGTTCGAGCGGATTGTATTTGATGCTGCTGGCATAGATGGTCGGCGCCGCGGAATGGCTGCCCATGCTGCCGACGGTCAGCGTGTGGCCGTCCGGTGCGGCCTGCGCGCCGCGTGCGCCGCCGAGCGTGCCGCCGGCGCCGGTGACGTTCTCTACGAGCACGCGCTGCCCAAGCGTGCGGGTCATGTGGTCGGCGGCGATGCGTGCCAGCACGTCGGTCGCGCCGCCCGGCGCGAACACCACGATCAGGTTGATCGGCTTGCTTGGAAATTGCTGGGCCGCGGCCGGCATCGTCAGCGCAAGCACGATGAATAGCTGAAGCAGGCGCTTCATGGTTTCCCTCCCGGTGTTGAGCCTGTTGAGCGGCTCTTCATTGTCGGCAGCGGTGCGCCGATGCCATTGTATGAAACGATGCCTCTAATGGTGAAAGTTTACAAGTTTCGCGGCAGGCGACTGCCGCGCCCCTCGCGTCGTCTTTGATGAAACATAACGAGCGTTGTGGCGCCTTTCATGCGAGCGGCGATCGTTCGCCAATCATGGCGACCTCGCAAACGCGACAAGCGCGCGGCCTAACGGAAATCTTCCGGCTTCAGTTCGATCGGTTCGCCGTGCGGCGTGCGGTCGGCGGCGTGGTCCCAGGCCTCGCGATAACGCGACAGCGTCGTCGTGTCAGTCGCGCCCTTCTCGGTGACGAGCCGCTCGAGCGTGTTCAGCCAGTGCCGGTAATAGGTCTCGCCGGTGTCGGGATCGCCGGCCGCTTGCGCACGCTTGATCTCCTCGGAAAGCGTTGCCGCCCATTCGGGCCAGGTGAACAGGCCGCGCTGGTGCAACGCCAGCGCCATGGCGAAAGCCTGCGCCTCCCACGGCTCGCGGAACACCGGACCTTCGGCGTCGCAGGGAATGCTCGGCACCGCTTCCGCGGCGCGCCGCGCGGCGGCGGGATCGATCGTTTCACGCGGGTTCAAGATAGGGATCCCACGCTTCGATCGAGATTTTGAGCTTCGGATCGGCGGCGTCGCCCCACAATTCGCGGGCGTCGAACAGCACCGTGTAGAGCCATTGCGGGTTCTCGCCCTGGCCGATCGCGACCGAGTCCGGAAATACATGGAAGCCGCGCACGCATTCGACGACGCCGGCCTTGTCGCGCGCATAACGCGGCAGACGCGTGTGCGTATGCGGATGGATGTTCCTGGTGCGCACGCGATCGCCAGCCTTGAACCGGGCGGGCCCGGTCGGCTCGCGCGAATAGCTGCCGCGCGACAGCGCCTTGTTCACGTCGGCCGCCGGCAGGAAGCGCGGCACCGGCTTGCCGGGACGCAGCGAGTGCCCGGCTTTCACCTCGTCCTCGCCGATGTAACCGTATTCGACCAGAAGCTGCTCCAGCCGCTGCGCCCACTTCTCGTAGTAGGTCTTGGTGAGATAGTCGTGCGGCGGCATCTCCTCGATCTTGGCGCGCGACTTGTCGATGTTCCAGATTTTCGCGTAGCCGAGCGCGCGGTTCATCGCCAGCGCGCGGCCTTCCCACGCGGAATGGAACGGCGGCTCGTTCGGCTCCGGCTTGACCGGCCCGAAGCCTTCCATGCCGCCCATGTCGTGGATGCCGTTCATGATGCGGCGCCCGGCGCCTTCGGCAGTCCGGTCCCGATCATGGAGTCGCGGGTCACCAGCTCGGCGAGCTTGTCCTCGCTCCAGCCCTCGGTGCCGGCCGGCCGCATCGGCAGCACGATGAAGCGAGTCTCGGCGGTCGAATCCCAGACGCGGATTTCGGTTTCCGCCGGCAGCGTCACGCCGAAATCTTTCAGCACGCCGCGCGGGTCGATCACCGTGCGCGAGCGATAGGGCGCCGACTTGTACCAGGTCGGCGGCAGGCCCAGCACCTCCCACGGGTAGCAGGAGCAGAGCGTGCAGACGATCATGTTGTGCTGCTGCGGCGTGTTCTCGACCGCGACCAGGTGGTCGCCGACCCTGCTTGCGAATCCAAGAGAACCGACCGCCTTGGTGGCGTCGGCGAGCAGCGCTTGCCGATAGGCCGGATCGACCCAGGCCTTGGCGACCGCCTTGGCACCGTTGTGCGGCCCGATCCGGGTCTCGTAGGCCTCGATGATGGCGTCGAGCGCCTTCGGATCGACATAGCCCTTCTCGGTCAGGATGGTTTCGAGAGCGCGCACGCGAAGCTGCGTCTCGGAGAGTTCCGAGCCGTGCTCATGATCGTGGTCATGATGGTGGTGATCGTGGTCGTGATGGTCGTGATCGTGTCCGGCCATGGCATGGAACCCACTGTGCTCTTGTTTGTGGCATTATCCTCCGCAGCATCCGAGGTGTCGAGGGCGACCGTGACCGCAGCAAATCTGTTTGATCTCACCGGCCAGGTGGCGCTGGTCACCGGCGCGTCGAGCGGGCTCGGCGTGCGCTTCGCGCAGGTGCTGGCGGAGGCCGGCGCTTCGGTGGCGCTGGTGGCACGGCGTGCGGAGCGGCTCGCCACCGTAAAAGACGCGATCGAGCAGGCCGGCGGCCGTGCGATCGCGATCACCGCCGACGTGCTTGATCGTGCCGCGATGGCGCACGCCTTCGACGCCGCCGAGCAGGCATTCGGAACCGTCACGGTGCTGGTGAACAATGCCGGCATCGTGGCGTCCGCGCGCGCCGTCGAGGTCACCGAAGAAGGTTGGCGCAAGGTGATCGGCACCAATCTCGATGCGGTGTTCTTCGCCTCGCAGGAGGCGGCGCGGCGCATGCTCGCCGCCGGCAAGGGCGGCGCGATCGTCAACATCGCCTCGATCCTAGGGTTCGATGTTGCGAAAGGCGTCGCGCCTTATGCGGTGTCGAAAGCCGGCGTGATCCAGCTCACCAAGGCGATGGCGGTCGAGCTGGCGTTCAAGGGTATCCGCGTCAACGCGATCGCGCCGGGATGGATCGTCACTGATCTCAACCGCGACTATCTCGCGAGCGAGCAGGGCGCTGCGATCAAGCGCGAGATTCCGGCCGGCCGCTTCGGCGAGGCGCGCGATCTCGATGGCGCGCTTCTGCTGCTTGCCTCCGGCGCCGGCCGTTTCATGACCGGCCAGACGATCGTCGTCGACGGCGGGCAGGTGGTGTCGGTGCGGGGGTAGCGTGGCTCTCGTGTCCCGGACGCGGTGCAGCGTGAAGCGAAAGCGCAACGGTGCGCCGCTGATCCGGGACCGTCCCAACGGTGGTCCTGCAGTTCGGAGTGTGAAACGGTCCCGGATCTGCAGCGCAACACTCCGCAAGTGCTACGTGCTGCGCTGCGCCCGGGACACGAAATCATCAGCCATCCGCGCCCGCAAGCGCGCCGCTCGGCGGCGTTGCCGGCCGCTTTGCATACCACCCATCGTGCGCGACCATTCCCACCGCCATCGCGACGCAGAACACGATCACCTGCGGCGACAGCGTCGCGAGGTTTTCCAACGCCGGTCCCGGACAGAGGCCGACCAGTCCCCAGCCGATGCCGAACAGCGCGGAGCCCGCGACCAGCGGCGTGTCGACGCCGGTCTTGGTGGAGATATCGAACTTAGGTGCGAGCACCGGCGTTGGCCGCCGTTGCGCAATCAGGTAGCCGACGCCCGACACCGCGAGCGCCGCCGCCATCACGACCAGGAGGCTCGGGTCCCAGGTGCCATAACGAATGCCGAAGATGTCGAGGAAGCCGAGCACCTTGGTCGGCTGCATCATGCCGGAGATCAGCAGGCCGAGGCCGAAGATGAAGCCGCAGACGAGAGAGGCGATGACAAGCATGATCAGCCTCCGATCACATGGCGCATCAGTGTGACGGTGACGATCGCCGTGCCCACGAAGATCAGGGTGGCGGCAATCGAGCGTTTGGAGAGTCGCGCGATGCCGCAGATGCCGTGCCCGGAGGTGCAGCCGCCGCCGAGCCGTGCGCCGAAGCCGACCAGCAGGCCCGCGGCGATCACCACGATCCAGCTCGTTGGCATCTGCGGCAGCGGCACCGCATAACCCGCGAGCATCGCCGCTACCGGCGCCAGGATCAGTCCGGCGATGAAGGCGATGCGCCAGCCACGATCGATGCTGCCGATCCCGAGGAGACCGGACGTGATCCCGCTGATGCCGGCGACGCGGCCGGCGAACAGCATCAGCATGACAGCGGCAAGCCCGATCAGCGCGCCACCGATGGCGGCCGAGAGCGGCGTGAAATTCGCCATGGTCCCCTCCAGCGTGAAAATTCGTCAGGCCGCGCCGCCCGGCTGGTCGGTCCGCAGCGGCCGTTGCTCGATCATAACCACAGCGATGAAGGAAATGCACAGGCAGACGGCGACCGCGTAGAACACCCGCCGGAACGCCGCGGCGGCCTCCGCGCTGCCCGGCGACAGTGCGCCGCCGAGTTCGCCGCTGCCGGCCTGCCCCCCGAGTGAGGCGGTCACCGCCAGCACCAAAGCGCCCAGGATCGCAACCAGAATGGTGCTGAACAGGTTGCGCGAGAAATTCATGGTGCCATAGGCGATGCCGAGATGGTGGCGTTCCACCACGTTCTGTACCGTCACGAACGCCATTGTCGGCGTCGGCCCGAAACCGGCGCCGATCAGGAACAGCAGCACCTGGAACGAGGTCATTGTCAGCCGGTCGGCCCACAGCGCCAGCAGGATCACCGAGCCGATCGCCACCATCTGGCCGACGATCGGCATCACCTTGTAGTGCGCGACGCGGACCAGCACCTGCCCGCCGATCCCGGCGCTGATATTGAGGCTCACCATCAGCACGATCAGCGCCAGCCCCGCATCGGTCGGCGACAGGCCGACCACGCTTTGCAGATAGATCGGCAGGAAGATGTTGAGCCCGACGATGGCGCTCCAGCCGCAAGCATTGGCGATGGTGGCCCAGCGCACGATCGGATGCCTGAGCACCGCGAGCGGGATCAACGGCTCGGGCGCGGCAAGGAGCCGCCAGACGAACAGGGCGGCCACCGCGACCGCGGTGACGAACAGCGACAGCACCGGTGCCGAGGTCCATTCGTAGCGCACGCCGGTGAGGCTCAGCCCCAGCATGAACGACACGCTCGCCGCCACCACCAGCAGCGCGCCGATCAGGTCGAGCCGGTGCGGACGCTCGTAGCGCGGCAGGCGGCGCAGCAGCCGCCAGGTGACAGACAATGCGAGCAAGTCCAAAGGAATATTGAGCCAGAAGATCGCCGACCAGTGCAGGGATTCAGACAGGAAGCCGCCGAGCGCGGGACCGCAGGCGCCGGCGGTGGTGTAGGTGACGGCGAAATAGGCCGAGTACTTGCCGCGTTCCTTCGGCGCCGCCACGTCGCCGAGCACCACCACCGGGATCGAGGTGAGGCCGGCGGCGCCGATGCCCTGCACGATGCGGCCGGCGATCAGCGTCATCATCGACGGCGCCAGCGCGCAGATCAGCGATCCGACGAGATGGATCACGATCGCGACGCAGAGCGTGACGCGGCGGCCATGGATGTCGGCGATCTTGCCGTACAGCGGCATGCAGGCGGTCGACGCGAGCAGGAAGATCGTGATCAGCCAAGGCAGGTTGCGGATGTTGTCGAGATCGCGGCCGATGGTCGGCAGCGCGCTCGCCAGGATGGTGTTGTCCATCGCGCCGATGAACACCGGCAGCATCGCGCCGATGACGATCAGCCGGCTCTCCTTGTGGGTGAGCGGCTTCAGCGGAGTGGTCGGAGCATCCATGGCCTGCTTCGCATCCATGGCTTATTTCGTTTCGCCCGATTGCAGCGGCTTCTCCTCGATGAGGATGATCGAGATCAGCGCCACCGTCAGGGTCGCCGCGGTCGCAAAGAACACGCGCCGGTAGGCTTCCGCGGCCAGCGCCGCGTCCTGCGCCAGCGCGCCGCCGAGTTCGCCGGGTGCGGCGGCATGGATCGCGTAGCCCGAGACGATGGCGCCGAACACCGCGACCATCAGCGTCGCCAGCAGGTTGCGGGAGAACGTCATGGTGCCGACCGAGATGCCGAGCTGGTGACGCTCGACCGAATTCTGCACCACCACTTGCGTGATGCTCGTCATCGCGCCGAAGCCGAGCCCGATCACCACCAACAGCGTTTCGAACCAGATGAGGCTGATGTTGCCGACGTTCCAGGCGAGGACCAGCAGGGCGGAGATCGACACGGTGAGCCCGGCCATCGGCAGCGCCTTGTAGTGGACCACGCGGCCCACCACGTGGCCGGCCGCGCCGGCGCTGACATTGAGCGCGATCATGAAGATGACGAGGGTGAGGCCCGCCGAGGTCGGTGTCAGCCCGATCACGTTCTGCAGGTACTGCGGCATGAAGATGTTGAGACCGACGATCGACGACCAGCCGAACGCGTGCGCGCTGGTGGCGAAGCGGACGTTGTGGTTGCGCAGGATCGCGATCGGGATCAGCGGCTCGGGCGCGGTCATGAGCCGCCGCACGAACAGAATCCCAACCGCGGCGGCGAGCGCGAACAGCGCGAGGATCGGCGGCGAGGTCCAGGGATAGCGCACGCCGCCGAGATTGATCGCCAGCATGAACGAGACGCTCGCGATCACGATCAGCACCGCGCCGATCAGGTCGAGCTTGTGCGGCCGCTCATGCCGCGGCAGACGGCGCAGCAACACGGTGGTCACCGCCAGCGCCGCGAAGCCGAGCAGGATGTTGAACCAGAAGATCGCCGACCAGTGCAGATGGTCGGAGAAGAATCCGCCGAGCGCCGGGCCGAGCGCGCCGGCCGAGGTGTAGACCACGGCGAAATACGCGTAGTAGCGGCCGCGCTCCTTGGGCGCGACCACGTCGCCGAGCACGACCGCGCCCATGGTTGAGAGGCCGCCGCCGCCGAGGCCGTGCAGCGCCCGCCCCAGGATCAGCACCAGCATGTTCGGCGCCAGCGCGCACACCAGCGAGCCCATGATGTAGATGACGATCGCGATCCGCAGCGTGAACTTGCGGCCGTAGATATCGGCGATCTTGCCGTAGAGCGGGACCACGGCGGTGGCCGCCAGCAGGTACGCGGTGATCAGCCAGGGCAGGAGGTTGGGGTCGCCGAGATCGCGCCCGATGGTCGGCAGCGCGGTGGCGAGATTGGTATTGTCGAGCGATCCCATGAACACCGGCAACATCATGCCGATGACGATCAACCGCGCCTCCTTGTGGGAGAGCGAGGTCATCGGCGCGGGAGCGGTGCGGGCATCCACGGCAGCTGGGGGCTTTCCTTGGGACTGACTTGTTGTTTGAGCGCAGCCGCGAGCGTTTTAGAGCAGGGGGACGCATTCGGCCAGCACCGGCGCGAGATGCGACCAATTCGTCCAGCGCATGCGGCAACGCAGCATCGGCGGCGATCTTGACGGCGCGATCCACGACGACTGATGTGGGAGCGTGGGCAATAGGATCGCGTGAGCAATCATCTCATGAATCGTCGTCGCGCTATCGTCCTGGCCGGTGTTGCGGCCGTGAGTATTGCCGGGGCCACTGCGCCGGCGCAGGACGCGAGCCAGTTCCCCGCCAGGAACATCTTCATCGTGGTGCCCAATGCGGCGGGCGGCGGGCTCGATTTCCTGGCGCGCCTGATCGGACAGAAGCTGTCGGATCGCCTGGGACGGCCGGTCGTGGTGGAGAACCGCCCGGGTGCCAACGGCAACCTCGCGGCTGCCCAGGTGACCAAGGCCGCGCCCGACGGACATACGCTCCTGCTCGGCTCGATTGGCATGCTCACCGTCAACCCGGCGGTGGTGCCGACGATCACCTACGATTCCCAGAAGGACTTTGCGCCGATCTCGATCATCGCCAAGTTTCCGCTGATCCTGACTGTGAACGCCAAGGCGCCGGTGCGCAGCGTGCAGGAACTGGTCGCTTACGCGAAGGCCAATCCCGACAAGGCCAACGCGGCGGCGTCGGGACCGATCTTCCAGGTGGTGCAGAAGCTGTTCGAACAGCGAACCGGCACCAGGTTCGAATATATCGCTTTCCGCTCCAATTCGGAGGCGATGCTGGCGCTGATGCGCGGCGACGCGCTGATGTCGCTGTCGGATGTTGGGCCGGCGACCGGTCCGCTGCAGGACGGCCGCGTGCGCGCACTGGCGGTGACCTCGCCGCAGCGGCTCGCCTCGCATCCCGACGTGCCGACCATGGTGGAGCAGGGTTTCAAGGACATGGAAGTCGAGTTCTGGACCGGGTTGCTCGCGCCCGCCAGGACGCCGCCCGCGATCGTCAAGCGGTTGCAGGATGAGGTCATCGCGGCCGTGAAGCTTCCCGACGTGATCGAGAAGCTCGCCGCGCACCAAACCTATCCGGCCGGCACCACCTCGGAGGCATTCGCGGCGATCATCGCGCGTGAGCTCGTGCAGTGGCGCGCGGTGGCGAAGCGGGGCAACATCAAGATCGAGTGACGGCGCCGCTGCCCGTGCTGCGTTGCGCCAAAATGCGCGGCGGCCATCCGCGCCGACATTTCCTTGCAACGCGGCTGATGTCCACGAAATGTCCAGTCTGCTCAAACTGTTAACATTGCCGTTCGAGCAACCCCCAACTATGTCTTGTTGAGTCGGCGCACCCCTTGTCCGCATTCGCGGGCTAAGGGCACACTGCCGGCGGAGGCCGAAGGCGATGGCGCTGAATCACGTCACGCTCGACGACAAGTACGACCTGGAGAAGAGCCGGATCTTCGTGACCGGCTTCCAGGCGCTGGTCCGGCTCTGCCTGATGCAGAAGGAGCGCGACCGCCGCGCCGGGCTCAACACCGCCGGCTACGTGTCCGGCTATCGCGGCTCGCCGCTCGGCGGCCTCGACCAGCAATTCCAGCGCGCCAAGAAATGGCTGCAACCTGCCGACGTCGTGTTCCAGGCCGGCATCAACGAGGAACTCGCCGCCACCGCGGTATGGGGCACGCAGCAGGCCGAGCTGCGCGGCGAAGGCAAATACGACGGCGTGTTCGGCATGTGGTATGGCAAGGGCCCCGGCGTCGACCGCTGCGGCGATGTGTTCCGCCACGCCAATTTCGCCGGCACCTCGAAGCACGGCGGTGTGCTGGCGCTGATGGGCGACGACCACACCGCCGAGTCCTCGACCACCGCGCATCAGTCGGAATTCCATTTCGTCGACCTGATGATCCCGATCCTCAATCCGGCGGGCATTCAGGAGATCATCGACTACGGCCTCTACGGCTGGGCGATGTCGCGCTTCACCGGCGCCTGGACCGCGCTCAAATGCATGCACGAGACGGTCGAGACCACCGCCGTGGTCGACGGCAGCCTCGACCGCGTGAAGATCGTCATTCCGGACGACTTCGCGATGCCGGAGGGCGGGCTCAACATCCGCCTCGGCGACACCATCCTCGGCATGGAGGCCCGGCTCACCGATTACAAGCGCGATGCCATGATCGCGTTCGTGCGCGCCAACAAGCTCAACCGCATCATCACCTCCGGCGGCCGCAACCCGAAAATCGGCATCATCACGCTCGGCAAATCCTATCTCGACGTGCGCCAGGCGCTCGACGAACTCGAGATCGACGAGGTGCGCGCCAACGACCTCGGGCTGCGCATCTACAAGGTCGCGTGCCCCTATCCGCTGAGCCAGCGCGAGCTGGCCGAGTTCGCGCAGGGCCTCGAGCTGATCATCGTGGTCGAGGAGAAGCGCTCGCTGGTTGAAGTCCAGGTGCGCGAAGAACTCTACGGCACGCTCAACCAGCCGACCTGCATCGGCAAGCGCGACGAGCGCGGCAACTGGCTGTTCCCGCAGAAGGGCGCGCTCGACCCGAACGAGATCGCGATCTGCATCGGCGAGCGGCTGATGGCGCGCAGCCCGAACGAGCAGCTCGCGGCGCAGGTCGCGCGGCTCAAGGAGGCGCAGCGCGTCCTCGCCGAGACCACCGACATCGCCACCCGCATTCCATATTTCTGCTCGGGCTGCCCGCACAATTCGTCGACCGTCGTGCCCAAGGGCATGCGCGCCTATGCGGGCATCGGCTGCCACTACATGGTGCAGTGGATGGATCGCGACACGCTGGGCTTCACCCAGATGGGTGGCGAGGGCGCGAACTGGATCGGCGAGGCGCCGTTCTCCACGCGTCCGCACGTGTTCCAGAACCTCGGCGACGGCACCTACAATCACTCCGGCTATATGGCGATCCGCGCCGCGATCGCGGCCGGCACCAACATCACCTACAAGATCCTGTTCAACGACGCGGTCGCGATGACCGGCGGGCAGATGAACGACGGCGGCCTCACGGTGCCGCAGGTTGCGCAACAGGTTGCCGCCGAAGGTGCGAAGAAGGTGGTCATCGTCAGTGACGAGCCGGAGAAGTATCCTTCCAATATCAAGTGGCCGGACGGGACCACCATCCATCACCGCGATGAGCTCGATCCGGTGCAGCGCGATCTGGCCGCGATCCCCGGCTGCACTGTCATGATCTACGACCAGACCTGCGCCGCCGAGAAGCGCCGCCGCCGCAAGCGCGGCACCTTCCCCGATCCCGACAAGCGCGTGCTGATCAACGAGCTGGTCTGCGAGGGCTGCGGCGACTGCGGCGTGAAATCGAACTGCGTGTCGGTGCAGCCGTTGGAGACCGAATGGGGCCGCAAGCGCACCATCGATCAATCGAGTTGCAACAAGGACTTCTCCTGCGTGAAGGGCTTCTGCCCGTCGTTCGTCACGGTCTCAGGCGCGCTGCCGAAGAAAGCCGCGCAGGCGCAACTGCCTGACGACATGCCCGCGCTGCCCGAGCCGGCGATGCCGCGGCCGGCGATGGGTCTCACCTACGACGTCATCATCACCGGCGTCGGCGGCACCGGCGTCGTCACCGTCGGCGCGCTGATCGGCATGGCGGCGCATCTCGAAGGCAAGGGCGTCGGTGTGCTCGACATGGCCGGCCTCGCGCAGAAGGGCGGCGCGGTGCAGAGCCATGTTCGCATCGCCGAGCGCCCGGAGGACATCCACGCCATCCGCGTCGCCGCGCGCGCCGCCGACCTGGTGCTGGGCGGCGACATCGTGGTCGCCGGCAACAAGAAGGTGCTGGCCGCGATGACGCCCGGCAGCACCCGGGTGGTGGTGAACGTCGCCGAAGTGTTGCCCGGCGACTTCACCCGCAACGCCGACTATTCGCTGCCGACCGAGCGGCTCAAGCGCACCATCGCGGCGGCCGCCGGCGACCAGAATTACTACTTCTTCGACGCGTCGCGTGTCGCCAATGCGGTCGCCGGCCAGTCGATCGCCGCCAATATGGTGATGCTCGGCTACGCCTATCAGGTTGGCGCGCTGCCGCTGTCGGCGGCGTCGATCGAGCGCGCGATCGCACTGAATGGCGAGGCGGTGGCGATGAACACCACCGCGTTCCGCTGGGGCCGCCGCATCGCCGCCGATCCCAAGGCGATCGATGCCTTGAATATCCCCGAGCCGGGCGACGCTACCGACGCGCGGCGGCTGTCGCAGGATTTCGCGGAGACCGTTTCACGACGGGCTGCCTTCCTCACCGACTACCAGGACGCCGCCTATGCCGCGCGCTATCGCGACCGCGTCGAGCGCGTCCGGGCGGCGGAAGCGGCCAAGGCGCCCGGCAAGTGCGGGCTCGCCGAGGCGGTCGCGCGCAACCTGTTCAAGCTGATGGCCTACAAGGACGAATACGAGGTCGCGCGGCTCTATTCAGACGGCGCGTTCCTGCGCCAGGCCGCGGCCGAGTTCGACGGCAAGCTGCGCTTCACCTTCCATCTCGCGCCGCCGCTCTTGGCGAAGCACGACCCCGCGACCGGCGAGCCGCGCAAGATGACGTTCGGCCCGTGGATGATGCGTGCGTTCGGCCTGTTGGCGAAGCTGAAATTCCTGCGCGGCACCGCGTTCGATATTTTCGGCCGCAGCGAGGAGCGCCGCACCGAGCGCAAGCTTGTCACCGACTACGAAGCTGTCCTCGACGAGGTGCTCGGCAAGCTCACGGGCGAGAACCACCACCTTGCGGTCGGCCTCGCGGCGATCCCGGAAAAGATCCGCGGCTTCGGCCACGTCAAGGCGCGTCATCTCGCCGCCGCCAAGGCCGACGAGGCGGTGCTGCTGGATCAGTTCCGCTCGGGCAAGCCGCATGTGTTGAAGGCGGCGGAGTAGGGGCGCTCGGCACGTGCCGCCTGCACGTCACCTTCGCCCTCGAAGCCGAGGTCTTCGACGTCAGCCTGCGTGATTTCCTCGCCTCCGAGAACGCGCATCAGAACATCGATGACCTCTTTGACGTCTCGTGCCATTGCGTTTTCTCAGAGATCGGCTATTGGCCGCCGTTCCGGCCGTCCGCCCGTTCTATTACAATTCTGACCTGGCAATTCTTTCCGCCAATTAGCATCGTCGTCTTGCCGGGGACGTCAGTACTTTCGGCCGCTGGGCCTTCTGCATCAGGGAGGAGCGAGTAGGTCAGCAGGCCGTTGTTGAGCCAAACATCCAGTTTCGCCACATCGCAGTCGTCGTGATCTGGAAACAACCGCGACGAAACGCGGAAGGGGCCGTAGTAACCGGTGTTCCGCGTGATTCCTCCCCATCCTTCGGAATTGTCCGGCTGGTTTTGCTGCCTATTGCGCTTTTCTTTCTCAATGATGATCGCCCCCACAACGGCGTCGCCCTCCCGGAACGCGCTCGATGCTTGCTTCGGAAGGCTGAACAGACATGCTCCGGCTAGCACTCCCGCGAAGACGAGGCCGATGTCGCGCAAGTGCTGCGGCTTGGACATTTGTAGGCTCCATTGTCATTCAAGGCAGGAACGGACGGAGAGACTCCGCGGCGCTCGATCGGCCTGATTACGCCGCGCCTGCGGCCATTTATTCAGAGATGTTTGTGCCCGCCGGTACCGGCTCGATGCGAACCCTGATGAGGCAATCTTTCCCTCCAATGAGCATGGTTGTTATTCCCCTCGCACCCACCGCACTTCTGAAATTCAGGCCTCCGTCAGGCAGTGACGCGGAATAGCTCGCCGCTCCGTTCTGAAGCCAGATGTCAAGCTTCGCCGCGGTGCAGTCACCGTTTGCGAGGTACAAGCGCCACGATGTGCCTTCCGGATTGCTGACGCCGTGGTGAATGACCTTGGGCCGCTTGTTCACGAAGGTGTTTAAATCCGTAGACGTATCGGCTTCACTGAATGCGAGCTTTGGAATGGCGAATAAGCAGAGCAGGATCAGCAGTCCTCGAATGGCGGACCTCGTGAGGCGCAATCTTGGCGGATAACCCATCTACTGGCTCCGTTGATGATTGAGTCGGACAAGTCATGTGACAGGCACGCTCATCGGCCATCGAGCGGCCTGATGAAGCGCCTGCCGTAGGAGTGTGTGATGAGCATTGGACGCGCAGGAGTTGCCAAAATTGTGGCATGCGCGTCGGCGGTACCTCGGTTGTGTGCGTAAACAATGACGGACAGCGAGGCGCAGTCCGCCCATTGCAGTTTCGATCGGCGCAATACGCTTCGCTATTGTGCCGCACCTTTTTTCTCGATCGCCTCGCGCAGGCTCTCTCCAAGCCGAGGGTCGTAAACGTCCAGATCTGTCGCCCGCTCGATGCGGATCCTGATGATGCAGTCTTTCTCGCCAATGAGCATGGTGATTCCTCGTGCTCCGCCGTGTTTGGCGAATTGCCCGGCCTCTTCTTTCGGCAGGTTGGGGAGGAAGATTGAATAGCTCAGCAGGCCGCGTTCAAGCGCCATGTCGATTCTCGCGGTTGGGCAGCCGTTGCTCTCAGGAGCAACTCTCGATACGACGCGCCGCCGTGGACGGTCGAAGTCTTCAAGACCCAGCAGTCGATATTTCTTGGAGACGTCCAGATGATCTGATGCAACGTTAGGTTCGCTCGATGTAAGACCCGGAAAGGCGAGGACACACAGCAAAACTGGTAATCCTCGCATGAGTAGCCTAATCCACAGCACGCTTGAGATGTGATTCATCAACTGGCCTCCGGTGGTGGCTAAGTCGTAACGTGTGCTTTTGTCAGGCGCACGCTATGCCTAACGACGAAATTCCCTGATGAATACCTTGCGGTCGATTTCGCGGATTTCTATTGGACGCGCAGGCGTTGCCGGAATTGTGGCATACGCATTGGCGACCGGGTCATATGCGTACGTGGTGGAGGAGACGACGAATAGATAGCCACCAGGAAGCTCTGCGGCCCTCATAGGTCCAGTCGATACGAAATCGAATTGGCCCGCTTGGAATGGCATGGTTTGCGTTTTGCGATTGGTTTCGTTGTCATGCTGGGCTCGGAGGAAGCCGACTCGACTGGTGTTGGCTTCAAGAGTGCCAGCCTTGGCGAACAGGCTTTCAAGCGGCATTCCCTGTGCATTCGCATCTTGGGGGTCCCCCTGACCAAGCTCTGCGAACTGTGCGCCGCCGCGCGTGGCGCGCATTGCACTCGCATCGCTTCCTGCCTCCCCACCACGATATCCCTTCGACGCAAACTGGCCGCCTCTGGAATCACCCGCCGGCACGCGCGGCTGATTGGGATCGTAGTGACCGCCGCCGCCGGAGCGCCGCATCTGCTCGGCCTCGGCGCGCATGGAATCGGGATCGCGCATCAGCCGGGCAATTTCGGCGGCGACTTCCGGACCCATTTCCGGAGAAGAACCGGTTTTCGAAGAAGGGCTGGTTTTGGACGAAGAACGCATGGGAATGCACCTCAAGGGTTAGGATCAATGGACCCGATCCTACGCTCGTTCGGCGCAGCGGTAAAGAATATATTCCTATCTCAACCTGGCGCGTTGGTCAAGCCGATCGCAGTAATTATCGTCCTGGAATAGGTGGCGAGCATATGCGCCGACGCGCCGCTGCCCCGTATCGTGTTGGCGCAGACTGTACGACAGCGTGAAGCTGATCGCCCGCTAGCGACAACGCAAAGCGTCGTTGCCGCAGAACTCCCGATGCAGTCCTACCAATTCCGCGACGGCGATCGATTGGATAGGAAGGCGCATGACCAACACGTCAGACCCCAAGAAGATTGACACGTCGCTCCCGTTCAACGACCTGCTTGAATCGAGCAGTCCCAGCGCAAAGACCACGGCGATGGTTCTCGGCGGCATTGCCGCGATGATCACCACCATCACGCTGGTTGTGAAGTTCTCCTAGTATTCGCTCGCATCAGCCCTGCGACGTGCGCAGCTTTGCCGCGCGCATCCAGGCTATGTGCAGTGGCTACTTTCCGGGAATCTTCGCCGGCGGTTTCACCCGCGGATCTTCGCTGATCGTTCCGGTCGGCAGCCGCGACGTCGGCGCGCTGGTTGCTGCGCTCTTTGTCCCGCCCTTGGCCGCATCCTTCGGCTCCGTCTTGCCCGCCTGCGCTTTCTTCGCGCCGCCTTTCGCCTTGGCGGGCGGCGTGTCGACGGATTGCAGATAGGCAGTGAGGACGGACGCAGTCTCCGAACTCGATGTGTAGTGGGAGCGCAGGTAATACGAGAGCGTGAAGCTGATCCGCCCCTTGGCGAGCCCCCGCGCGCTCTTGTGACATTGCACGCAGCTCGCCGCGAACAGCTTCGGTCCGCTCTTGTCGCGATCGAGATTTTCCTGCGCCCGCGTGGTCGACGCCAAGCTGAGCGCCGCCATGCCGAGCACGGCGCAGAATGCCAGCGCGTGGACGATTGTCCGCATTTGTGAACGCCCCCCGGATTGAAAGTATAGGCACGGCACGACGAATTTGAGGCAGGTCTGGACGCGCGTTTTCGGAGTTCCCCACAACGATCGCGGGTAGGCAGCACTTCGTCAGGCTGATAGCCTCTATCTCGGCCTCATGGTGAGGAGCGCACGCAGTGCGCGTCTCGAACCATGGCCGCCCCCAATCCTTCGAGACGCGCCTTCGGCGCTCCTCAGGATGAGGGCGGGTGAAGATTGCGTTCCGTAGTAGACGGAGTGCGCCGTTGCGTAAGGATCACTACGACTCCTTCGAGGTCGACAATCCCGAGCTGCGCGAAGGCGGCCTGTTCGGCCGGCTGCCCAACCTGATCGCGCTCGCCCTGAGCGGCGCCGGCTGGGCGCGCCAGCTCAACGGCATCGATCCCAACATGGTGACGTCGCGCGAAGCGCTCGCGCATGTGCCGGTGCTGCGCGCCGACGACTGGCCGGCGCTGCGCGGCGAAGATCCGCCGTTCGGCGGCTTCTTCATTTCGCAGCGCAGGCGCACGCGGCACGTGCTGATGTCGCCGGGGCCGGTGTTTCATCCCGACGTCGAGGGCAAGGACTGCTGGGGCGCGGCGCGCGCGCTGTTCGCGGCCGGCATGCGGCCCGGCGACGTCGTGCTCAATTGCTTCTCCTATCACCTGAGCCCATACGGCTTCCTGATGGACTCCGGCGCGCAGGCGCTCGGCTGCACCGTGATCGCCGCCGGCTCGGATGATGCGATCGCGGTCGCCGACGTGATGCGCCGGCTCGCGCCACGCGCCTATGTCGGCTCGTTGGACTTCCTCAAGCGTCTGATCGACGTGTCAGGCGGCAGCGGCGGAGCGTCGACTATCCGGTGCGCGCTGGTCGCCGGCGCGCCGCTCACCGCCGAGCGGCGCCGCGAGTTCGCGTCGGCGGGCATCGCGGTGCAGGAATGCCTGGTGCATCCCGACGTCGGCATCGTCGCCTACGAGAGCGACGCGCTCGACGGCATGATCGTCAACGAAGGGCTGATCGTCGAGATCGTGCAGCCGGGCTCCGGCGAGCCGGTGCCCCACGGCGAGGTCGGCGAGATCGTCGTCACCGCGCTCAATCCCGACTATCCGATGATCCGCCTTGCGACCGGGTTGATGTCGTCGGTCATCCGCGGCCGTTCGCCGTGCGGGCGCACCAACATGCGGATCAGGAACGTGGTCGCGGCGGGGTAGCTACTTCAGCACGATCCGCCCTTGGACGCCGGTTTTCACCGTGCCGAGATGGCGCACATAAACCATGACATCGTTGGCGAGCAGCGGCGCGTCGAGATCGGGCACCAGCCGTTTGGCGTCGGCGAACATCGTGTAGCCGTCGCTACCACGCGATAGGAAGTCGTTGGTCGCGACGGTGTAAGTCCGCTTGTCGTCGAGCGGTTGATCGCCGACTCGGATCGAGGTCACGCGGCTGCCGGGTGGGCGGCTGATGTTGGCCTCGATCGTCATGCCCGACACCTGCGAGAAGCGCCCGCCGGCATTGGGCAGTTGCGACAGCCCGTTCTCGATCGCGGCCTTGAGCTCCGCGCCGGTGATCTCGAGCACCACCAGCTTGTTGTCGAACGGCAGTTCCGCCAGCACGTCGCGCCGGGTGATCTGCGCGCCGGGCGGATAGACCCGGCCGGAGCGGATGCCGCCGCCGTTCATGATCGCGACGTCGGCCTTGGTCGATGCGCGCATCGCGTCGGCGATCAGGTTGCCGATCGCGGCCTCGCGCGTGCGCACGGTGGAGTTCCTGCTGTCGAGCTCGACCGCGGTGGTGCCGAGCGGCACGTCGAGCTCGCGCGAGAGCTCGGCCTCGAAACCCGCGACCACCGCCGCGACCTCGGGGTCCGGCGTTACGCCGGACGTGTCGATCACCCGGAATTCCGGCCGCCAGGTGGCTGCGCGCTTGCCGTCCTGCTCGCGGACCGAGATGGTCACGTCGATGGCGGTCACGTAGTGCGCGTCGTAGCTCGACTCCACCATGGCGTCGCGCTCGTCGTAGTTGATGAACAGGTCGTGGTCGTGGCCGGTCAGGATCAGGTCGATGCTGTGAGTCGCGAACATCTCGTAGTCCTGCTTGCGCTCGGCATGGGTCACCGCGACGATGAAGTCCGCGCCTTCCTTGCGCAGCAGTTCGGCCTGGCCGACGGTGCCGGAAACGGTCGGCAGGAACACCAGGTCGCCGGGGCTCGACATGCGCGGCGTGCCGTCGAAGGTGGTGCCGGTGATCCCGACCCGTACGCCGTCGAACGTCAGGATCGAGCGGTCCTGGAAATTCGGCAGAGGCTTGCCGTCGGCGGTCCGCAGGTTGGCCGCGTAGAGCGGAAACTTCGCCTCCGCCATGCGCTGGTAGAAGATGTCCTTGCCGAAATCGAATTCGTGATTGCCCGGTGCGAAGATGTCGGGCCGGATCATGTTGGTGAGCGTGATGATGTGGGCGCCGCGGTCGAGCCCCGACATCAGCGAGGGCGACAGCGTGTCGCCGGCATGGGCGAACACTACGTGGCTGCCGGCGGCCTTCGCGCGCTCGCGTTCGGCCTTCACCACGGCGGCAAGCCGGGCGAAGCCGCCGCGGCGCTTGCCGTCCTGCATCATCTTGTCGCCCATGATGTAGATGTCGTTGACCAGAACGAACGTGATCTTGGTCTGCTGGGGCGCAGCGGTCTCGGCACGGCCGAGGCCCGGCAGGGAAAGCGCGGCGAGCAGGCCGGCCAGCCGTTGGAACAGGGTTCGGCGCGTCAGGGCGTGGAACGGAGACATGGGGAACGGAGACATGGGCGTCTTGGGTCTTGCTGCTGAGGGCCGGGTCGGCGAGGCGTCTTACCACGCATGCAATGGTCGCCGCCATCGCGTATGATCGGCGCCATGAACGAAGCGTTGCCGATCGATCCCGCCGCCGCGACGGAAGTCGCCCCCAAGCCCGCCGTCGCGGAGCCTGAAACCACCCAGGCTGCCATTGGCGTGCTGCTGGTCAATCTCGGCACGCCGGACGCGGCCGATGCGCCGGCGGTGCGGCGCTATCTCAAGGAATTCCTGTCCGACCCGCGCGTGATCGAGAACCAGGGCCTGGTCTGGCAGGCCGTGCTCAACGGCATCATCCTGCCGATCCGGCCGCGGATCAAAGCCAAGGACTACCGCAAGATCTGGAACGTCGAGCGCAACGAGTCCCCGCTCAAGACCATTACACGCGCGCAGTCCGACAAGCTCGCCGCCGCGCTGGCGCCGATCGGTGCGCATCTCGTGGTTGACTGGGCGATGCGCTACGGCAATCCGTCGATCGAGTCGCGTCTCATGGCGCTGATCGCGCGCGGCTGCGAGCGCATCCTCGTGGTCCCGCTCTATCCGCAATATTCGGCCGCGACCACGGCGACGGTCTGCGATGAGGTGTTCCGCGTGCTGATGGGGTTGCGCCGGCAACCGACGGTGCGCGTCGCTGCGCCCTACTACGACGACAAGGCCTATATCGGCGCGCTGGCATCCTCGATGCGCGACGAGCTCGGCAAGCTTTCGTTCCAGCCGGACATCATCCTCGCCTCGTATCACGGCATGCCGGAGGAATACGTCCGCAAGGGCGATCCCTATGAGAAACACTGCATCGAGACCACGCGGTTGCTGCGCGAAGCGCTCGGCTATGACGAAAACAAGCTGATGCTGACGTTCCAGTCGCGCTTCGGCCGCGCCAAGTGGCTCGAGCCGGCGACCGATCAGACCATCAAGGCGCTGGCGAAGCGCGGCGTGAAATCGATCGCGGTGGTGACGCCCGGCTTCTCCGCCGATTGCCTGGAGACGCTGGAGGAGATCGCGGTCGAGAACGCGCACATCTTCAAGAAGCACGGCGGCGAGAATTTTGCGGCGCTGCCGTGTCTCAACGACAGCGCGCCGGGTATGCTGCTGCTCGAAGACATGACAAGGCGGGAGCTGCAGGGCTGGGTATAGAAACGCTGCGTCTAAAAATTCTAACAAACGAAACGTAGGGAGGGAGCCATGCTGGGTTCGTCATTGAGAGTGCTGGTGGGGTGCGTGGTCGCGGCCGCTGTCGCGACGGCGGCCAACGCGCAGGGAAGCTGGTCGAAGAAGGCGCCGATGGCGGCGGCGCTCAACGAGGTCGCGCTGGCTGCGGTCGGCGGCAAGATCCACGTGGTCGGCGGCGGTGTGCTCGGTGTCGCCGGGCCGTACCATCAGGAATACGACATCGCGAAGGATACCTGGCGGGCGCGCGCGTTGCTGCCGAGGGGCCTCGACCACATCGGCATCGCCGTCCTCAACGGCAAGGTCTACACGGTGGGGGGCTTCGTCGGCTCGGTGCACCGCGACGGGCAGAACGCGGCGTTCGAATACGATCCGGCGAGCGACACCTGGCGCATCCTGCCGCTGATGAAGGCCGGCCGCGGCTCGGTCGGCGTCGCCGCGCTCGGCGGCAAGATCCACGCCGTCGGTGGGCGCAACGCGGACGGCCAGGTGGTCGCCACCCACGAGATGTTCGATCCCGCGACCAATGCCTGGAAGGAACTGGCGCCGCTGCCACGCGCGCGCGACCACACTGCGACCGCGGCGATCGACGGCAAGCTGCACGTCATCGGCGGCCGCACCGGCGGCTCGACCGACAAGGTCGACCAGCACGACATCTACGATCCCGCGTCGAACACCTGGACGTCGGGGCCGCCACTGCCGACCGCGCGCTCGGGGCTGGCCACGACCGTCTACAAGGACATGATCCTGGTGCTCGGTGGCGAGTTGCCGCCCAATACGTTTGCCCAGAATGAAGCCTATAATCCCAAGACCAAAAGCTGGCAGACGCTCGCGCCGATGCCGGCGGGCCGTCATGGCACCGGCGCCGCCGCAAGCGGCGGCAATGTCTACGTCGCGGCCGGGTCGCTGCGCCCCGGTTCGCTCGGCGTCACCAACGAGCTGATCGTCTTTACGATGCCGTAACGACATCCGCGCGTCGTCAAACCGTCGGATTGAACCGGTGGGTCGCGGCGCGCGACTAATACTGAATCAGGTGCGTGGTGCGCGACGCAAATGTTTGCGCCGGGATCGCGCGGGCCTTGCGTGCGTCACGCCCGCGCTCCACATTCGCCGCGAGCATTTTTGAGGGAAACATCCATGTTCGGCTTCGACATCTTCGCGATCGTCTTCGTGGCGCTCGTCATCCTGACGCTGTTTGCCGGCGTCAAAACCGTCGGCCAGGGCTACAACTGGACGGTCGAGCGGTTCGGGCGCTACATGCGCACGCTGCCGCCCGGCCTGAACATCATCGTCCCGTTCATCGATCGCATCGGCCGCAAGATGAACATGATGGAGCAGGTGATCGACATTCCGCAGCAGGAGGTGATCACCAAGGACAACGCCACCGTCACCGTCGACGGCGTCGCCTTCTTCCAGGTGTTCGATGCCGCCAAGGCGAGCTACGAGGTTGCGAACCTTCATCAGGCGATCATCACCCTCAACATGACCAACATCCGCTCGGTCATGGGCTCGATGGACCTCGACCAGGTGCTGTCGCACCGCGACGAGATCAACGAGAAGCTGCTGCGGGTGGTCGACGCGGCGGTGTCGCCATGGGGCGTCAAGGTCAACCGTATCGAGATCAGGGATATCGTGCCGCCGGCAGACCTGGTCGCCGCGATGGGCCGTCAGATGAAGGCGGAACGTGAAAAGCGCGCGGTCGTGCTCGAGGCCGAAGGCCAGCGTCAGTCGGCGATCCTGCGTGCCGAGGGTGCGAAGCAGTCGCAGATCCTGGAGGCCGAAGGCCGCAAGGAAGCGGCGTTCCGCGACGCGGAGGCGCGCGAGCGGACTGCGCAGGCCGAGGCGAAGGCGACCGAGGTGGTCAGCGCGGCGGTGGCGTCGGGTGATATCGCGGCGCTGAACTACTTCATCGCCGAGAAATATATCTCCGCGTTCGCGCTGCTGGCCGAATCGCCGAACCAGAAAACGCTGATCCTGCCGATGGAGGCGACCAGCGTGCTCGGTTCGCTCGCCGGCATCGGCGAGATCGCCAAGGCCACGTTCGGCGGCGGCGATTCACGCGGCGGGGATGGCAAGACGCCTCCGGCACGCCGGCCGACCGGTCCGGTGCCGGGCATTCCGACCTGACGGGAGACTGACGATGGATAGCGCCTTGTGGTCCTGGGCCGTCGCGATGGGCGGGTGGCTCTGGTTCGTGCTGGCGGCGATCTTTCTGCTGATCGAGCTCACGCTGCCGGGCGTGTTCATGCTGTGGCTCGGGCTCGCCGCGATCATGATCGGCGTCATCTCGCTCACGATGGTGCTGTCCTGGCAGGCGCAGCTCATTGCGTTTGCGGTGCTGTCGATCGCCTGCATTCCGGTCTGGCGCTATTTCGCGCGCAAGGTCGATCAACCGGTCGATCGTCCGTTTCTCAATCGCCGTGCCGACAGCTATGTCGGGCGCGTGTTCACACTGGAGAAGCCGATCGTCAACGGCGTCGGTACCATCCGTATCGAGGACACGGTGTGGCGCGTGAGCGGGCCGAGCCTGCCGGCGGGCAGCCGGGTCAAGGTCTCGCGCGCCGACGGTGCTGAACTCGCGGTGGAAGCGGCGTAGCGCTTAGCGATTGTCGGCGGCTCTCTCCTCCGCTCATTCCCGCGAAAGCGGGAATCCAGAATCTTGCTGAATTCTCTGGGTCCCCGCTTCCGCGGGGACGAGCGGATTTCCGTTCTCGGATCAGGCCACCCCAGCCCGCAACAAGTCGTGCACGTGCACGACGCCGATCGGCTTGCCCTGTTCGGCGACGATCAGCTGGGTCTTCTGCGAAGCGTTGAGGATCTCGAGCGCCTCGCTCGCGAGCTGATCCGGCCGGACCGTCTTCGGCTCGCGCGTCATGATCTCCTCGACCGGCTGGTCGAGCAGGTTGGTGCTCATGTGCCGGCGCAGGTCGCCGTCGGTGATGATGCCGGTCAGGCGTCCGTCGGCGCCGACGATGAGGACGCAGCCCAGGCTCTTGGCCGTCATCACCACCAGCGCGTTCGACATCCGCGTACCGGCCTGCACGACCGGCACGTCGTCGCCCGCGCGCATGATGTCGCGCACGAATTTCAGCATCGCGCCGAGCTTGCCGCCCGGATGCAGTTCGGCGAATTTCAGCGCGGTGAAGCCGCGGCTTTCGAGCAGCGCGATCGCGAGTGCGTCGCCGAGCGCCTGCTGCATCAGCGTCGAGGTGGTGGGCGCGAGATTATGCGGGCAGGCTTCCCGCGCCTGCGGCAGCGACAGCACGATATCGGCAGCTGCGGCGAGCGCGCTCTCACGGTTGGAGGTGATCGCGATCAGCCCGATCTTGAAGCGGCGCGAATAGTCGGTGAGGTCCTTCAATTCCGCGGTCTCGCCCGACCAGGAGATCGCCATGATCACGTCGTCCGCGGTGATCATCCCGAGGTCGCCATGGCTCGCCTCGCTCGGATGAACGAAATAGGCAGGCGTGCCGGTGGAGGCGAAGGTGGCCGCGATCTTGCGGCCGACATGGCCGGACTTGCCCATGCCGGTGACGATGAGCCGGCCCCGGGCGCCCCGGATCAGGTCGACCGCCGCCACGAAGGCCTGACCGAGCCCGTCATGGATCGCGGCCGACAGCGCGCTCACCCCATTGGCCTCGACCTCGAGCGTCCGCACTGCCGATGCGATCAGGGTTTGCGCGCGCTCGTCACCGGCCGCGGCTGAAATGGGCGTGGGTTTGGCCATGAATGGCTTGGTCGCTCCAGGGTGGGGAAGGGGCAGACTCTAGGGGTTTTGGTGAGCCGGGGCCAGCTTCGGCTGCGCCGCGCAACGTCCCGTTAACCATACTCGTTTTAACTCCGTTAACCAAAGCGCTCGGGAGCCACGGACCGTCCACCCGGGCGGGCCGCCGAGCGCTGTGGATATCTGTGGAACGGACTGATCCGAAACACATTTCTCGGCACGCGCGGGGCAGGCATCAAGCGGGAAGCGCGCACAGTCGGGACCGGGGGTAACGGGGTGCCGCGCCTACGCCTTTCGCTTGTTCCTCTAGCGCTCCGCGGCGCTCGCCCGTTTGCGCTCCGCGGCGCTGTTCCGTTGGCGCTCCGCGGCGCTCTCTCGGTGGCGCTCCGCGCCGGGGCGCTCGCGGCGTTTGTCGCGGCGTTGCCGGCTGCGTTCGTCGCAAGTGCGGTGACCGGCGCCCAGGCCGAAAGCAGCGCCACATTGCTGCGCCCGCAACTCGACGGCGATCCGCGCAACGCGCGCTTCCAGCGCCCCGGCGCCAAGAAGGATGCGGGCACGGGCCTCACGTCGACCTTCACCTTTGAGCCCACGTCTGGTGCCGGCACCACCGGCTTCGTCTCCGCAGGCAAACGCCCAAAGGCCAGAGGCAAGGAGCCGTCCGGGAAGGGCAAGGCCGGCACCGACAAAGCCGGAAGTGACAAGGCAGGGGAGAAAGGCAAGAGCGCGGCCCCCGCCAAAGCGCCGCCGTTCCCATCGCCGCCGTCGCGCTACGGATCGCCGGTCGCCAACCCGTTGAGGCCTACCACGCTCGCGGTGCCGCCGCCGCAAGTCGGTGTCGCCCGCAAGGGCGCCTCACCCTATTATGTCGCCGCGGATCCGCTTCCGAATGCGCCGCTGCAGCGCCGCCGTGTGGTGCCGGAGGAAACGCCGTTCGATCCGCTCGGCGTGCAGGTCGGCGCCTTCAACTTCAAGCCGGCGATCGAACTCACCGGCGGGTACGACAATAACCCGACGCGCGCAGGCACCCCGTTGCCGTCGTGGTACTCGGTGATCGCGCCGGAACTGAAGTTCGCTTCCAACTGGGCGCGCCACGAATTCACCGGCGACCTGCGCGGCACCTATTCGTACTACGAGCAACTCCAGTCGCAGAACCGGCCGAGCGTCGACAGCAAGCTCAACGGCCGCGTCGACGTCACGCGCGACACCCGCATCGATCTCGAAACCAAATTCCTGGTCGGCACCGACAGTCCGGGTAGCCCGAACATCCAGGCCGGCCTCGCCAAGCTGCCGATCTTCACCACCTGGGGCGGCACCGCCGGGCTCGGGCAGCGGTTCAACCGTGTCGACGTCTCGCTCAAAGGCGGCGCCGAACGCACGGTCTACCAGAATTCGGTGTTCGTCGACGGTTCGACCTCCAGCAACGCGGACCGCGACTACAATCGCTACAATACGCAGCTACGCGGCAGCTATGAAGCAACGCCGGGCGTCAAGCCGTTCGTCGAGGTCGGGGGCGACCGCCGCGTGCACGATCTCAACGTCGATTCCTTCGGCTATCAGCGCAATTCCACGGGCGGCTACGCCAAGGGCGGCTCGACCTTCGAGTTCTCGCGCATCCTGACCGGCGATATCGCCGTGGGCTGGCTCGAACGCCACTACCAGGACCCTAACTTGCCGAACATCGCCGGGCTCACGATCGACGGCTCGCTTATTTGGGTCGCGAGCGCGCTCACGACCGCGAGGCTGACTGCCGTTACGACCGTCGGTGAATCGACGGTACCCGGCGTTTCGGGGGTGTTCACGCGGCAGGTTACCTTGCAGGTCGACCACGCCTTCCGCCGCTGGTTGATCGCGACCGGAAAATTCGTCTACGGCAACGACGACTACATCGGCTCCGACCGCGACGACAATCGCTATTCGGCGTCGGCGGCGCTCACCTACAAACTCGCCCGCGAGCTGTGGCTGAAGACCGAGTATCGCCACGAGTGGCTGCGCTCGTCGGTCCCGAGCAGCAATTACGACGCGGACGTCATCCTGTTCACGCTGCGCGCGCAGCGTTGAAGCCGCCAACGGCTCGTGGCTCAGCCAGACCGGCGCGCGCGATCGCCTAGCGGATTTCGCCTGGCAGCGGCGGCGCTTCGGAAAGGAAGCTGAGCTCTTTGAAGGTGTGGGTGGGCTTTGGAGCGACGGCGCGCTTGCGCCAGAACTCCTCCATGCGCTTCCACACCAATCGGGCCTGTGCGTTCGGCACCGACGCGGCTTTTTGCGAGCACTCAACAATACGCTGCTGATAGTCGACCGTACGCATGACGCCCCCCAACGCTTGCGACGCAACTTACCCACGCATTTGGTCACGTCCGTTGTGGAACTTAAAGTTCCTTTGCGCATTGAGAGGGCGCTACGGATCAGGAGATGCGCGATGTTGGGGATAATTCAAAAAACGTTCCAGGATGAAGCCGAATTGCGGGCCTTCTATCAGAGCGTGGGGCTGAGCCCGGAGACGATCGAGCGGGCCATCGCCGCCAAGTTCAAGCCGCCGGTCCCCGAGGCCAGGGGAAAGTGGGCGCGCAAGAAAGCGAAACCGGTTGCGGAGGGCAACTGATCAGCCTCGCCGCCGTTCAAATTTGAAAAGGCGAATTGGCGGACGCTGATGCAGTCGCGGGGGAAGTTGTCACGAACCTTGTTCGTCCTCTTCCTTCGCGGGCTGGATTTGTTGCTGCTGTTGCGCGACCGGTTGCTGCGTTGGCGCCGCGTCGGGCAGCGGCGGCGAATCGACCAATTCGTCCTTGACGATATTGACCAGGCAATTCGCGGCTGCCTCGGTGAGAAGCGCCGCGAGCTCCGAATTGCCGGCCTCCCGCGCCTGGGTCGACAGCGCGAGGAGCCGCGCCGCCTGGCCACGCATCAACTCGTACTCACTACGCACGCTGTTCAGGTCCCCGGACTCTCTGCGAGGACTTAACTGCGCTCCCGGGATCGGGTTCCGTGAATTGAGCGACCCGGGTGCACAATACCCCCCCCGAACACGCGCTTATGGCTCAACCGGGGCCAGGGCGGAAATGTGGTTTTCGGACCGAACGTCGGATCGCGGTCAGCCCAACAGCCGCTTGAGTTCAGCGCGCAAGGCCGGCGCGAGGTCGTCGCGGTCGAGCCCGTAGGCGACGTTGGCGGCGAGGAAGCCGATCTTCGATCCGCAGTCGTAGCTTTCGCCGGCGAACTTCAATCCGTAGAACGCCTGCTTGGCCGCGAGCGTGATCATCGCATCGGTAAGCTGGATCTCGTTGCCGGCGCCGCGGCTCTGCGTGGCGAGGACGTCGAAGATCTCGGGCTGCAGGATGTAGCGTCCGGTGATGATGAGGTTCGATGGCGCCTTCTCGCGCGGCGGCTTCTCCACCATCTCGGTGACCTTGAACATCTTGCCCTTGGTTTCGCCAACGCCGACGACGCCATAGCTCGAGATGCGCTCCATCGGCACTTCCTCGACCGCGATCACATTGGCACGCTCAAGCCCTTGGGCGGCGTCGATCATCTGCGCGAGGCAGCCGCGTTCATGTTTGACCAGCACGTCGGGGAGCAGCAGCGCGAACGGCTCGTTGCCGACCAACTCGCGCGCGCACCACACCGCGTGGCCCAGACCGAGGGGCTCCTGCTGGCGCGTGAAGCTCGCGGTGCCGGCGCCGGGCAGGTCATGGGCCAGCGCCTCAAGGTCCTTGGTCCGCTTGCGTTCCTGCAGGGTGACCTCGAGCTCGAACGACCGGTCGAAGTGGTCCTCGATTACGCCTTTGTTCCGCCCGGTCACGAAGATGAAATGTTCGATGCCGGCCTGACGGGCTTCGTCGACCACATGCTGGATCAGCGGCCGGTCGACGACCGTCAGCATCTCTTTCGGCATGACTTTGGTGGCCGGCAGGAAGCGCGTTCCGAGACCGGCGACGGGGAATACGGCGGTGCGAATCGGTTTCGTCATGCGGCGGGTTCTACTCCGGAAGAAGTGAGTGGCGCGTGAATGCGGCCGGTGGATTGTAGCTTGTTGACTTCGCAACCATATAGCATGGGAAAGCGAACCATGGTTGCTGGGCGTCTTGCTCGGGTTTGTCGCAAGGTTTGGGCCGGAGAGGGCCCGATAATGAGCATGAAACGATTGCGGACAAACGGGTCGCGAATATGGCTGGGCCTCGCCGCCAGCGCTTTCGGTTACGTGGTCGGTTGCTTGGCGGTGGTCGCGGGCGCGGGGCCTGCGGCTGCGCAAAACTTCGACCTGCGCTCGCTGTTCACGTCGCCCGCAAAGCCGCCGGCGCAGACACCCCCGGCGAACGCGACGACGGGCCAAGCGCCAAGCCAAGTGCCAAACCAAGTGCCAAACCAAGCGCCGAGCCAGGCGCCGCGCGAATGGACCGGCGAAGACGGCGCCTCCGGTCATCCGCTGATGCAGGCGTCCGCCATCCGCGCCGCGGCGGCGAATTTCCGCACCTGCCTCGAAGCGATCTGGCCGCTGGCGCAACGCCGCAACGTGCCGCGCCAACTGTTCGATCAGTTGCTGGCCGGCGTCACGCCCGACCTGCGGATCATGGATCTCCTCGACTCGCAGCCCGAGTTCACCAAGGCGCCGTGGGAATATCTCGACATCCTCGTCACCGACACGCGCATCGCCGACGGCCGCGCGATCCTCGCCAAGCACCGCGCGCCGTTCGATGCGATGGAGCGAGCCTATGGCGTCGACCGTCACGTCATCGCGGCGATCTGGGGCATCGAATCCAACTACGGCACGGCGATTGGCGACCGTTCGGTGATCCGCTCGACCGCGACGCTCTCCTGCATCGGCCGCCGCCAGGACTACTTCCGCGACGAACTGCTCGCCGCGCTGGAGATCGTCGCCCGTGGCGACGTCCGCGAGCAGCATCTGCGCGGCTCCTGGGCGGGCGCGTTCGGGCCGACGCAATTCATGCCGACGACCTATCGCCGCTTCGCGGTCGACGCCGACGGCGATGGCCGGCGCGATGTCGTGGAGTCGGTGCCCGATCTCGTCGCTTCGACGGCGAACCATCTGAAGCGCGAAGGCTGGGTCGCCGGACAGAACTGGGGCTACGAGGTGGTCGTCCCGCGCGGCTTTGATTTCATGCTCGCCGACCGCAGCCAGATGAAAACGATGGCGGAATGGGAAACGGCCGGCATCCGCCGCGCCGGCGGCAAGCCGTTCCCACGACCGGGCGACCGCGCCTTCCTGCTGGTGCCGGCGGGCGCGCAAGGTCCGGCGTTCCTGATGCTGCAGAATTTCCGCTCGATCATGAAATACAACCCGGCCGAGGCCTACGCGCTCGCGATCGGGCATCTCGCCGACCGGCTGCGCGGCGGCGAGCCGTTCATTCAGGCCTGGCCGCGCCATGAGAGGATGCTGTCACATGCCGAACGATTGGAACTGCAGCAGCATCTTGCCCGTGGCGGCTACGACGTCGGCGAGCCGGACGGCCGGTTCGGGCCGCGGACCCGCAACGCTCTGCGGGCGTTCCAGGCCTCGGTCGGCGCGACCGCGGACGGGTTCGCCACGGTGGCGATCCTGGAGCGGCTGCGCAGCCGCTGATCTACCGCCTTGGAACGCAAAAATACCTGTCAATTCCGGTCCTTAAGGGTAACCACCGCGTCATCTTCCAATTGACATTTTTGTCGTAGTATTGGCCCGATGCTCGGCGCTTCGAGGTGAGCCTGGTGCCCCTGACACGCTTCAATCCCCGCACGACCGTTCGCGCCCTCGCGAGGGCGTCGACCGCCGCGTTCATCAGCGTCGCGCTGCTGGCGCCGGCCGCGGCGCAGTTCTGGAATCCGTTCGGCGGCGGCTCGCGGGCGCCGCAGCCGCAGCAGCGCTTGCCGCAACAACAGCAGCAGTACAATCCGTTCGGTGGCTTCTTCGGCTCAGGTCCGGGTGACCGGCGGCCGCAACAGCAGCCCAAGCAGGACTCCTCTTCAGCGCCGCCGGCGGCGCGCCGGTCGCCGGAATCGACGGCGGCGATCACCTCGCCGATCCTGGTGCTGGGCGATGCGATGGCCGACTGGATCGCCTACGGATTGGAAGACGCTTTCTCGGAGAAGCCCGAATTCGGCATCGTGCGCAAGCATCGCACGTTCGCGGGCCTCGTTCGTTACGATCCGCGGCGCGACGTCGAGTGGCCGCAGATCGTGCGTGAGGCGATCGCGGCGGACAAGCCCAAGTTCATTGTCATGATGGTCGGCTTCCACGATCGCCAGGCGATCCGCGAACGCGGCCCGACGCCGCCGACGCGGGGCTCGACCCCGACGCCGGGACAGGACGATCCCGAGGCTCAGGATTCCGAATCGCCCGAAGCCCGCGCCAAGGCGAGCGCCGCGGCGCAGAACGCGGAAATGGAAAAGGCCAAGCAGCAGCAGCCGGCCCCGTCCGCGGCGTCGACGCCCGCGGCGCCGTCCGGACCGATGGAGTTCCAGACCGAAGCCTGGCAGGCCGCCTATGTCCGCCGCATCGACGCGACCATCGCCGCGCTCAAGACGGCAAACGTGCCGGTGTTGTGGGTCGGCTTGCCGCCGCAGCGCGACGCCCGTCAGTCGGCCGCCGCGGTCTACCTCAACGAAATGTATCGGACCCGCGCCGAGCGCGCGGGCATCACCTTTGTCGACATATGGGACGGCTTCGTCGACGAAGCCGGCCGCTACGTGCTGCAAGGTCCGGACTTCGAAGGTCAGATCCGCCGGCTGCGTTCCGGCGATGGCATCTATTTCACGCGCGCCGGCGCCCGCAAGCTCGCGCACTATGTCGAGCGCGAGATCCTGCGCAGCCTGGTTTCGCGCCAGACGCCGGTGGCGTTGCCGGCGCCGGAGCCGGCGGTGCTGCAACCGGGGCGCGGCTCCACGCGTCCGCTCGCCGGCCCGGTGGTTCCGCTCACCGCCTCGATCGGTGGCGGCAACGAGTTGCTCGGCAGCGGTCCGGCGCGGCCGGCCGGCAACGATCCGTTGGCAACCCGCGTCCTGGTTCGCGGCGAGCCCGTGACCGCGCCCGCCGGGCGCGCCGACAATTTCGCCTGGCCGCGCAGCGGCGTCGCCACGATCCGCGAAGGCGAGCCCGACGAGGTGCAGCCGGCCTCGGCACCGCCGGCTGGGCCACAGGCGACACCACAGGCCACACCGCCGGCCGCGCCGGTGCGTCCACCGGCCGCGAAGGCGCCGCAACCACAGCAGCCTTCGTTGTTCCAGCTACCGGGCCAGCAACAGGCGCCCACCGCGCCCCGTCCGAAGGCTCAACAGCAGCAGCAACCACAGCAGGCGCCCGCCGAGGCGAAGCAGCAGCCCGCGCCGCCGCGCAAGGCGCCGCCGGCACCGCCGCGCGCGAGCAACGACTCCGTGCCGCGCCCGCCGCTCAACATCGCGCGCTAGTTTCAATAGAGATTGGAAAGGTCGCCGCCGCGCTCAGCGCGGCAGCGTCGTCGATCCCATCAGGAATTTGTCGACGGAATGCGCGGCCTGACGGCCTTCGCGGATCGCCCACACCACCAGCGATTGGCCGCGCCGCATGTCGCCGCAGGCGAACACCTTGGCGTTCGAACTGCGGTAGGCGACGGTGTCGGCCTTGACGTTGCCGCGCGGATCGAGCTCGAGGCCGAGCGACTTGATCATGCCTTCATGCACCGGCGAGACGAAGCCCATTGCCAGCAGCACCAGATCGGCCTTCACGTCGAACTCGGTGCCCGCGACCGGCTGGAACTTGTTGTCGACCCTCGCACACCGGAGCTTCGTCACCTGGCCGTTGGCGCCCTCGAACGCGATCGTGCCGATCGCGAAGTCGCGCTCGGCGCCTTCCAGGTGGCTCGAGGAGGTGCGCAGCTTCCAGGGCCAGTCCGGCCAGGTCAGGAGCTTGTTCTCCTTCTCCGGCGGCTGCGGCATGATCTCGAAATTGGTGACCGAGAGCGCGCCCTGGCGGATCGAGGTGCCGATGCAGTCGGAGCCGGTGTCGCCGCCGCCGATGACGACGACGTGCTTGCCGGTCGCGAGGATCGGCTCGGCGCCGGCGACTTGCGGTTCGCCTGAGACACGGCGGTTCTGCTGCGGCAGGAAATCCATCGCGAAGTGGATGCCCTTGAGCTCGCGGCCGGGAATCGGCAGGTCGCGGCCCTTTTCGGCGCCGCCCGCGAGCACGACCGCGTCGTATTCTTGGACCAGCTTGGCGGTGTCGACATTCACGCCGACGTGGGCGTCGTAGTGGAAGGTCACGCCTTCGGCCTGCATCTGCTCGACGCGGCGCTCGACGTGATGCTTCTCCATCTTGAAGTCGGGGATGCCGTAGCGCATCAGGCCGCCGGCCTTGGCGAACTTCTCGAACACATGCACGTCGTGTCCCGCGCGCGCGAGCTGCTGCGCGCAGGCCATGCCGGCCGGGCCCGAGCCGATGACGGCGACCTTCTTGCCGGTCTTCTCCGACGGCGGCTCCGGCTTCAGGCCGTTGGAGATCGCGCGATCGGCAATCGCGCATTCGATCGTCTTGATGGTGACCGGGTTGTCGTCGATGTTGAGCGTGCAAGACGCTTCGCACGGCGCCGGACAAACGCGGCCGGTCACTTCCGGGAAATTGTTGGTCGAGTGCAGGTTGCGCGCGGCCTCTTCCCAATCACTGCGATAGACGAGGTCGTTCCAGTCCGGGATCTGGTTGTTCACCGGACAGCCGGTCGGCGCGCCGGTGACGATGTTGGTGCCATGGCAATAGGGCACGCCGCAATCCATGCAGCGCGCGGCCTGCGTCGTGGTCTCGTCCTCCGACAGCGGCAGCACGAATTCGTGCCAATGCTTGACGCGTTCTTCGGCCGGCGCGTAGCGGCGGTCGTTGCGTTCGAATTCGAGGAAACCGGTGATCTTGCCCATGGACTGCTCAGTTTACTCCGCAGCCTGCATGGTGCGTGCCTTTTCCATCTCAGCGAGCGCACGGCTGAATTCGTGCGGCATGACCTTCCGGAACTTGGGAAGGTAGGTCTTCCAGTCGGCGAGAATTTCGGCCGCCCGCTTCGACCCGGTATAGCGGGCGTGATTCGAGATCAGCATATGCAGGCGCTGGCCGTCGAACTGCGTCATGTCGCTCAGGTCGCCGTGGATCTCGCCATCGATCCATTCCGGCATCTCCTGCAACTCGACCATGGCGCGGTTGCAAAGTTTCTCGAAACTGCCGTCCTCGTCCAGCACATAGGCGATGCCACCGGACATGCCGGCCGCGAAGTTGCGTCCGGTCTTGCCGAGCACGACGACGATGCCACCGGTCATGTATTCGCAGCCGTGGTCGCCGGTGCCCTCGACCACGACGGTCGCGCCGGAATTGCGCACCGCGAAGCGCTCGCCGGCGATGCCGCGGAAGTAAGCTTCGCCCGCGATCGCGCCGTACAGCACGGTGTTGCCGACGATGATCGACTCCTCCGGCACGCAAGCGGCGTCGGCGGTCGGCTTGATGACGATGCGTCCGCCCGACAAACCCTTGCCGACATAATCGTTGGCGTCGCCTTCGAGCTCGAAGGTGACGCCGCACGCGAGGAATGCGCCGAAGCTCTGGCCGGCGGTGCCGGTGAACTTCACGTTGATGGTGTCGGGCGGCAAGCCCTCGTGGCCATAACGCTTGGCGACTTCGCCGGACAGCATCGCGCCGGCGGTCCGGTCGGTGTTGCCGATGGTCGTGACGATGTGCACCGGCGCGCCGCCGCCGAGCGCTGCCTGCGAGTCCGCGATCAGGCGGCGGTCGAGAACCTTGTCGAGCTTGTGGTCCTGCGCTTCGTTCCTGAAGATGCTGACGCCTTTTCCAGCCACCGGCTTGTGGAACAGCTTGGAGAAGTCGAGGCCCTTGGCCTTCCAGTGCTCGATGACGTGGCGCTTGTCGAGCATCTGGATCTGCCCGACCATCTCGTTGAACGTGCGATAGCCCAACGCCGCCATGATTTCGCGGACCTCGTCGGCGACGAAGAAGAAGAAATTGATCACGTGCTCGGGCTTGCCGACGAAGCGCGCGCGCAGCACCGGATCCTGGGTCGCGACGCCGACCGGGCAGGTGTTGAGGTGGCACTTGCGCATCATGATGCAGCCGGCCGCAATCAGCGGCGCGGTCGAGAAGCCGAACTCGTCGGCACCGAGCAGCGCGCCGACAACGACGTCGCGTCCAGTGCGGATGCCGCCGTCGACCTGGACCGTGATGCGGCTGCGCAGGCGGTTCGCGACCAGGGTCTGGTGGGTCTCGGCGAGGCCGATCTCCCACGGTGAGCCCGCGTGCTTCAGCGAGGTGAGGGGGCTCGCGCCGGTGCCGCCCTCGAAGCCGGAAATCGTCACGTGGTCGGCGCGCGCCTTGGAAACGCCGGCCGCGACGGTGCCGACACCGACCTCGGACACCAGCTTCACCGATACCTGGCCGGCGGGATTGACGTTCTTCAGGTCGAAGATCAGCTGTGCGAGATCTTCGATCGAATAGATGTCGTGGTGCGGCGGCGGCGAGATCAGGCCGACGCCGGGCGTCGAGTGGCGGACCTTGGCGATGGTCTTGTCGACCTTGTGGCCGGGCAATTGACCGCCTTCGCCGGGCTTCGCGCCCTGCGCCATCTTGATCTGCATCATGTCCGAGTTGACGAGATACTCGGCGGTGACGCCGAAGCGGCCTGACGCGACCTGCTTGATCGCCGAGCGCATCGAGTCGCCGTTCGGTAGCGGCTTGAAGCGGTCGGCCTCTTCGCCCCCCTCGCCGGTGTTCGACTTGCCGCCGATGCGGTTCATCGCGATCGCGAGCGTGGTGTGCGCCTCGCGCGAGATCGAGCCGAATGACATGGCGCCGGTGGCGAAGCGCTTGACGATCTCCTTCGCCGGCTCGACCTCATCGAGCGGCACCGGCTTGCGGCCTTCGTCTTCGGCGGACTTCAGGCGGAACAGGCCGCGGATGGTCAACAGCCGCTCGGTCTGCTCGTTCGAGACCTTGGCATAGGCGCGGTACTGCTCGGGCAGGTTGGCGCGCACCGCATGCTGAAGCGCGGACACGGTGCCGGCAGTCCAGACGTGATCCTCGCCGCGGACGCGGAACTGATACTCGCCGCCGACGTCGAGCGCGTTGCGATAGATCGGCGCGTCGCCGAAGGCGTCGCGATGCCGCCGGACGGTTTCCTCGGCGATCTGCGCCAGGCCGACGCCCTCGATGCGCGTGGCGGTGCCGGCGAAGAATTCGGCGACGAAGTCGGACTTGAGCCCGACGGCGTCGAAAATCTGCGCGCCGCAATAGGATTGGTAGGTCGAGATGCCCATCTTGGACATCACCTTGAGGATGCCCTTATCGACCGCCTTGATGAAGTGCTTGATCGCCTCTTTCGGCTCGATCTTCTTCGGCAGCCCGTCCGCCATCGCGGTCAGTGACTCGAACGCGAGGTAAGGATTGATCGCTTCCGCGCCGTAGCCGGCGAGGCAACAGAAGTGGTGCACTTCGCGCGGCTCGCCGGACTCGACGACGAGGCCGACCGATGTGCGCAGTCCCTGCCGGATCAGGTGATGATGCACGGCCGCGCAGGCCAGCAGCGACGGCATCGGGATACGCTCGGCGCTGGCGCGGCGGTCGGACAGGATGATGATGTTGATGCCTTCGCGCACCGCCGCTTCGGCGCGCGCGCACAGGCGGTCGATCTTGTCGCGCAACCCGTCGGCGCCTTGCTCGGCCGGCCAGGTGGTGTCGATGAAACGCGACTTGAAGTGGCCGTCGCCGACCTCGGAGATCGAGCGGATCTTTTCGAGGTCCTCGTTGGTGAGGATCGGCTGGCGCACTTCCAGGCGCTTTGAGCGCGAGGTGCCTTCGAGATCGAACAGGTTCGGCCGCGGCCCGATGATCGAGACCAGGCTCATGACGATCTCTTCGCGGATCGGATCGATCGGCGGGTTCGTCACCTGCGCGAAGTTCTGCTTGAAATAGGTGAACAGCAGCTTCGACTTGTCTGACAGCGCCGAGATCGGCGTGTCGGTGCCCATCGAGCCGGTCGCCTCTTCGCCCTGGATCGCCATCGGCGTCATCAGGATCTTGAGGTCTTCCTGGGTGTAGCCGAACGCCTGCTGCCGATCGAGCAGCGATAGGTTGGAGATGTTGGCTTTGGTGGCGGCCTGCGGCAGATCCTCCAGCACTGTCTGCGTGCTGTCGAGCCAGTCGCGATAGGGATGGCTCTTGGCGAGAGTCGACTTGAGTTCCTCGTCGGGAATGAGCCGGCCTTGGTCGAGGTCGACCAGCAGCATCTTGCCGGGCTGGAGCCGCCACTTGGTGACGATGTCCTTTTCCGGGATCGGCAGCACGCCCATTTCCGACGCCATGATGATGCGGTCGTCGCGGGTGATGTAGTAGCGCGCCGGACGCAGGCCGTTGCGGTCGAGCGTGGCGCCGATCTGGTGGCCGTTGGTGAACGCGATCGCGGCCGGGCCGTCCCACGGCTCCATCAGCGCGGCGTTGTACTCGTAGAAGGAGCGCCGCTCCTCATCCATGAGCGGATTGCCCGCCCAGGCCTCGGGGATCATCATCATCATCGCGTGCGCGAGCGGGTAGCCGCCCTGCACCAGGAATTCGAGCGCGTTGTCGAAGCAGGCGGTGTCGGACTGGCCCTCGTAGGAAATCGGCCAGAGCTTGGAGATGTCGTCGCCGAACAGCGGCGATGACACCGACGCCTGCCGTGCCGCCATCCAGTTGTTGTTGCCGCGCAGCGTGTTGATCTCGCCGTTGTGGGCGATCATCCGGTAGGGATGCGCGAGCGACCAGGTTGGGAACGTGTTGGTCGAGAACCGTTGATGCACCAGCGCGAGCGCGCTCTCGAAATCCGGATCGTGCAGGTCGGGATAGTAAGTGCCGAGCTGGTCGGCCAGGAACATGCCTTTGTAGACCACGGTGCGGCAGGAGATCGACACCGGGTAATAGTTCGACAGCCGGCGCTCGCGGCGCGCATAGATCGCGCTCGAGATCGCCTTGCGCAGGATGTAGAGCCGGCGCTCGAAGTCATCCTCGTTCTTGATCTTCTTGCCACGGCCGATGAACACCTGCTGGTGCACCGGCTCGGTCGGCTTCACGGTTTCGCCGAGCGTCGAGTTGTCGGTCGGCACGTCGCGCCAGCCGATGAGCGTCAGGCCTTCGCGCTTGATGGTTTGCGCATAGATGTCGCGGATGATCTGCCGCCAGTCCGGGTCGGTCGGCATGAACAACTGACCGATCGCATATTCGCCGGGCTCCGGCAGTTTGAAGCCGAGCTTGTCGGCGGCCTTCTTGAAGAAGGCGTGCGGGATCTGCACCAGAATGCCGGCGCCGTCACCGGCGCGCGGGTCGGCGCCGACCGCGCCGCGGTGCTCGAGATTGCAGAGGACCGCGAGCGTGTCTTCGACCAGTTGGTGCGACTTGCGGCCCTTGATGTTGGCGATGAAGCCGACGCCGCAGGAATCCTTGTCGAGCCTCGGGTCGTAGAGGCCTTGCGCGGGTGGAACGCCGGGGTCGGCGGTGTCGCCGAGCGGCGGAAGGACCGGCACAGGCGAAAACGCGTCATGCGCGGCGGGCTTCATGCCGCGCCGCCGGCTCGTCTCGCGCTTCGGTGTCGCCCTCGTTCGCATCCTCGTGTCTTCCGTCGGTCATGTTTCCGGTCGGGCCGATGACCATCGGCGTCTCGCCAAGTGGGTCGCGTCAAGCCGGTCGCGTTAGGCTCCGCAGCGCCGTCTACGCCGCGGCCAAGGCGCCGCCGTTCTGGTCGCTTTGACGGCCTTCTCGCTGCCGCGGACGGTCAGCGTCTGGCCGTTCCTGTCCGGCGTTCCACCCCTGCCTCACCGAACCCCCTCCGGCCGATGCATGAGACGTGCCGCCAAGTGGGACAGCAATGCTGTCCTAACTCACCATGACAAATTTTAGCCACGGATACAAGGGTTCGCCTAATTCTAAATTCCAGATTCGTGGCGCGCTGCTTCCGGATTAGGGCGCAAACCGCGGTCAGGTTCCTCGGCGGCGCCGGCCGCATCGAAAAATTTGCTCGCCGGCCGCACGGCGCGCCGATCCTGCTTATACTCCGAACGCCGGGCAGCGGATTCTTCGGGTGGGGGAGAACCTGGGTGGCGGTTTCAGGGTCGGAATTTCCGCTTGAGCCGGAGCGGCGCTCGTCGTCGCTCATCGCGACCGCGATCGACAAGCTGGTCGCGCTTTGCGGGGTCGTGCCGTATGCGCTGGTCGCGCTCGGTCTGCGCTTCCTGATCGCCCGCGTGTTCTTCCTGTCCGGGCAGATGAAGATCACGGGCCCGGAGTTTCCGATTGCTCTGTTCGGCCGGGGCGCAGACTTCTCGATCGTGCTGCCGGCCGAGATCAAGCCAGGGACCTTCGAACTGTTTCAGACGCAATATGCCGCCTTGCCGATGTCGCCGACGGTTGCCGCCTATCTTTTCACCTATGCGGAGTTCGTGCTGCCGGTTTGCCTCGTGCTCGGCTTCGCCACCCGGTTGTCGGCGCTCGCGCTGCTCGTCATGACCGCGCTGATCCAGATCTATGTCGTGCCCGATGCGCTGTGGACGGCGCACGTGTACCTGTTCGCGATCCTGATGGTGCTGATGTCGGTCGGGCCGGGCGCGATCTCGCTCGATGCGCTGATCCGCTATGTCTACAGCCGATAGGCGGAATAGTGCCGGGGAGCGCGGATTTGTACGGGACAACGGGGCTTTGTGGCGCCCCTAAGGCGCGAATTGCCCGAATTTCGGCATCTGCCGCGCCTAGGCTTGCCCCATAACAAGACAAGGGAGAGGTGTCTTGAAGCACAGGATCGCATTTCGCGTGGCGATGACCGCTTGCGTGGGCATGGCTGCGCTCGCGGGGACCGCATCGGCGCAGCAGATGGTCTATGTCGAGCCGCCGCAGAGCGGCTACGGCGGACCGCCGCCGGCGGCGGAAGGCGGATTGCCTCCCAGTGAAATCCTCATGGTGGTGCGCGCGTCCGGGCTGCGCCCGCTGACGGCTCCCGCGCGCCGCGGGCCGCGCTATGTCCTGCTCGCGTCCGACAACATGGGTGGCCAATTGCGCGTGGTGATCGGCGCCTATGATGGACGCATCATCAATGCCGCGCCCGCCTACGACCCGCGCTTCGCCTATCAACCGGTGCGGCCGCGTGGGCTGATTCCAGGCGTGCCACCGCAGCAGCAGGCGGCAATGCCGCCGCAGCACCCGGCGCCCGAACTGAGAGAACCTACCCCGCCGCTGCCGCGCAACGCGCGCACCACCGCGGCGCCACAGCCGGCGGCGCCGCCCGCAAAGCAGGACCACCGGCTTGCCAGCGCCCCGGACACAACGGCTTCCGTGCCGGCACGTCCAGCGCGCACCCCGCTGCCGCGTCCGCGGCCGGTAGTCGCCGCGAACGAGACCGCTGCGGCCACGACAACGCCGGCATCGGCCCCTCAAGCAGCGCGGGAGACGTCACCGGAGGCCGAAACGTCACCCGCAGCCGCGCGACCGGCACCGGCGCCAGCGGCACCGAGCGCGGCGCCCGCAACGAAGCCGCCCGCCGAAACGCAGATGGTGCCGGTCGCACCGCTCGACTAATTTCGAACCAATCTCAGTGCACAAAATAAAAGCGCCCCGGCCTCGCCGGGGCGCTCCCGTTTAATCAGAGCGGATGACTGCTTACGCAGCCCGCTGCTCGACCACCTTCGGCTGGCTGCCGCCGATCTTGATCTGGCGCGGCTTCTTGGCCTCGGGGACTTCGCGGACGAGGTCGACGTGCAGGAGACCGTTCTCCATTGCCGCGCCCTTCACCTGGACGAAGTCGGCAAGCTGGAATACGCGCTCGAACGCGCGTGCGGCGATGCCCTGATAAAGGGTCTCACCCTTTTGCTCGTCGGTGCGGGGCTGCTTATCGCCGCGGATCGTCAGCGTGTTCTCTTTCGCTTCGATCGTGAGGTCGGCTTCCGAGAAGCCGGCTACGGCTACCGTGATGCGGTAGTCGTTCTCGCCGGTCCGCTCGATATTGTAGGGCGGATAACCCGGCGCGCCGTCATGGCCGGCGGCCTGATCGAAAAGACTGAACATTCTGTCGAAACCGACGGTCGAACGATAAAGGGGAGCAAGGTCGAAAGTTCGCATGGCATATCCTCCATAAAGCGACATGCAGAAAGGTCCGCCCCGCAGGGCCAGACCGGGTTGATGTGCATCCACTCGGGCCTGCACCGCCTCCATATGGGAGTGGCTCGAAGTCCTGCAAGAGGCCATAAAAGGTTGATTTTACGTCACAATTCGTTGAGTGCGCGGAACGCCGAATTTTGCCGGTATGGAACTTGAGTTTGATTGAGCCGCTGCGGCGGGCTGCTATAAGCGGAATGCAACAACGCGTTCGCGTTTCCGCGTCGGCACAATTCCCGCAGTCATGAACCTCGTCTCGATTCCCGCCAATCCGGTGCCCGAGGATGTCGTCACCGGCATGCTGAAAACGCCGGACGGCGTGTCGCTGCGCTTCGCGCGCTGGGCGCCGCCGCCAGGACGCAAAGGAACCGTGTGCCTGTTTCCCGGGCGCGCCGAGTTCATCGAAAAATATTTCGAGACCGTGCGCGATCTGCGCGCGCGCGGCTTCGCGGTGGCGGCGCTGGACTGGCGCGGGCAGGGCGGCTCGCAGCGTCAGGTGCGCAATCCGCGCAAAGGCTATGTGCGCCGGTTCGCCGACTACGACATCGATCTCGCGACCTTCATGCACGAGGTCGTGCTGCCGGATTGTCCGCCGCCGGTGTTCGGGCTCGCGCATTCAATGGGCGCGACCGTGCTGATCCGCGCCGCGCATCAGGGCCATCGCTGGTTCGATCGCATGGTGCTGCTGGCGCCATTGATCGGACTGCCCGGCATGCGCCGGTCGGCGATGACGCGCGTCGCGGTGCGCGCGATGCGGATGGTCGGACTGGGCGGCGCCTATGTGCCGGGCGGCGATGCCTCGGTGATGCAGCAGCGTCCGTTCATCGGCAATCTGTTGACCTCCGATCCCGTGCGCTACGCCCGCAACGTCGCGGTGCTGGAGTCGGAGCCGTCGCTGGCGATCGGCTGGCCGACGGTGGCGTGGGCCGACTCCGCGTTCAAGATGATCGGCACGCTGTCGGAGCCGAGCTACCCGGCCAAGATCCGCCAGCCCATGCTGGTGATCGCCGCCGGCCACGACCAGATCGTCTCGACGCCGGCGATCGATGAGTTCGCTGCGCGGCTGCGCGCAGGCTCGCGTTTGATCGTGCCGGGCGCGCGCCACGAACTGCTGATGGAGCAGGACCGCTTTCGCGGCCAGGCGCTGGCGGCGTTCGACGCGTTCGTGCCGGGGACGGCTGCGTTCTAGCGGGTGTTCATTTGCAAGCCGAGGTCAGCGAAGCCGGCCATGGCATTTTCGCGTCGCCGGTCGCCGTACCCTTTACGCCGGCGGGCGGAAATCGACTTTCTTTTGCACAGCCTGGTCCACATCCTCCGGTGTCATGAGGACCGTGACCCGGGACTTCACCATGCCGCTGGCCTGGGCGACGATGGCGGTGGCAGCCATGTCGATGTTGCTCGGCAGATCGAGAATAATGACGAAGTCATCGCCGCCAAAGGCGTAATAGAACGCTTCGAGTTTGCCGCCCATCTCCTTGGC
>Ga0075430_100000056_pt1 | contig 59280 bp, 58 predicted proteins | sample RhiMetdeltSRZDD4_FD_75294 | JGI IMG/M metagenome (GOLD analysis project Ga0075430, IMG submission 75294) | Populus rhizosphere microbial communities from Tennessee, USA - Rhizosphere MetaG P. deltoides SRZDD4 | ecosystem: Host-associated > Plants > Roots > Rhizosphere > Soil | place: USA... | reverse complement strand
AACACGATCGGCTGACCGGTGCCCCAGTCCTTGTAATAGATCTCGGTGCCGTCCTTGGTGGTGATCGTCGTCATGGTGCGGGCTCCGTCTCTTCGGTTGCGAGCGCGATGGGAGGACGTCGCGCCAACGCCGTGCACGCCGATCAGGTTTCGGCGCGATAGGGAATTCGCAGCGGGTGATTCAGCTCGACTGTTGCGGAGTGCTTGGTTGCACCAGCGTAGCCCGCAAGCGTGACAGCATTGCTGCTACAAAACCGACAACTCTTGTTGAATTCGCTGGTTGATGCCGTTCTGTCGACGGCAACACAGGCTATAAATTTCGTGCAAACGATGTTGATGGAATGTTGATGCCGCAATTATCGGCATCATCCGCCAAATCGGATTCCAGCCTATCCGGGATTCATTCTGCTGAAGGGCAGGGCGTTCGAATGACGCCCTAGTTCAGCTTCGCCTTCACTTCGGCGATGCCCTTGCTGATCAGGTCGTCGGCGAGCTTGCTGCCCTTGACGGTGTCGGTCAGCACGCGCTCGGCGGCGGCGACCGCGGCCTCGGCGGCGGCGTTGCGCACGTCGGCGAGCGCCTGGGCCTCAGCCTGTGCGATCTTGGTCTCGGCGAGCTTGGTGCGGCGCGCGAGGAATTCCTCGGACTTGGTCTTGGCTTCGGCGGCAAGCCGCACGGCCTCCGCCTTGGCGCCTTCGAGGATGCCGGCCGCTTCGCGCTCGGCGTCGCCCTTCTTGCGCTCGTACTCGGCAAGCAGCGCCTTCGCCTCTTCCTTGAGGCGGCGGGCTTCGTCAAGCTCCGCCTTGATCTTCTCGGCGCGCTGGTCGAGCGCGGCGAGCACCATCTTGTGAGTGCCGAAATACATCAGCACGCCAATGAAGATGAAGAAGGCGACGGCAACCCAGAATTCGGCGGTGAACATCTTGGGTCCTCAGCGCTTCAGCGTGCCGGCCACGGCATTGGCGACGTCAGGCTTGGACGGCGCGTTGCCGGTGAGACGCTCGATGATCGCCGCCGCGGTCTCGATGGCGATGTCCTGGACGTTGCTCATGGCGGCGGTGCGGCGGGTGCCGATCGCCTTCTCGGCCTCTGCGATGCGCGTGTTGAGCGTCGCATCGAGCTCCTTGCGGGCGGTGTCGGCCTCGGCCGCGTATTTCTCGCGGGTCTCGTTGGCGAGCGCCTGGGCGCGGCCGCGCGCCTCCGCGAGCGCCTTCTCATAGGCCGCGATGGCGGCGTCGGAGGCGTCCTTGTGGCGCTTGGCCTCGGCAAGGTCTCCTTCGACGCTCTGGCGCCGCGCGTCCGCGATGGCGCCGATGCGCGGCAATGCGATCCGCGACATCAGCAGGTAGAGCACCGCGAAGATCAGCACCAGCCAGACGAACTGAGACGCAAACGTATCCTTCTGGAACGGCGGAAAGTCGGCCTTTCCGCCGCCGGGGACTTCCGTGTGCGCGCCTTTAGCCGCCATGGGGATGCTCCGCTCGCCTTAGATCGGGGCGAACAGAAGGAGCAGCGCGATCAGCAGCGAGAAGATGCCGAGCGCTTCGGTCACGGCGAACCCGAAAATCAGGTTGCCGAACTGGCCCTGAGCCGCGGACGGATTGCGCAGCGCGGCAGCGAGGTAATGACCGAAGATGGTGCCGACGCCGACGCCCGCGCCGCCCATGCCGATGCAGGCAATGCCCGCGCCGATCATCTTTGCAGCCGTGACTTCCATGACAAAGCTCCTTCTGGTGGACCGATCAATGGCCCGGGTGAATTGCATCGTTGATGTAGATGCAGGTGAGGATGGCGAACACATAAGCCTGCAGGAACGCGACCAGGAACTCGAGTGCGGTCAGCGCGACGGTGAGGCCGAGCGGGAGGATTGCGCCGATCCAGCCGAGGAAGCCGGCGGCACCGAGCATGGTCACGAAGGCGGCGAACACCTTGAGCGTGATATGGCCGGCGAGCATGTTCGCGAACAGACGAACGCTGTGCGAGATCGGACGCGAAATGAACGACAGGACTTCGATGAAAGTGACCAGCGGCAGGATGTAGATCGGGATGCCGCTCGGCACGAACAGCTTGAAGAATTTCAGGCCGTTCTTCTTGAAGCCGTAGATGATGACGGTCAGGAACACCAGCATCGCCAGCGAGATGGTGATGACGATGTGGCTGGTGACGGTGAAGGCGTAGGGGATCAGCCCCAGCATGTTCACCGCCAGGATGAACATGAACAGCGTGAACACCAGCGGGAAGAACTTCATCCCCTCGCTGCCGGCGCTCTGCCGCAGCGTGGTGGCGACGAATTCGTAGGAGATTTCCGCGACCGACTGCATGCGTCCGGGAACCAGCGCCCGCGACGCGGTCGCGCCGATCATCAGCGCCGTGATCACGCCCAGCGCGATCACCATATAGAGCGCCGAATTGGTGAAGGCGATGTCGTGGCCGCCGATGCGGGTCAACACGAAGAAATTCTTGATCTCGAACTGGTGGATCGGATCCATGGCGCCCGTCAAACCGTCTTCAAATTCCTGCCGCCCGGAAGCGGCGCTTGTCTATTGCCGCCCGTTGGGCGGCGTCGGTCTATTTCGAACCCGGTGGGTCAAGCCTGTTGGGCTTAACCACCCCCGCTGCCCGCATCACGTTGAGAACACCCGCGGCGAAGCCAAGCAGCAGAAACACGATCATTCCAAACGGCGAGATCCCCAACCACCAGTCGAGCAGCCAGCCGATGCCGGCACCGACCAGCACGCCCGCGACGAGCTCGACCGAAAGCCTGAAGCCTCGGGCGATAGCCGACGGATCGGAAGCCGGAGGTGAGCCAGGCTGACTGCCGGGGTTACGGCCACGGTTGATAGAACCGAGCCGTTCGCCGAGACGCTGGAACCGCGCAGAGAGCGCGGCCTCGTCGGTTGGCTGAAGCTTGCGATCGTCTTTGTCGTGTTTGCCGCGCGCGTCGTCGGCCATGCTTTCGACACCCGCAACAATACGGAGAGATCGCGGCAGTCGCCGCCCTTGAGGCCGCGCGGACCATACTGGCCGACTCTGGTCAAGTCAAGGAAAGTGGGACCATGGCTAAGAGGCTGAAAAGCCTTTCGGATCGGGCTTTTTCACAGGGTCGCAAGTGGCGCCGAAACCGTCATCGCCGCGCCGATCAAATGAGCATACCAGTGCGTCGCTATGGGATCCTAGTACGGTTCTGCCGCGTTGCTTGAGATGCTAGCGTGCCGGGGCTCGTTCGTGGGGTCCGCGTGGCGGCGGAGTGAGGGAGTTCAGGATGATCCGGTCGCGCCTCCTGGCCATCATTGTGATCGCGGGTTCGGGTCTGGCCGCGGCAGCGGCCAGCGCCCAGCCGTCCTCGCCGGAAGGCGGCGATACCCGGTTCACCTTCCATCGTGCCGATGACGGCGGCTACCTGCGGCTCGATGGGCGGTCCGGCCAGGTCTCGATGTGTCAGCGCCGCACCACCGGCTGGCAGTGCCAACTCGTCCCTGATGAGCGCACCGCGCTCGAGGCCGAGATTTCCCGCCTGCAAAGCGACAATGCCGTACTCAAGAAGGAACTGCTGAGCCGGAACCTGCCACTGCCGGACGGCATGCGCCCGGACCAGCCGGGGTCGAAATCGCTCCCCAAGTCACAGGTCCAGCGGCCGCAGTTGCCGGACGACGCCGAACTCAACCGGATCATGGGCGTCATGGAAAAAATCTGGCGCCGCATGGTCGAGATGATCCAGAGCGTGCAGCGCGATCTCCAGAAGCGCATCTGACCCGTGCCCAACCGACTATCCGCGATCACTGGCGTGACCCCTGAGCTCATCGCGACCGCGACGCTCGGCATCGATACGCCGGGACCGGGCTTCGTCGACTTCACCCGCGATGCGGCGCGCTTCCTCGCCGAAGCCGGCGCCGGTGAGGGGGCGTTACTCGCGTACCTGCGGCACACCTCGGCGTCGCTGGTGATCCAGGAAAACGCCGATCCCGACGTGCAGACCGATCTCGTGACCGCGCTTGACCGGCTGGCGCCGGCGGATGCGCCCTGGGTGCACGACACCGAAGGCCCCGACGACATGCCCGCGCATGTGAAGTCGATGGTCAACGGTATCTCGCTGCATGTTCCTGTCGTCGGCGGACGGCTTGCGGTTGGGACCTGGCAGGGCCTCTATCTCGCCGAGCATCGCGCCGCGCCGCACCGGCGCGAGATCGTGCTGCAGTTCATCGGCAGCAGAGCATGATCTGAAAAGCTTGCCCCGCACTTGATGCGGGGTGGGAACCGATTTTCGGACAAGATCATGCGCAATCAAGATCGCGCTCGCTAGAAGCCGGCGTGATTGCGGATCAACTTAGAGCGATCGCGTTCGAGAATTCGCAGCCGATATTCTGTTCCAGCTTGCGACATTCTGGATTCGGCGTAGGCTTGTAATCAGGTCAATGCATGCCTGCGTGTGTGGAGTTGGGGCCATGGCTTTGCTGGACCACTTTCGTCGCCGTGCCATTCGCGACCATGCGACGGCCGGCGCCTTTATCGACGAACAAGCGTTCCATATCGCTGAAAGCTGCGTGCGCGACTATTCCCGCCTGCGGGCCGGCGATGGTGCCGACGCGCTGCTCGCTGATCCTGCGTTCGCCGCTGCGCTCGACAAGGCCTGCTGGGAGGCCTATCCGCGCGCGCTCGTGATGGTGGGAACGGTCGCGGAGGTGGCGCTGCGTCCCTATGCCGGCGACAACGCGCATCCGATGCTGTTCGGGCTGATCGCGTTGATCCTCGATCATTTCGACCAGCGTCCGGTACCCCGCGCGATCGGCGATGTCGAATGGCGCGCGGCGCGGGCCGACATTGAACGCGCACTCAACGATCTCGTGCGGGCGCAGCCGAAGACCGCAGAGGCGGTCGCGCGTGACCATTCGAGCTTCTATCTCGCGATCATGCCGCTGCATCCGAAGCTCGGAGCCGACGACTTCGCGGCGCTGGGCAGCCAGCTCAAGCTGGCGCTCCTGCAAATCCAGGAGGCGTTCGGACAGCGGGCGAACCTGCCGGCGCTGGCCAACGCGTTGGCGGGACGCGTCCCCAAGGTCGAAGCGCACGAGGCGCCGTCAGCCCCGGCGTGAATTGGCCCGTCGAGCGGGCATACGCGGCCTGCGCGGGCGTCATTTGACGCCCCGCGATGCGCGCGGCATTGATCGCCCGCGATGCCCTTACCCCCACGCACCACCGTCCTGCCGGCGGCCGAGACCCTGCTGATCGCTGCGGCGGGCGGCACCGCCCTGGCGATGCTCGGGATTCCGGCCGGACTGGTGTCCGGCTCGGTGCTGGCGGTGGCGATCGCAGCCTTGGCCGGCCGCCAGATGACCGTGCCGACCCCGGTCGCGCGGGTCTGCTTCGTGCTGATCGGTATCCTGCTCGGCGCGATCGTCACCCCGGCGACGCTGCATGGCATGGCCACCTACCCGTTGAGCGTTGCGGTGCTTGCGGTCGGGACCATCGCCATGATCGCCACGACCACCTCCTACCTGCGCTTCGTCCATCGCTGGGATTGGCCTTCGGCCTTCCTGGGGGCATCGCCGGGTGCGATGGCGCAGGTCGTTGCGCTCGCCGCGGAGTTCAAGGCCGATGTGCGCGGCGTGGCGATCGTGCAGGTGATGCGCGTGCTGCTGATCATGATCGGCCTGCCGGGCAGCCTCGCGCTGGCCGGGCTCGCCGCCGGCGCGGTCGTTGGCGCGCCGGAGCCGGCGGGCGGGTCGTCGCTGGCCGAACTCGCGGTCCTGGTCGTCGTGTCGACGACGCTGGCGCTGCTCCTGCGCTGGATCAAATTCCCCGGCGGCCTCCTGTTCGGCGCGATGGCCGGTTCCGCGATCCTGCACGGCACCGGCTGGGTGCAGGCGGTCCTGCCGTGGTGGCTCGGCGGCAGTGCCGTGATCGTGCTCGGCGCGGTCGCGGGCTCGCGCTTTTCCAACACCAGTTGGCGCACGGTGCTCGACTATCTCGGCGCCGCGATCGGCTCGTTCGCGGTCGCCATCACCACGGCGGGCTGCTTCGCCGCGCTGGTGATGCTGCTGCTGCCGTTCCGCCCCGCCGACGTGATCATCGCGTTTGCACCCGGCGCACAGGATCAGATGATGCTGCTCGCGCTCGCGCTGACGCTCGACCCGGTCTATGTCGGCGCCCACCATCTGTCGCGTTGGCTGATCTGCACGTTCTCGCTGGCGATCTTCGCGAAGTCGCTGTCCTACGGCAAAGGCAAGCCGCCCGAGCCGCCGAAAACCTGGACGCGTCCGGGGCAGGGGATGTCTGACGATTGAATGATACCTGGCTTGGTCTGTCCCCGCCCACATCCTGAGGAGCGAACGAAGCGAATGTCTCGAAGGATGGGGCGGTCGCCGAGGCAGCGAGTTGTTTTGAGTAATGATTGGGAGAGATTGTGCAATGGGTGGAGTCTGCTGCGGCAGGTCAGTCGGTTAGCGATCACAAGCAAAGAATTTCAACAATGCCCTTCACGGTCACAGCAGTCTCACCGCTTACGGTCACGGGCACCGGAACTGCGGGCGATTACGTAATTGTGCAGCACGGCTTCCATCCTCAGCTAGGCGAAGCGTATCACTACATCGACAAAAGGTACGATTTCTATTTCTATCTTCAAACTAAAGATGATCAGCCCCCAGACACATTCAGCGTGTGGTACATCTCTCGTCAGCTTTTCGCGGGAGGGACGCCAACCGTCGATCCCACGGACGCAAATTATCTCGAGCAGAACATCAAAGATTACTTCGAGAATGTCAGTCTTTGGAGCACTGATCACGTCGTGGCACCGATTCCTGTTCCAACAATCAGATTTGATTGGAGGATTCGGCGATGACCACGTTTGAGGATCGTCTCGCGGCAGCTACCGACCTCGCGTGACTGCGGTCAGTAGTCATGGAATTGTCTGCGGCGGCCAGCACATCATTAGGACCAGGGGCCAACTCGTCCAATGCTGTCGGCCTATGGTTCGAGACGGCGCTGCGCGCCTCCTCACCATGAGGCCGAGAGAGGGCGGTGCTTGGAAGCCTACTCCGCCGCCATCGCGCGCGGCTTGAGCGGCAATTCCAGCCGCTCCCACACGTCGACCAGCGCTTCCGCCAGCATGTCGATCAGCGCGTCCTCGTGATAGGGCGAGGGCGTGATGCGCAGCCGTTCGGTGCCCTTTGGCACGGTCGGATAATTGATCGGCTGGATGTAGATGCCGTGCTCGGTGAGCAGGATGTCGGTCGCTTCCTTGCACTTCTCCGCATCGCCGATGAACACCGGGACGATGTGGGTGTCGTTCATCATGACAGGCAGGCCGGCGGCGGAGAGCACCGCCTTGACGCGGGCGGCGCGCTCCTGGTGACGGTCGCGCTCGAAGCTCGACGTCTTGAGATGACGGATAGCGGCGGTCGCGGCGGCGCAGATCGCCGGCGGCAGCGCCGTGGTGAAGATGAAGCCGGCCGCGTAGCTGCGCACCGCATCGATCAGCGGCCCCTTGGCGGCGATGTAGCCGCCGAGGCAGCCGAACGCCTTGGCGAGCGTGCCTTCGAGCACGTCGACGCGCGCCATTGCGCCCTGCAATTCAGCCTGGCCGCCGCCGCGCGGGCCGTACATGCCGACCGCGTGCACCTCGTCGGCGTAGGTCATGGCGCCGTACTTGTCCGCGAGGTCGCAGATCGCGTTCACCGGCGCGACGTCGCCGTCCATCGAATAGAGCGTCTCGAACACGATCAGCTTCGGCCGCTTCGGATCGGCGGCGCGCAGCAGCTCTTCGAGATGCGCCATGTCGTTGTGGCGGAAGATCTGCTTGTCGCAGTGCGACTGCCGGATGCCCTCGATCATCGAGTTGTGGTTGAAGCTGTCGGAGAGGATCAGGCAGTTCGGCATCAGCTTGGCTAGCGTCGAGATGCCGGTCTCGTTGGAGACGTAGCCGGAGGTGAAGACCAGCGCGGCGTCCTTGCGGTGGAGGTCGGCGAGTTCGCGTTCGAGTTCCACCAGCGGATGATTGGTGCCGGCGATGTTGCGGGTTCCGCCGGCGCCGGTGCCCATCTTGGTCGCGGTCTCGACCATGGCGCCGATCACCTTCGGGTGCTGGCCCATGCCCAGGTAGTCGTTGGAACACCAGACCACGACGTCGCGCGGGCCATCGGGCGAGTGCCACAACGCGCGGGGAAAGCGGCCCGCCAGGCGTTCGAGATCGGCGAAAACGCGATACCGGCGCTCGTCCCGCAGACGGTCCAAGGCCTCGTTGAAGAACGCATCGTAATTCATGGACAGCCTTCCCGACCCGCGCACGGTGCTTATTCTGTGTCCAGCAGCCCCTCCTTTTTAGAAGGGTTCCAGCGGGTTTGTCGAGGTACCGTTTGGTATGGGTGGGGTACGCCTCGGGACTAGTGGCGGCCGGGCGGGGGGCAGGTCGCTACGGTGGGGCTAAGCCGCTTTAATGCGGGGCGATTTCGCGCCCGCGATCCATGGGCTGAACGGCTGCGGCGGCACCAGGCCTTCGGTCACCGACACCGGGACGATCCTCCCGTCCTTGGCGATGCGGCCGATCATCGCCGGCTTGTAGAGATGGTGGCTCTGGCCGTCGACCTTCACCTCGAAGCCGGACGGCGCATTGATGCGGCGGCCGGCGAGCGCGCGGCGGACCTTGTCGATCTCGGTCGACCCGGCCTTCTCAACCGCCGCGGCCCACATGTGGAATCCGATCCAGGTGGCTTCCATGGGATCGTTGGTGACGGCGTCGGCGCGTCCGGTGAAGCGGCGCCAGGCGGCGAGGAAATCGCGGTTCTCGCGGCGGTCGAACGCCTGCAGATAGCTCCAGGCCACCAGATGGCCGGCCGGGTTCGAGCGCATCAGCGCCGGCAGCTCGGCCTCGGTGATGGTCAGCGACATCACCGGGATCTTGTCGGCGCGCACGCCCTGCTGCGCGAGCTCGCGGTAGAAATGCAGATTGGCGTCGCCGCTCACCGTCGAGATGATGGCGGCGCGGCCGCCGCGCGCGAAGCCGCGGATATCGGCGACTACGTCGTGCCAGTCGGTCTGGCCGAAGGCGGTATAGCGTTCGGCGACGTCGTCGCCGCCGATGCCGTTGGCGGCGAGATAGCCGCTCAGTACCGCGTTGGTGGTGCGCGGATAGACGTAGTCGGTGCCGACCAGGAAAAACCGGCTGCGGCCTTGCGAGCGCAGGTAGTTGATCGCCGGCAGGCCCTGCTGATGCGGTGTCGCGCCGGTGTAGTAGATGTTGGGGGAGGATTCCTCGCCCTCATATTGGCTCGGATAGAACAGCAGCCCGTTGCCGCGCTCGACGACCGGCAGCACCTCCTTGCGCGAGGCCGACGTCCAGCAGCCGAAGATCGCCGCGACCTTGTGCTCGGCAAGTAGCGTCTGCGCCTGCTCGGCATAGACCTTCGCATCGGAACGCGGGTTCATGATGATCGGCTCGATCGGACGGCCGAGCAGGCCGCCGTCGCGGTTCTTCTGCTCGATCAGCATCATCAGCAATTCCTGCAACGGCCGTTCGCTCGCCGTCACGGTGCCGGACAGCGAATGCAGGACGCCGATTTTGATCGATCCGTTTTCGAGGTCGGCGAAATAGCTCGCGATCGCGCCGGACACCCATTCGGAACGGCCGACCAGGTCTTCCGCCGTGCCGAGCACGGTGCTTCCGCTTTCCGCGACCTCGGTGACCACCGCGGAGATCGCCGGCAGCACATTGGCCAGCGTCCCGGCGACGGTCTCGGCGCGGGTGCCGATATTGTCGATGTCGACCGCCTGGTGATCGAGGATGCCGGTGAGCTGGCGGTTGGCCTCGCTCATGGTGGTGACGCTCGACGACACTGCGGCGATCACCGACACCGTCTCATCGACCGCATGCTGGATGTCGTGGATCAGCGTGCCGATCTCGCCGGCTGCCTTGGCGGTCTGTTGCGCCAGCGACTTCACCTCGCTCGCGACCACCGCGAAGCCGCGCCCGGCGGCGCCGGCGCGTGCGGCTTCGATGGTGGCATTGAGGGCAAGCAGCGAGGTCTGGGCGGCGACGCCTTCGATCAGCTTGACGACGGTGCCGATGCGGGCGGCGGCGGCGGCAAGGCTGCGCACGGTGCGGTCGGAGCGGCCGAGCTGGTCGACGGTGTGATCGGTCGCGACCTTGGCGGCGGCGACTTCGTTGCTGGAGCGCGCGATCAGCGCCAGCAGCGCGCGCGCGGCGTTCGCCACCGCGCCGACGTCGCGCGCCGCGACTTCGGCGGCGTCGGCGGCGTGCGAGGTGCGCGCGTGCATGTCCTTGTTGCGGCTGCCGAGGTCGGCGGCGGTGACCTTGATCTCCTCGCCGGCCTTGTCGAAGGCGCCGACCAGGTCGACCACCGTCGAACGGAAGCGCTGGGTGAAGAAGGCGCGGCCGGCATGATGCAGCTTGGCCTCGGCCTCGCGGCTGCGCTGGTCGACCGCGAGCGCGTCGGCGTCGATCAACGACTGGCGCATCCGTTCGGCGGCAACCGCGATGTCGGTCATGGCGCCGCCGCCGATGCGCTCCGGCAGCGCAGCATAACGGTCGCCGGAAGCGATGAGCGTGATCGCATCGACCACCGAGCGCAGCCGCCGCTCGATCCACCAGGCGGCGGCAAGCGCGGCCGGGATGGCGGCGGCAAGGCCGGCGACCCAGCTGTCGGTCAGCATGAGCGTGACGGCGGGAATGGTCGCAGCCCCGAGCGCCGGCAGCAAAATCCAGCCGGCTGCAATCACCCTGCGACGCTCAATTTTCATCGGAAAATCAAATCTCAACGAATCCCGCCGGCTCCTCTGAAAATTGAGTGCATTCGCTTACCAAATCCTTTTCAATAGTGGGTCGCCGCCGCATCAAATAGCGGCAGGTGTGCACAAAATGTGCGCTCACGGATCGCGCGCAAGTGCGACAGGGGTAGGTGCGCCAGAACAAGCGCGCCGGGGACATGCCTGAGGAAGAATGGGATGGCTGACAGCGCTACCGGGTTCAAACACGGCCTCACCAACTACGGCGACAAGGACTTTTCGCTGTATTTGCGCCGTTCCTTCGCGCGTTCGATGGGTTATTCGCGCGAAATGCTGGAGCGCCCGGTGGTCGGCATCGCCAATACCGGCTCCGGCTTCAACAACTGCCACCGGCATTTCCCGGAGCTGCTCGACGCGGTAAAGCGCGGCGTGCTGGCGGCGGGCGGCCTGCCGATCGATTTCCCGACGATTTCGCTTGGCGAGGTATTCCTCAATCCGACCAGCCTGAAATTCAGAAACCTGATGTCCATCGACACCGAGGAGATGATCCGGGCGCAGCCGATGGACGCCGTGGTGCTGATGGGCGGCTGCGACAAGACCGTGCCGGCGCAGCTCATGGGCGCGGTCTCGGCCGGCCGGCCGGCGGTGATGCTGGTCGCCGGTCCGATGATGACAGGTCGGCACAAGGGCGAGCGGCTCGGCGCCTGCACCGACTGCCGCCGTTTCTGGGGTCGCTACCGTGCGGGCGAAGTCAGCGCCGAGGAGATCGCGCAGGTCGAGAGCAACCTCGCGGTGACCGCCGGCACCTGCGCGGTGATGGGCACGGCGTCGACCATGGCCTGTATCGCCGAAGCGCTCGGGCTGATCTTGCCCGGCACCGCCGCGATCCCGGCGGTGCATGCCGACCGCCTGCGCGCCGCCGAGGCGACCGGCATGGCGGCGGTCAATCTGATCGGCTCCGCGGTGACGCCCGATAAGATCGTCAACGAGAAGTCGGTCGAGAATGCATTGCGCGTGCTGCTTGCGCTTGGCGGATCGACGAACGCGATCATTCACCTGACCGCGGTGGCCGGACGTGCCGGCGTGAAGATCACGCTCGACCAGCTCAACCGGCTCTCCGACACCACGCCGGTGCTGGTTAACCTCAAGCCGGTCGGCAACGGCTACATGGAGGATTTCTACGCCGCCGGCGCCATGGGCGCGCTGCTGCGCGAGCTCAAGCCGCTATTGCATCTCGATTGCCTGACCGTCACCGGCGGGACGCTCGGCGAACGTCTCGCCGCCGATGGCGACGACAGCTATGTCGACCGCAACATCATCGCGGCGCGCGACAAGCCGTTTGAACCGCAGGGCGGACTTGTTGCGTTGTTTGGCAATCTCGCGCCCAAGGGGGCGATCCTCAAGCGCTCCGCGGCGGACGAGAAACTGTTCGAGCACGAAGGCGTCGCGGTGGTGTTCTCCTCGCTCGCCGATCTTGCCGCGCGGATCGACGATCCGACGCTCGAGGTGCGGGCCGAGGACATCCTGGTGCTGCAGAACGCGGGCCCGCACGCGCCGGAGGCGATGCCGGAGGCCGGCTACCTGCCGATCCCGAAGAAGCTCGCGCAGGCCGGCGTCAAGGACATGGTCCGCGTCTCCGACGCGCGCATGAGCGGCACTGCGTTCGGCACCATCGTGCTGCATGTGACGCCGGATGCTGCGTCCGGCGGCCTGCTCGGGCTGGTGCGCAACGGCGACCGCATCCGGATTTCGGTGAAGGAACGTCGCGTCGAGCTCTTGGTCAGCGACGAAGAGCTGAGCAAGCGCGTCGCGCCGGTGCATCCCGAATTCGAGAAGCCGACGCGCGGCTATTCCAAGCTTTACGCGGAACAGATCCTGGGCGCCGACGAGGGCTGCGACTTCGCATTCCTGCGGCCGGCACAATAGGCAACAGAGGGGAGACGACGGTGAAAAGCGAAGCGGTGAAGTATTCGGTCGGCGGCGCCAGCCATCAGGGGCAGCTGATCTACGACGAGAGCAAGCCGGGCCTGCCGCTGCTGCTGGTCGCGCCGAACTGGCGCGGCGTGACCGCTGACAATATCGCGGTCGGGCAGAAGCACGCGAGCGACGGTTATGTCGTGTTCATGCCCGATATGTTCGGCGAGGGCAAAGGTCCGAAGGGCACCGAAAACCCGATGGAGTTCCTGGCGCCGTTCATCGAGGACGTCGCCGGCACGCGCCGCGCCATCGTCGGCGCGTTCGACGCCATGACCGCCGAAGCCGCGAAGCGCGGCATCGGCGACGGCAAGCGCCGCGCCGCGTGTGGCTACTGCTACGGCGGGGCCAATGTGCTCGATCTCGCGCGCGAAGGCGCCGATGTCGCCGCGGTGGTGTCGATCCACGGCGTGCTGGCGACGCCGAAGCCGGCGACCAAGGGCGGCATCAAGGCCAGGGTGCTGGCACTGCACGGCGCCGCCGATCCGGTGTCGCCGAAAGCGCACCGCGACATGTTCGAGGCCGAGATGGACGCCGCCGGGGCGCGCTGGATGCTCCTGAATTTCGGCGGCGTCTTGCACGCCTATACCGACCCTCATGTGAACTTCCCGCCGATGGCGAAATACGACGAGCCGGCATCGCGCTACACCAGCGCCATGCTGCATGCGTTCATCACCGACGCGTTCGCCGGGAAACTGTAGGCTATGCGCGCTCTCTCTCGGCCTCATGGTGAGGGCGCCCGAAGGGCGCGTCTCGAACCATGGGGCCGCCCGGGTCTGTGGCCATCCTTCGAGACGCCTTTGTGCGGCTCCTCAGGATGAGGTCGGAGCGAGAGGCTTGGTCGGAGTAGGCGCATGATCCGCACCGTCACCGGCGACGTCGCGACGATCAGCGGGCGGATCCTGGCGCACGAGCATCTGCAGATCGATCTCTCGGCGCAGAAGGGCCCGGCCAACAAGGTCGGCGCCGACGAGGAAGACGCTGTCGTCGACGACCTGGTCGCGGCCAAGGCCTACGGCCTTGCCGCCGTCACCGATCTCAGCGCGCCACGTTGGGGCCGCGATCCCAAGGCGCTGCGCCGGATCAGCGAGCGCGCCGGCGTGAAGGTCGTGTGCGCCGCCGGCTTCTACTGGGACCCGTTTCCGGAGATCGCGCTCGCCAGCTCGGTCGAGGAAATCCGCGACGCCATGATCGCGGAGATCGAAGTAGGCACCGACGGCACCGACGTGCGCTGCGGCGTCATCAAGGTCGGCACCGCCAAGGAGCCGAACGAGCCCGCCGAGCGGCTGTTCAAGGCGGCGGCGCTGGCGTCGCGCGCGACCGGCGCCCCGGTCATCACGCATACGTCGAACACCGCCCAGGCGGCGTGGCACATCCGGGTGCTGGAAGCCGCCGGCATGGACATGACGCATGCCGTCATCAGCCACATGGGCGCGGCGAAGGATATCTCGGAACTGGTCGAGGTTGGCCGCTGCGGCGCCTTCATGGGCATCGACAAGGTGAGCTTCCCGAAGGGCCCGACCAACGTGCAGCTTGCCGATCTCGTGCGCGATGCCTGCGACAAGGGGCTCGAACGGCAACTCATCCTTTCGTCCGACATCGCCCGCCGCACCATGCTGTCGCGCTACGGCGGCAAGGGCTATCCGACCGTGCTGCGCGACTTCGTACCGATGCTGAAAGAGCGCGGCATTCCGGACGGAACGATCGAGACGATGCTGTCCGGTAACCCCGCGCGGATGCTGACTTTTGCGGCGTGATGGGGGTCGCGGCGTGACGGGATTGACGCGGCGGAGCGTTGGTCCGATCATCCACGCTATGGAGGGCCTCGCCATGTCCGACCCCGACCATCACCGCAGCATGAATCGCATGAGCATGATCGTCTTCGTCCTGGCGGCGATCGTGGCCTTGCTGTCGATCCTGTATGTCCGGCCGGCGCCGGCGCAGGACGCCCCGTCCGCGATCGCGAGGAGCTTCTGATGCACAAGATCGCCATTCCACAGTCGGTCGTCGATCGCGTGATCGCGCGGCGCGGCCGCGAGCACATCCATGACGATCTCGATCCGTCGCGCACCGCGCTGGTCGTGGTCGACATGCAGAATGCCTTCATGCTGCCGGGCGTCGCGCATGCACTGTGCCTGGAAGCACAGGAGATCGTGCCCAACATCAACCGCCTCGCGCAGGCGGTGCGCGAGACCGGCGGCGCAGTGGTCTGGATCCAGACCGCCTACACCGACGAAACCAGGAAGAGCTGGTCGGTCTACTACGACATCAGCAAGCCCGCACAGAACGCGAAGCGCGCCGAGGCGTTGGCGCGCGGCAGCAAGGGCTATCAATTGTGGGAGACGCTCGACGCGCGGCCCGACGATCTCTACGTGGAGAAAAACCGGTTTTCCGCCTTCATCCAGGACTCGTCGAATCTCGCCGAGGTGTTACGGGCCAAGAATATCGACACCATCCTGGTTACTGGCACGGTCACCAATGTGTGCTGCGAGTCGACCGCGCGCGACGCCATGATGTGCAATTTCAAGACCGTGATGGTCTCGGACGGCAACGCCGCCGCCTGCGACGAGGACCACAACGCCTCGCTGGCGGGGTTCTACCTGACCTTCGGCGACGTGATGTCGACGGATATGCTGATCGGCTGCCTGCGCAACAACGCGAAGAAGGGTTTGGCGGCGGCGGAGTAGGCTCTCTCTCCGCACCGCCCTCCGTCTCCGCCCTCGTCCTGAGGAGCCGCCATAGCAGGCGCAGCCTGCGTACACTTGGCTGCGTGTGCGGCGTCTCGAAGGATGAGGCGGCCCTTAATAGGGTGCGCAAGTCGGGTAAACCCGACTTGCGGTGCTTCGAGACGCGTCCTTCGGACGCTCCTCAGCATGAGGCCGAGAGAGGTCGACCTCGTCGCGTCAATTCTTCGCGCGCGCCGCCTCGATCGCGAGCCACACCTTCTCGGGTGTCGCCGGCATTTGCACATAGGGCGCGCCGATCCGCGCCAGCGCATCATTCACGGCGTTCATGACGGCCGCGAGGCCGCACACGGTGCCGGACTCGCCGGCGCCCTTGACGCCGAGCGGGTTGATCTTGGTCGGCACTTCGTTCTCGCCGGCAACGATATTGCAGAGAAGGTCGGCGCGCGGCATGCCGTAATCCATGAACGAGCCGGTGACCATCTGGCCGCCCTGGTAGACGATGTTCTCGACCAATGCCTGTCCGACGCCTTGGGCGATGCCGCCGTGGAGCTGGCCCTCGACCAGCATCGGGTTGATCATGTGGCCGACATCGTCGACCGCGTGATAGCGCACGATCTCGACCGCGCCGGTCGACTCGTCGATCTCGACCTCGACGATATGGCACCCGTTCGGATAGGTCTTCGTGCCGCCGTCGTAGGTGCCGCTCTCGAAGATGCCGGCCTCCATGCCGGGCGGCAGCGCCTTGAGATTGAACGATCGCTTGGCGACGTCGCCGATGTCCATGGTCTTGTCGGTCCCGGCAACCGTGAACTTGCCCTTCTCGAACACGATGTCGTGCTCGGCGGCTTCGAGGTTGTGCGCCGCGATCTTCTTGCCCTTCGCAATCACCTTTTCGGCGGCGGCGAGGATCGCCGGCCCGCCGCACGACATCGAGCGTGAGCCGAAGGTGCCGGTGCCGATCGCGACCTGATCGGTGTCGCCGAACTGGAAGCGCACGCGGTCGGGCGGCACGCCGAGCTTGTCGGCGATGATCTGCCGGAACGCTGTGGCGTGGCCCTGGCCGTGGTCATGCGTCCCCATCCCGACGGTGAGCGTGCCGGACTGGTCGAAGCGCAGTTCCGAGTGCTCGATAAGGCCCGCGTTGGAGGCTTCGACGGTGCTGGAGATGCCGAGCCCGCGCAGCTTGCCGTGCTTGGACGAATCCCGCAGGCGCTTCTCGAAGCCCTTGTAGTCCGCCATCTCGAGGCAGTCTTCGAGGTTCTTGCCGAAGTCGCCGCAGTCGTAGGTGTAGACGAGCGCGGTCTTGAACGGCATCGCCTCCTTCGGGATCATGTTCTTGCGGCGCAGCTCGGCGGGATCGATGCCGAGCTTGCGCGCCGCGAGATCGACCAGCGTCTCCAGGACATAAGCGGCTTCAGGCCGCCCGGCGCCGCGATAGGGCCCGGTGAGCATGGTGTTGGTGAAGGTGCCGTTCACCTCGACATAGCCGGCCGGGAACGTATAGGTGCCCGCCAGCACGCCGATATTGTTGGTCGGCGGACCGCCGGCGCGGTCGGAGGTATTGTAGGCGCCGATGTTGCTGTGGTTCTTCACGCGGATGGCGAGGAATTTTCCGTTCTTGTCGAGCGCCAGCGCGGCCTCGGTGATGTTGTCGCGGGCGTGCTCATCGGCGAGGAACGATTCGCTGCGGTCGCCGATCCATTTCACGGCGCGGCCGGTCAGCTTCGCCGCAAGCAGCGCGAGCTGGTATTCCGGATAGATGCCGCCTTTCATGCCGAAGCCGCCGCCGACATTGTCGGAGATGACGCGGACCTTCATCACCGGAACGCGCAGCACGTCTTGCGCCAGGGTCCTGCGCACCTGGTGCGGGCTCTGCACGGTGCAGCGGAGCGTATAGCGGTCGTCGCGCTGGTCATATTCGCCGATACAGCCGCGCGGTTCCATCGAAACCGTGGTGACGCGGTTGATCCGCATGTTGTGCTTGATGACGTGGTCGGCGCCCGCAAAGGCCGCTTCGGTCGCGGCCTTGTTGCCGACTTCGTAAAAGTACGCGAAGTTGTCGCGGCATTCGTCCCAGACGAGCGGCGCGTCCGGCGCGATCGCTTCTTCGAGCGTCGTCGCCGACGGAAGGTCCTCGTACTCGACCTCGATCAGCTCAGCGGCGTCCTTCGCCTCGTTGAGCGTCTCGGCGATGATCATCGCCACCGGCTGGCCGATGTAGCGCACGCGATCGCGCGCCAGCAGCGGCTGCGACGCGATGAATTGCGGGGAACCGTCGCGGCGCTTGCGCGGTTGCTTCGGTGCTTGCAGGCCGAGCGCGAGCACGGCGGGATCGTTGCCGGTCAGGATGTGCAGGACACCGGGCGACTGCCGCGCGCGCTTGACGTCGATCGAGACCACCTTGGCGTGCGAATATTGTGACCGCAGCACGTGGGCGCGTGCCTGGTTGACGATGCTGACGTCGTCGACATAGCGGCCGTGGCCGCGCACCAGATAGGGGTCTTCTTCCCGCGGGACCGGTTGGCCAATTCCAAATTCACCCATGATGTCCTGAACGCTCGGTAAATGCGCGCTTGGCGCGAAATGGTGGGATGCGGCGAATGTATCGCGGCATTGCTTTCGGGGGTCAAGGCCTGTCAGATTTGTCCGGCTGCGATAACCCGCACGCATGTCTGCAATGCGACCGTTGATTGGGCAATCGATGCAGTTCCTGCGCCTCCTGACGGTCGGGCTCGGCGCCCAAGCCGCAGCCCAAGTCGCAGCCCACGTCGCAGCCCACGTGGGCGCTCTGGTCGGGGCTTTGGCGGCCGGACCGGGCGCCGCTGCGGCCGACTTCTATCAGGGCAAGACGCTGACCGTGATCGTCGGCTACGCGCCGGGCGGCGGTGTCGACACAACCGCCCGTGCGGTCACGCGCCACCTCGGGCGCTTCATCCCGGGGAGCCCGGCGGTCACCGTCCAGAACATGGAAGGCGCGGCCGGCATCGTGTCGGTGAACCATCTGGTGCGCCGGGTGGCGCCGGACGGGCTCACGCTCGGCATCCCGGGCCGCTCCTGGTTCGTCGAGGGCATCGTCAAGCGGGCGGGCGCCGCCTTCGATCCGGTGGCGCTGACCTATATCGGCAGCCCCGGCTCGGTGACCTCGGCGGCGTACATCCGCACGGCGACCGGGATCAAGAGCTTCGACGAGCTCAAGGCGTCAGCCCGGCCGGTGAGCTTCGGCGCGCTCGGCGCCGGCTCGCACACCGGAACGGTGCCGAACCTGCTGGCTGCGGCGGGCGCGCCGATCAAGGTCATCCTCGGCTACGTCTCGACCGCGCGCATCCTGCTCGCCCTGGAGCAGGGCGAGATCGACGGCTCCTTCACCACCGGCGACGGTCTTGCCAACCGCACGGCGCTGACCAGGCAGCTGGTGCCGATCGTGCAGTCGGCGCCGCGCTATCCCGGCCTGCCGCTGTTGCGCGACGTGATCCGCCCCGAGCATCGTCCGGTGCTCGATCTGGTGCTGGCGACCGACACGTTTGGTGTGCCGATCGTCGGGCCGCCCGGCATCGAGCCGGCGCAGACCGCGATCCTGCGCCAGGCGTTCGTGGCGATGGCGCAGGATCGGGATTATCAGGAGGACGCGCGCCGTGTGGAATTGCCGGTTGGTAGCCCGATCGAGGGCGGCAAGCTCGCCGATATGATGCGTGCGCTGGCGGCGGCGACCACGCCCGACGTGATCGCCGAGTTCCAGAAGCTCGCGTCGGGCAAGTAGACGCCTTTGGCGTCACCGGCATTCTTTCCGCTCATGCCCGCGAAAGCGGGCATCCAGAATTTTTTCGTCGCCCCTGGGTCCCCGCTTTCGCGGGGACGAGCGTAGCAATCTACGCCGCGTCACGACGCCGGGCGGGACTCAGCAGGTCCATCAGCGCGCTTACCGACGGAAGCTGCTCGAGCGTGTTGACCGAAGCGATGATCTCCTCGGTCGCGGACGCCGACAGGACGCCCTTGGCGTAGACGCGGAACTTGTCCTCGACTTCCTTGCGCGTCAGCGGCTTCTCGTACGATCCCTTGGGGTGATCGCTGCGCAGCTTGTGCACCTTGCCGTCGTTCATCTCGATCTCGATGGCGGTCTGCACCATGGTCAGCGAGGGATCGGCTTGCGCGACGACCTGATGCTCGGCGAACTTCCGCAGCTTGGGATCGTCGTAGCGCGCCGGCTCGAACTCCGCGAGCGTGAGCGAACGGTCGTGCAGGATCACCGCCGCGGTGTAGTGCGCGGAGATCAGCGCCTCGAACTTGCCCTTGTAGACCGGCAGCTTGCCGTGCATGTCGAACGCCATCTGCGGCAGTATCACGCGCACGGTCTTGACCGCAGCCGGGTCGATCGGGTGCTGCGCCAGAATTTCGAAAAGCGCGGTGTTCATGCCCTGCATCAGCGCCGCCGACGGCCACAGCCGCAGCGCGATCTGCTCGAGCTCCCAGCGTTTGCCGAGATCGCCGGTGGCGAGATCGAGCTTTCCGCCGTTCGCGTAGGTGTTGTACAGCCCGCCGTCCTTGGCGGTGAGGAATTCGCGCGTCGCCACGAACTTCTGCTCGGCGAGCAGCGCGGCCATCAGGCCGGAGAGGGCGCCGCGGCACTGGTGGAACTTCACCGTCGGCGTGCCCCAGGCTGCAAAGGTGCCGGCGGCCTGGCTTCCGGCAAGGCCGAAGGCGCGCGCCATGGTCTCGGCGTCGAAGCCGCGGAGCCGGCCGACCGCGGCGGCGGCCCCGAACGGGCCGAGCACGCCCGGGCCGTGCCAGCCGCGCTTGCGGAATTCCGGATAGTCGAGGCCATTGCCGATCCGCGTCGTCACCTCGGAGCCGGCGGCGATGGCGACCAGCAGGTCGCGGCCAGAGTTGCCGTCCTCGTCCGCGATCGCCAGCGCCGGCGGGATCACCTCCGGCGTGACGTGGGTCATGGTCGGGCGATGGACGTCGCACATGGTGGTGGCGGTGATCAGGTAGCCGTTCAGCATCGTGGCGCCGGCGAGCGAGAGGCGGCCGCCGCCGATGATGCTCGCCTCGCTCGATTGCGCGAGCGCGCCGGCGAGCGCCGCCATCTGGTGGGTTTCCTCGCCCTGGTGCCCGGAGAGCGCGCAGGCCAGCGCGTCGAGCAGCAGGTCCTTGCAGTGCTCCCGCACCTTCGGCGGCAGGTCGTCATAGCCAAGCGATGCCGCGAATTGCGCCAGCATCCCGGTTGCTTCGCCTGACATATCCAATCTCCCGCTGTTGTTCGTTCGAGTTTGGGCCGCGATCCCGCGGCCGCCATATGGCGCCGATCATCGCGCATGACTTACAATGATGCCAGCCCGATCGCTACGAAATCGGCGCACGGAACAGGGAGGATTGTCATGAAAGCCATTCGCGTGGTTGCGACCGTGCTTGCCGTCGGATCAGGCGCGGGCGCCGCGACTGCTCAGTCCGGCCAGACGTTGCGCGAGCAGCTGGTCGGCACCTGGGATTTCATCATTGCGGAGATCGTCACCCAGGACGGCAAGAAGAGCTTCCCGTTCGGCGAACGGCCGAAGGGCATGCTGGTCTTCACCACCGGCGGTCATTTCTCGCAGGTGCATGTGTCGGGCGACCTGCCGCGGATTGCCTCGAATAACCGCCTCGCCGGCACGCCGGAGCAGAACGCCGCGATCGTGCACGGCAGCCTGGCGTTGTTCGGCGCCTACACGGTCGACGAAACCAAGAAGACGCTGACGTTCCATATCGTCGCCAGCACGTATCCGAACCAGCAGGGCACGTCGCAGACGCGCACCATCGACAAGCTCACCGCCGACGCGTTCGTCAACACCAACCCGGCCGCGTCGCGCGACGTGCCGGCGGTGGCGTCGAATGTCTATCGACGAGCGAAGTAATCTCTGTCTCCGCCACCCTGAGGTGCCCGAGCGTAGCGAGGGCCGCCATAGCGCGACGAGGACGCGCGTCAACGCGCTGATGGCGGCCACCTCAGGATGACGGATTAAGGTTATGCACCTGCGGACCGGAACCGTCTGACGGCCTTCACGCACAGCCAGACGATGATCGCCAGCAGGACGACCTGCGCGGCGACGAATTGCGGTTCGCTGCTCGCGGTCGGTGCGCCGAGCGCCGGCACCTTCTTGAACAGCTGCGCGATCGCCACCAAGGCGTCGAAGTAGAACGCCACCACGACGCTGAGCACGAAGATCCAGCGCCACGGGCCCGCGAGCTTGAACACGTAAAGCCCGAGGACCGCCAACGCCAAAATCACCAGCGAGACCATCCCGACATAGTGGGAATCGATGAAGCGGGTGAACGGGAAGCCGAAGCCGGTGGCGCTGGTCAGCACCCCGGTGATCAGGAACACCGCCATCCAGGTCGCGTCGATGTGCGAGCGCAGCAGGTCCTTCACCACCACGAAGCCGGCGACCAGCATCACCAGGCTGAGCACGATGTGAAACCACGTAAAGAGCGTAAATCCGAGAATGGTCATGACGGTGTTCTCCCGAGGCGCGCCCGAGAGTTTAGGCCGCCGGAAATGTTGCTGCCAGCGGCGTCCCACAGAATTAACGCGGGTGGTCTGAAGCGGCGCAAATCGTCGCGCCAATCGCGGTTGCGGCCATGGCTGCAAGTTCCTAGCATGACGCCTAACAAACAAAGCCTTTGGGGAGAATGCCTATGGATACGCCGAAGCAAGCCATTGCGGCGCTCTCGCGCCGCCGCGTCATCAAGGGCGCGCTCGCGGCGGGAATTGCAGCGCCCGCGATCCTTCGCACCACGCCGGCTTTCGCCGCCTATCCGGAACGTCCGGTGCGGATCATCGTCGCCAACACGCCGGGTGGTCCGTCCGACATCATCGCCCGCATCATGGCGGCCGCGATGCAGCAGGCGACCGGCGGCACTTTCTTCGTCGAGAACCGCGGCGGCGCCGGTGGCAATCTTGGCATGGGGCAGGCCGCGCGCTCCGACGCCGACGGCTACACCATCCTGCTGTCGACCAGCGCGTATTCGGTCAATCCTGGGCTCTACAACACGCTGCCCTACGATCCGTTCAAGGATTTCTCGGCGATCTGCGAGCTCGCAGTCTCGCCGCATGTGTTCGCGGTGAGCCCCGGCCTCGGCCCGAAGACGATGAAGGAATTCGTCGCACTCGCGAAATCAAATCCGGCGAAGTTCAATGTCTCGACGCCGCCGATCGGCACCACGCCGCAGCTTCAGGCCGAGGTGCTCAAGCAGCGCGAAGGCTTGCAGGACATGGCGACGGTGGTGTTCGCGGGCGGCGGCGACGCGCTGCAGGCGTTGATCGGCGGCACGGTGCAGCTCTCGTCCGGCGTGCTGGCGCCGGCGCATGCGCACATCAAGGCCGGAAAAATCCTCGGGCTCGCCGTCACCGGCACGTCGCGTTGGCACGACCTGCCGGAGATTCCGACCATGGTCGAGGCCGGCTACAAGGACTTCGTGTTCGACACTTACACCGCGCTGATGGCGCCGGCGAAGACGCCGCCGGAAATCGTGCGCCAGCTCGAGAAGGTCGCGCTCGAAATCCTCAACCGCCCCGAGATGCGGGAGAAGCTCACGCAGTCGGGCTTCGATGTGACGGCGCGGGACGGCAAGGGTCACATGGCGCGTGTCGCCAAGGAGGTGCCGATGTTCCGCGACATCATCACCCAGGCGAACATCAAGAAGCTGTAGCTTGCGGTAGTCGTAACGGCCTATCTCGGCCTCATGCTGAGGAGGCGGCGAAGCCGCCGTCTCGAAGCATCGAGGCCGCCCCATCCTTCGAGACGGGCGCATTCGCGCCCTCCTCAGGATGAGGCGGGGAGAGTGTCGCGGGCCGGACGGCTCAAACCAAAATCGTATTCACCGTCCGCGACTCGATCTCCGTCCGCACATGCGCGTAGAGCTTCGGGTTGCGGGCGGCGAGGATCTGCAGCGCCGCCAGCACCGCGTTTGCCGGCTCCAGCACCGTCATGACCGGCACCTTGCTCGGCGCGCGCAGCGACGACCACACGTCCTCGGGGAATTCCTTGGCGCTCGCCGGCACCGTGATCACCGGAATGTTCGAGATCGCCGACAGCGTCGGGCCGGCGCCGTTGGAGCGCCCGATATTGGCGATCATCACCGTGTCCGGAACTTCCTGCACCATCTGGTAGAGCGTCTGCGCCGCCTTGAGCGGCTCCTTGTGCACCGAGCAGGTGACGACGGACATCATGTCCTTCAGCTCGCCGAGCGCGGTTGAGAACGGATCGGTCTTGTCGGTCTCCGATCCGCGCCACAGGATGATGCGCTGGCGCGGCAGCTGGAAGCGGTCGGTGATCTCCGCGACGCGGCGATACTTCGCGGCGACGTCGTCGAGCGCGCCGCCGTCACGATAGACCTGCTTGTCGATGTAGGAGCCGTCCTCGATCACGCGCCAGGAGTCGTTGTCGATGACATCGGCGAGCAGCAGGCGGCCCTTGCTGTCGAGGCCGAACTCGACCTTGAGATCGACCAGCGTGCCGCCCTGGAGCTGCCAGGCCTTCTCGAGCACGAGGAACACCTGCCGCGCAATGCGCCGCATCTCCGGGAAGATCTTCCACTCGTCGTTCGACGCCAGCACGTCGGACGTCGGCAGGATCAGGAACGGCTCCTGACCGATGACCGGCTTCGCCGGGTTGAGCAGCTTGATCTGCGAGCCGCCGTCGGTGAAATCCATCAACGGATCGTCGGCGACCAGCGGCTTGCCCTTCCAGTCCTTGTCCTTGGTCTTGAGATAGAACTCCACAAGGAGCTGCGGGAACAGTTGGCCCTTGGCGATGTGCGGATGACGCTTGAGGTAGGAGCCGTGCGCCTCACGCCGCGTCACCACCTCGTAGGGCAGCATGGTGCAGCCGGGCGCGATGAACGACGTCGCCGAGTCCTGCTCCTCGAACGCGACCGGCACGCCGCACTCTTTCAGCAGGCGGAAGACGTTGCAGGTCGTGCGGTTGGCGAGCAGCCCCTTCTCGGGAATGACATCGTGCTTGGCGCCGTCGCCCGCGGTGATGTCGTCCTTGGCGACGAGCGTCACCAGGTCCTTGCTGTCGGCGAGCTGATAGATCCGCTTGGTCTTGCCTTCGGTGACCAGCTTGCCGAGCGGGCGTTTCGCAACGGTTGGAGTCTTGGCGTCCACGGCTTTTCTGCCTCTCCCTGTAAGAAGAAGCCCGCGAGATTAGTCTGCAGGGGTCCCGATACCAAGCGGAAATAGAGCCCGATTTGGCCCTTTCAACAGCGCTTCCGGCGAGTTCCGCTCACCCGGGCTTGGGCACCCGTGGCGATATCGGCGGTGACGCCTGGTCGTTCGGAGGCAAATATTTCTCGATTTCTGCGAGCTGGCCGATGACGCGCTTGATGGTGTGAATGCATGCCGGGTCGGCACCCTGCCGCTCAAGATCGATCAGCGCGCCGGTCAGGTTGTAACGCGCGTGGCTTGACGTGATGGTGCCGTCAGCCTCGTAGCGACGCTCATCGTAGATACGAGCGATGGCCAGAAGTCGTTCTTCCGCGCTGACCGGATGCTTCGATTTCATGTGGCTTGCTGGTGCTGCCGGACAGGATTGAACTGTCGACCTCTCCCTTACCAAGGGAGTGCTCTACCACTGAGCTACGGCAGCATCGTCGCGGATGGATCGCGGACGTTCCGGGTCGAATACGCGCCGGAACGGCGCGATCCTTGCCACAAGGGCGTCCGTGGCGCAACCTTTTGCCGGAACCACCGAAGGCGAAAACCGGCCGTGACCGAAATCCCGAAGGACCCGCAGAAAGAGCGCCGCGCGCAACGGCTGTCGGCGGCGCTGCGGGACAATCTCAAGCGCCGCAAGGCGCAGGCCAAAGGGCGGCGCACCGCGGAAAGCGGCGCTCAAAATCCCCCGGCCGGGCCTTCCACCGAGACCCACGATTCTGCCGGATTTGGCGAAGACAAGCGAAACCGCTAGACCCCAAGGTGCTAACAAGAGTGCTAAGGTGGCTGGCTGGGCCGGCTTTTTCGGCCTTGGTTGGGTGGGCCGGACGGAACCGCGCCGGTGTGAGGAGTAGGGGGCATGGACCGCATTCGCATCGCCGGCGGGAAGGCGCTCAGGGGTTCGATTCCGATCTCGGGCGCGAAAAACGCGACGCTGCCGCTGATGATCGCGGCCATGCTCACCGATCAGACGCTGATCCTCGACAACGTGCCGCGGCTCGCCGATGTCGGGCTGCTGCAGCGCATCCTCAGCAACCACGGCGTCGACGTGATGACCGGCGGTAAGCGGCCGGGCGAGACCCAATACGACGGCCAGACGCTGCACATCTCGGCCGAGCGCATCATCGACACCACCGCGCCCTACGAACTGGTGTCGCGGATGCGCGCCAGCTTCTGGGTGATCGCGCCCCTGCTCGCGCGCATGGGCGAGGCCAAGGTCTCGCTGCCCGGCGGCTGCGCCATCGGCACGCGTCCGGTGGACTTCCTGCTGATGGCGCTGGAGCGCCTCGGCGCCGATATCGAGATCGACGCCGGCTACGTGATCGCCCGCGCCAAGAACGGCCTCAAGGGCGGCGAGATCAATTTCCCCAAGGTGACGGTCGGCGGCACGCACACCGCGCTGATGGCGGCCACGCTCGCCCACGGCACCACCGTGATCGACAACGCGGCGCGCGAGCCCGAGATCAAGGACGTCGCCGACTGCCTCAACAAGATGGGCGCGAAGATCAGCGGCGCCGGCACCTCGCAGATCGTGGTCGAAGGCGTCGCCAAGCTCAACGGCGCCCGCCATCGGGTGGTGGCGGACCGCATCGAGACCGGCACCTACGCGATGGCGGTGGCGATGACCGGCGGCGACGTGATGCTCGAGAACGCGCGCGCGGAGCTGCTCCAGGAAGGGCTCGATGTGCTCGCCGCGGCCGGCCTCGAATACAATGAGACCAACCGTGGGCTGCGGGTCGCGCGCAACGGTGGCGCGCTCAAGCCGGTCGAGGTGACGACGCAGCCGTTCCCGGGTTTCCCGACCGATTTGCAGGCGCAACTGATGGCGCTGATGACGCGCGCCTCCGGGACCTCGCGCATCACCGAAACCATCTTCGAGAATCGCTTCATGCACGTGCAGGAGCTGGTCCGCTTCGGCGCGCGCATCCAGCTCGATGGCGAGACCGCGACCATCGAAGGCGTCGACAAGCTCAAGGGCGCGCCGGTCATGGCCACCGACCTGCGCGCGTCGGTGTCGCTGGTGATCGCCGCGCTCGCCGCCGAAGGCGAGACCATGGTCAACCGGGTCTACCACCTCGACCGCGGCTTCGAGCGGCTCGAAGACAAGCTCAACGCTTGCGGCGCCGAGGTCGAGCGGATCGTCGGGTAGGCGAACGAGTTCTGTCGTCGGGTAGCTAACCTCTCCGCCGTCATTCCGGGGCGCCGCGAAAGCGGCGAGCCCGGAATCCATCCTCACGGTCATGGATATGGATTCCGGGCTCGCGGACTTCGTCCGCGCCCCGGAATGACGGCGGAGAGATCAACCGCTATTAGCCACTCAAAGCGGCGCGTCGGGATTGATCATCGTCCGCCACATATGGCTCACCGGCGAATTGTCGAAGCCGAGCCCTTCCTTCGGCTGCCTGAAATGCCGGCCGATGATGTCGCGGAATTCGTCGATCGAGACCTCGGCGTTCGGATCGAACGAATAGAGGTCGTGGGTCGTCACCAGCCGCGCGTCCTCGTACCAGGGATGCTTCTTGGCGAATTCGTGCGCCGCCTGGATGTGTGGCGGCGGCACGTAGTCGATCCCGAAGGTCTGGAAGTAATTTTGCGGGTAGGCGTAGTCGAAAGCCGGATCGGGGAAAAAGCGCAGCGCTTGATGATAGCGAATGGCGAACGAGACCCGCTCCGAAACGTAAGGTTCGATGAGCTGTGCGCCCCAGTAGCCGTGTTCCGAGCGCATCAGCGAAACGCCGATGTCGTGCAGCAGGCACGCCAGCACGACCTCTTCGGACGAGCCTTGTTTCTTGGCCAGGCGGGCGCTTTGCAGGAGATGCTCCGCCGGCTTGAGGCGAAACTCGAAGAAGTCGGCGAGGGTCGGCGCCTTCGGCATCGGCGCCAATTTCTTCACCGTGTAGCCGGTCGTATCCTCGTCGGGCCGCTTGTTGCTGCGCGCATGGAGAAACAGGTTGCCGACGCCGCGACGATAGCCGCGCGTATCGATCCGCTGTTCATGCTCTGCGACGGTCGGAAATTTGTTCTTGCCGCGCTGGGCGGCCACCGCCTCCTCGAGCCGGTCGGACAAAAAATTCTCCAGAGCATCGGCGCGGGTTTCGTGGTCCATCTGCTGCACGGCGGCTGCGCCGCCGAGACCTTCGATGATCTTGTCCCGATCAATTTCCACGCTATTGCTCCACCCTGAAGGTTGCTTGTTAGTTGCTGCAGACGATGCCGGCTGGTCTATTGTCGAAGCATGAGACTTTCCAGTATGAAAATCAAATGCTGCGAAGTTTCTGCCAAGCGCCGTACACAAGGCGCGGTGCAATCGAGGAGGGTCGCTTGAGGACGGTTCCCGTTAGGCGAACATTGCAGCTTGTCTGCTTATTGTTGATCGGCGGTCTTTCGTCAGTCGGCTCAGCCCGGGCCGCGGACGAGGCGTTGATCAACGCGGCGAAAAAGGAAGGTCAGGTCGTTTGGTACACGACCCAGATCATCACGCAGTTCGTGCGTCCGGCCGCCGAGGCGTTTCAGAAGAAATACGGCATCAAGGTCAACTTCCTGCGCGGCGATTCCGTTGAAACGGCGGTTCGCCTGCTGAACGAAGGGAAATCAGGAAAAGGTCGCGCGGACGTGTTCGACGGCACCACGACGCTGCCCTCGCTCAAGCGCGAGGGGCTGGTGCTGAAATGGCTGCCGGATGCCGCGATGAACCTGCCGCCGGAGTATCGCGATCCCGAAGGCTATTGGGTCGCCACCAACGTCTTCATGCATGCGCCGGCATTCAACACGACGCTGATCTCCAGGCAGGATGCGCCGCGGTCGTTCGAGGATCTCCTCGACCCCAAATGGTCGGGGCGGATGGCGTGGGCGGCCCATGCGACGACGTCGGGGGCGGCCGGCTTCATCGGCCTGGTCCTCGACGAGATGGGGCAGGAGAAAGGCCTCGACTACCTGCGCCGGCTGTCAAAGCAGAAAATCATTCCCTTGGGAGGCTCGGCGCGTGCGGCCGTCGATCAGGTCATCGCCGGCGAATACCCGATGGTGCTGCAGGCGTTGAACCATCAGCCGGTGATCAGCGCGCGGCGCGGCGCCCCGGTCGATTGGATCAGGATGAGTCCGGCGATGGCGGTGTTTTCGGTTGCCGCCGTGGTCAAGGACAGCCCGAATCCGAACGCCGGCAAACTGTTGCTCGATTTCTTCGTCTCGCAGGAAGGCCAGATGCTGTTCCGGTCGGGCGATTACATTCCGGTCGATCCGAAGATCGAACCGCGCGAGCCGAGCCTTCGTCCCGACGGCAAGGCGTTCAAGGCGCGTTTCTATTCGCCGGAGCAGATCGATGTGGCGATGCCGACCTGGCATAAGGTCTTCAAGGACCTCTTCTAGGCGTGTACTCACAATCGTGAAGGGGTCACAGGACTGACTTTATGCAGCCAGCGGACATCATTGCGATCGTGCTCGTGCTGGGCGCGGTTATCGGCTGCCTCAATTCCCTGTATTTCCGGCTGCCGCCCGCGATCGGCGTGCTGCTCGGATCGCTGGTCCTCTCGGCGCTGATCGTCACGACCGACCGGTTGTTTAGCCTGCATGCGCTGGGTTGGTTTCGCAGCACGCTCGATTCCGCCAACCTGCCACACCTGTTCCTCGATGGGACGCTGGCGTTGCTGCTGTTCGCCGGCAGCCTGCACGTCGACTTTGCCGCGCTTCACAAGCGACGCTGGATGATCGTGCTGTTGGCCACGGCGAGCGTGATCATCTCGATGGTGGTATTCGGCTTCGGCATGCGGGGGATCTTCTGGCTGGTGGGCGCCGACGTGCCGCTGGTCTGGTGCTTCGTGCTTGGCGCCGTGCTCGCCCCGACCGACGCGATCGTTGTTGCAACCCTGCTGAAGCGCGTGAACCTGCCGGAAAGCCTGCGTGCTGCAATCGTCGGCGAGAGCCTGTTCAACGACGGCGCCGCGGTGGTGCTGTTCCTGGTCGCGCTCCGGGTGGCGCATGGCGAGCCCATCGTCATCGGCGAAGGTCACATTGCGTGGGCGCTGGCGCGCGAGATCCTGGGCGGCGTCGGCATCGGGATCGCCTTCGCATGGATCGCCGTGCGGGCGATCCGCGCCATCAAGGACGACGGTTTGCGGTTGCTGATCGAGCTGGCGCTCGCGCTCGCCGCCTATCGCGTCGCCAACGTCGCCGATATGTCAGGGCCGATCGCCGTGGTCACGGCCGGCATGTGGGTCGGGAACGCGCTGCAACGGGCCACCCCCGGTGGCGACATCCGCCCCGCGCTCGTCGCCTTCTGGACCCTGCTCGACCAGCTTCTCAACACCATGCTGTTCCTGCTCATCGGCTTTCAAGTGCTGGGTCTCACCTTCCAGATATCCCATTTGCTTCAGGTCGTTTTGGCAATTCCGCTTGCCATTGCGGCGCGCATGGTGAGCGTCGCGCTGCCGCTCGCCTTTGCGCGCGGCAGCCTGCGTGCGAAGTCGCACGAGGCGGCGGTGCTGACCTGGGCCGGCTTGCGCGGCGGCATTTCGGTGGCGCTCGCGCTCACGCTGCCGGCGTCGCCCTGGCGCGCCGACCTCTTGGTCATCTGCTATGCGGTGGTGGTGTTCACCATCGTGGTGCAGGGGCTGAGCCTGCCGGCCGTCCTGCGCAAGATCTACGGTGCGACCGCGGTCGAGCCCGCGCCCGCACCGCAGGCACACCCCGGGGAGCCGCGGCCGTAAGGCGGAAATTCTGCTACTCGATCTATTTGAGGTCGCGGCACAAACGTTCGACGAGTTGAATGAACTGCTTCGCCGGCGCCGACAGGATCGTTTCCTTCTTCCACAAAAAGCCGATCGGCCGCGCCATCAACGGAGAGTCGATCTCAAAAACCTTGAGGGTCCCCGCCGCGACATCCGCTCGCATGCCCAATTGAGTCACTAGGCCGATCTGGTCGCTGCAGGCGATGATGGCTTTCTGGACCGCCGGCGCCCGGCACTCGATCGCCGCCGGCGGACGGGCAATGCCGGCCTCGCGGAAATAACGTTCAAGGCGATCCCGATGCCATGTCTGTTCGCCGGAATAGATCCACTGGCATCCCTGCAACAGTTCCGGCGTCATCTTCTTGACCCGGGCGAGCGGATGCCCCGGCCGCGTTGCAATGACCAGCCGGTCGTTGAACAGGAAATGCTGGTTCAGTTTCAGCGCCGCGGTTTTCTCGTCCAGCGCGGTGACGGCCAGCTCGTATTCGCCGGCGATCAAACCGTCGATCAGGTTGCGGCTCTGTGTGACGATCCGGATCTGCACGTTCGGCGATTGCTGCTTCAGCTTCACCAGCGCTTTCGGAAACAGGATGGATGCCAGCAGCGGCGCGCCCGCGACCACGAGGCTAGTGCGGTTGCCGCTCTTGGCGGCGTCGATCTTGGACAGGATTTGATTGAGGCCCGACGTCGCGGCTTCCGCGTATGACTGCAGCATGTCCGCATAAGGCGTCGGCCGCATCCCGGACTTGTTGCGGATGAACAGCGGCACGCCCAATTGCGCCTCGAGCCGCTGGATGCCCTTGGTCAGTGCCGGCTGCGAGATGCGCAGCTGCCGCGCCGCCTTGTTCAGGCTGCCGGTTTCGATCACCGCCAGAACCGCCTCGAGCTGCCGAACGTTCATATAACATCGCATTATTACAAAGGAACATTTATCTATTATCAAAGTTATGGCGCGTGATGCAAATCTCGCAGCGGCCAGAAACGATGAACCGGGGGAAATGCGCGATGCGGTCACCAATGCGACGCGGTTGCGAGTGGCGGCCAGTGCGCGTGACGACGGCTGCGCTCGTTGCGTTCGCGTTGGCCGCGGCGAATTGCGCAGGCGCCGCCGCGCAGTCGGTGGAGGAGTTCTATTCCGGTCGTCAGATCAAGTTCGTGGTCGGCTCGGCGGGCGGCGGCGGCTACGAATTCTACAGCCGCCTGCTCGGCCGCTACATGAGCAAGTATCTGCCGGGCCATCCGACGTTCATCGTGCAGTCGATGCCGGGCGCCGCCGGCATGATCGCCGCGAACTACCTCTACAATATCGCGCCGCGCGACGGCTCCGAGATGGGCATGGTCGGACGTGCCGTTGGCATCCAGCCGCTGATCGATCCGAAAGATCCCGGGCCGCGCTACACCGCAACGAAATTCAATTGGATCGGGACGCCGCAGAAGGAGGTCGGGCTCGTGCTCGCCCGTACTTCTTCGCCGATCCGGACGCTCGATGACCTGACCAAGCATGAGCTGGTGGTCAGCGGGACGTCGGCGGCGGCGCCGCCGTCGTACTATCCGAAGCTGCTGAACAAGCTCCTGGGAACGAAATTCAAGGTCGTTGAAGGCTACAAGAGTTCGCAGACTGCCTTGCTGGCATTGGAGCGCGGGGAGGTGGATGGCCACGCCTCGGGAAGCTCCGCCGCGCCGATCCGCGAACGCATCCGCCCGTGGATCCAGGAGGGCAAGATCCGCGTCGTGGCGCAGATCGGGCTCGCGCTCGATCCGGAATACCCGGACGCGCCGCTGGTGATGGACCTGGCGCGGCAGGATATCGAGCGGCAGATTCTCGCGGTGATCCTGAGCCAGCAGTTCATGGCTTGGCCGATCGTAATGCCGCCGGACGTGCCCGCCGCGCGCGTCGAAGCGATGCGCGCCGCGTTCGATGCGGCGATGGTCGATCCGAATTTCATCGCCGACGCTGCCAAGCAGAAGCTGATGCTCAATCCGGCGAGCGGCAAGGAAATCCATGAGCTGCTGGATCGGGTCTATCAAACACCGAAAGAAATTCTCGATCGTCTGGTTTCGCTATCGGATCGGGGTTGAGGGCCGCAGGGCCGTTCACAGAGAGATTGAGGCATTCCATCATGAGCGATCTGGATTTGGCCCTCGGCGACCTTCGCGAATTCCTGCGGCAGGCGCGTGAGGCCAACGAACTGCACGTCGTCAAAGGTGCGGATCAGCATCTTGAGATCGGCGCCATCTATGAGCTCAGCCAGGAACAGGCGTATCCGCCGGCCATCCTGTTTGAGAATATCGTGGGATGCGATCCGCAGTTCCGGATTTTGAGCAATGTGCGGACGCCTCACTTCGTGGTCGGCGATTTGAATATCGCAACCTTGCAGAAATTCCGCAGCCGGCCCCGCGTCGAGCGTGCGCCGGTGCCGCCGCGCCTGGTGCCGACCGGGCCGGTGTTCGAAAATGTTCTGCGCGGCGATCAGATCAACGCCTTCCGGTTTCCGGCGCCGAAGTGGCACGCCGGAGACGGTGGCCAATACATCGGCACCGAGTGCGTGATCATCTGCAAGGACCCGGACAGCGACTGGGTCAATCTCGGAACCTACCGGGTGATGATTTCGGATAAGCGGACCCTGACCGTGTTCATCGAGCCGGGTAAACAGGGCGACGTCATCCGCAAAAAATATTGGGCGAAGGGGCTTCCCTGTCCGATGGCGATTTCGGTCGGTCAGGCGCCGATCCTCGGCGTCATGGCGGCGACGGCGGTGCGCGCCGGGATTTCGGAATACGCCGCGGCCGGCGCCCGGATCGGGCGGCCGATCGACGTCGTCAGCGGCGAGGTCACTGGCCTGCCGATCCCCGCGGATGCGGAACTGGTGTTTGAAGGCTTCATGCCGCCGCCATCGGTCGAGGCGCGCGAAGAGGGTCCGTTTGGCGAATGGCCCGGCTACTACGCCTCGGAGGGGCCGCAGCCCGTACTCAAGGTCGAGGCGATCTACCATCGCCACGATGCGATCGTGACCGGTCAGCCGCCGACCACGCCGAATTACCCGGGCCGTCAGGTGAAGATGGCGAGCCTGGCCGCGCTTTGGGATGCGCTCGAAGCGGCGGGCGTGCCCGAGGTCCACGGGGTGTGGAATCTGCAGGGCGGCGGCTATCGGATGATCCAGGTCATCTCGATCAAGCAGATGCATGCCGGCCACGCCAAGATGGCGGGCCTGGTCGCCGCAGGGTGGGGCGGCTCCTACATGACGCGGATGGTCGTCGTCGTGGACGACGATGTCGACATCACCAACGCGTCGGAGGTGATGTGGGCGATTGCGACGCGCTGGGATCCGAAGACGCAGACCGACATCATCGACGGCTGCTGGACCGGATACATCGATCCGCGGCTGCCGCCGGAGAAGCGGGCAAGCGGCGATACCACGCTGAGCCGGATCATCATGTATGCGGTGCGTCCGTTCGCGTGGAAAGACAGCTTCCCCATCCCCAACACCATCGAGCGGGGTTACGCCGACGTTGTGCGGAAGAAGTGGAGTGAGCACCTGCCGTTCCTCGCCCGTGATCCCGCTGGCCGGATGTAGCGCCAAGGGCGCGCGTATGGCGCAAATGTGCGCACGGGCGTAGGAGTTGGTTCGGATTGCAAGGGGAGCGAAACGTGGCGACGATGCGCACAGGACCGTGGAAGGAGTGGGACAGGGCGACGCGATTGCCAAACCCGCCGCCGCCGGCGGGAAGCTGTGACTGCCAGTTTCACATCTACGGCGATCCGCAGAAATACCCGCCCAGCGCCGCCGCGACCTATCCGCCGATCGATGCGACCTTTGAACATGCCGTGGCGATGCACGCGGCGCTTGGTTTTACACGCGGCGTCATCGTCCACTCGTCGATCTACGGGAGCGATCATCGTCTTTTGCTGGATACCCTCGAGCAGGCGAGCCCGGAGCTGCGCCGCCGCTATCGCGCCACTTCGATCATCGACGACAGCGTCAGCGACCGGGAGCTGGAGCGGTTGAACGCCGCCGGCGTCTGCGCGGCGCGGCTCAATATCGCGAAGATGTTCGGCGTGACCCCCAGCAAGGATGCCACCCAGCGGACCATCGATCGGATTCGCGAGCTGGGCTGGCATGTCCGCGTGCATGTGCGCGGCAACGACCTGCTGGAGTTCTCGGATGTCCTGAAAGGCGTCCGCGACATCCCGATGGTGATCGACCACATGGGCCACGTCGACCTGAGCCAGGGGCTCGCCAATCCGGTCTGCCAATGGATCCTGGAGATCCTCAAGCGCGAGAACTGGTGGATGATGGTGTCGAACGGCAACCGCGATTCCAAAATGGAATCCGGCTGGGACGATGCGGTGCCGGTCGGCCGCGCCTATGTCGAGGCGGCGCCCGACCGCATCATCTGGTCAACCGACTGGCCGCATCCGATGTGGTCCAAGCGGATGATGAACGACGCGGAAGAGGTCGAGCTGCTCTACCGCTATGTCGACAACGACCCGTCGCTGCTGCAGCGGATCCTGGTCGACAATCCGGTCCGGCTGCACCGGTTTGAATGACGCCCAAAGGGTCGTGGGTAGTTCCCGGTTAAACGTGACTCGCTCTCTCGCCGCTCGTCCCCGCGAAAGCGGGGACCCAGCAAGGCGAAGAAGTCCTGGATCCCCGCTTGCGCGGGGATGAGCGGAGGTGAGAGCCGTCCTCGGCGGGAAGGCGCGAGTTTGGAGCCGCCGCGCTCTCCTCAAGCGGTGCGCTTGAGGAACAACAGCGGCGCGCCGAGCAGCAGGATCACCACGCCGACGATCGATCCCCAGCCGGCATAGTTGAGGCTCGAATAGAGCATCCACAGGCAGGTCAGCACGAGGATCGCCGGCGTCACCGGATAGAGCGGCACGCGATAGTGCGTCTCGCCGCCGGTCTCGCGGCTGCGGAAGATGTAGATCGAGATCGCCACCAGCATCATGAAGAACCAGAACACCGGCGCGGTATAGGCGACCATCGCCTCGAATCCGCCGCGGGTCGCCGCGCCGAAGATCACCAGCACGACCGACAAGGCGCCCTGTAACAGCAGCGCATTGGCCGGCGTCGATCCCTTCTCCTCCCAGGTGCCGATATGGCGAAGCACGGCAAGGTCGCGGCCGAGCGCATAGTAGGAGCGTGAGCCGGTGATGATGGTGCCGTTTAGGGTGGTCAGGGCGGACAGCACCACCACGATGCTCATGATCATTGCGCCCGGGGCGCCCGCCACGATCCGCATCATGTCGGCGGCGACGGCGTCGCTCTTGCGGATCGCATCGAGCCCGAGCACGTGCAGGTAGGCGTAGTTGATCGAAAGATAGAGCCCGATGACGATCACCACGCCGATCGCCAGCGCGCGGGCCATGTTGCGCTTGGCGTTCTGCAGCTCGCCCGAGAGATAGGCGGCTTCGTTCCAGCCGCCATAGGTCAGCAGAACGAACACCATCGCGAGGCCGGCCAAGTCCCAGGGCACGTCGCGCGGCGTGCCCGCGGGCGGGGTCGGCACCGCGATCACGAACGCGGAGATGATGATGGCGAGCAGCGACAGCACGGTGGCCGTCTCGAACAGCTTTTGCGCCATCGTGCCCGGTGTGGTGCCCATGTAGTTGATGCCGGTGAAGATGACGATCGAAGCGATCGCGTAGATGCCGGGTCCATACGGCCCGAGCGGCAGCACCACCTGCGCGTAGTCGCCCATCACGAAGGCCACCGCGGCGATGGCGCCGGGCTGGATCACGCTGCAGCGCGCCCAGGCGAAGAACACCGCGACCTTCGATCCGTAGGCTTCGTTGAGGAAGGAATACTCGCCGCCGGCGTTCGGCCGCGCGCTGCCGAGTTCGGCGTAGCAGAGCGCGCCGACCAGCGTGATCAGGCCGCCAAGCGCCCACAGGCCGAGGAACATCGTTTCGTTGGTGGAGAAATTGGCGACCAGCGACGGCGTCTTGAAGATGCCGATACCGAGCACGATGCCGACGACCATGATCGCGACATCAGTCATCGTCAGGCTGGCGCGGGGCGCCGCGCTTGCGGGCTCAGCCATGGGGACATCTCCGGAAGGTGTTGTGCGGCGTGATGAGGTGTGCCGCCTGGGTTGGGGGGCCTACTTGAAGGGTCGAAATGGTGCCGGTCAAGACCGCGTGGCGCGCAGGTTGGCGCCTTCGATGGCGTTGCCTTTGATCTCGCCGCGGAGCTCCGTCGTGCCGCCACCGAGGTCGAGGGACAATTCGATGCCGTTGCCGGTCAGCCGGCCGGTCACCGGTATCGACTTGCCGTCGGTGGAGGCGGTGCCGGTGAGCTTCTGGAACGCTTGTTTCAGGACGACGGTGAACTTGCGGCCGCCGCTCTCCGCCTGCCAGGTGCCTTCGGCTTTACCCGGCACGATCCAGAGATAGAGGTTGCGGCCGTTCTGGTTGACGTGCTGGTCCGGCTCCCAGTCGTTCATGCTGAAGGCGTGGGAGACGACGCGCGATCCAGGCTTCAGGTCGGACAGGATCTTCGGGCGGAGCTGCAGGTTGACGCCCTGCAGCAGATACATCGTCAATACATCGGCCTTGCTGATGTCCTGCTCGAACAGGTTGCCCAGCACGAACGTGACGCGGTCGGTGACGCCGGCCTTCTGCGCGTTCTCGTTGGCTTCTGCGATGCGGGTCGGGTTGAGGTCGACGCCGATGGAGCGGGCGCCGCGCGTGGCGGCGGTGACGGCGATACGGCCGTCGCCGGAGCCGAGGTCCATATGGAAGTCGTTCTTGGTGAGCTTCGCCATGTCGAGCATGCGGTCGACGACGTCCTGCGGCGTCGGCACGTAGGGCACGTCGAGCCGGACCTGCGCGTAACTTGGGGCTTGGGCAAGGCCGGCGAGCAGCACGAGCCCGAAGATGATGCGGGCGGCGGTCGAGACGGCTGTCGACATCGGCGGTCCTTGATTTCGGCGGGGCAGGGGCGGTCCGGAAAACGGTGCCGGAGAGTATGTCAGCGGGGGACCGCCGGACAAGCCGGTGCCGCCGACGGACTTTGGAAACCCGCGCGCAAAATCCACGCCAACAACCGCTTGCGCCGCGTAAGTTAGCTTCCTAACTACTGGCTACGCACAACGGGGATGGGCTCGGGGCCAGGTAATTAGGGGCCAGCAATTGGCCAGCTTATGGAGCCGGTTACGATGGAGCCGTTGAAGTTCGTCGCGCTCGACCCGGATGATCTCGAGGTCGTGTCGACCCATTTGCAGGATGCGGAAGTGAAGGTCGCCGACGTCCATTGGCGCCCGCAGGAAAACCGCCTGGTGGTCGGGCTCGACCGCTTCGACTGGGAGGCGTGGACCGCATCGAATCCCCAGATGTCCCGGCGGCGCGCGGCGCTCCGGTTCGACCGCGTGCTGAGCTGCAAGTGCAAGCACGGCACGCCCACCGGCAAGGACAAGGTGCTGAACCTGCTGGCGGTGGAGTTCGAGGCGTCCGATACGCCGGCCGGCGTCGTGACGCTGGTGTTTTCCGGCGGGCCGGCGCTGCGGCTCGAGGTCGAGTGCCTGGAGGTCGAACTGGTCGATCTCGGTCCGGTGCGTGCCGTCGATATGCGCTCGGGCGGCAGCCCGGAAGCGCCCGGGCTCCGGCACTAAGGTTTCGCGCGATTCAGACTAATCAACGTTCGGATATTGTTGCCGCGCACTCCGTTTACCCTCCCCACAAGGGGGAGGGTGACCCGCGGCGCCTTCGTGCGCGCAATGGTCGCCGGAGTTTGCGAAGCCGGACACCGGCGTCAGGCATCTCCCCTTTTTCGGATGAGTGCTCTATGAAGGGGCATGCCGATCCGTCTCGATGCCAAATCCACCGACTTCGCCCAGCGATTCCGCGCCTTGCTCGACACCAAGCGCGAGGCCTCCGCTGACGTCGAAGCCACCGTCCGAACCATCATCGCCGACGTGGTCGCCCGCGGCGACGCGGCGCTGGTCGAGCTGACCAACAAGTTCGACCGCGTCTCCGTCGGCGCCAAGGACCTCCGCGTCACAGCGGCCGAGATCGACGCCGCGCACGCCGCCAGCAAAGGCCCGGCGCTCGATGCGCTCGAACTCGCCAAGCAGCGGATCGAGGTCTATCACAAACGCCAAGTGCCCTCGAACGACCGCTTCACCGACGCGCTCGGCGTCGAGCTCGGTCACCGCTGGACCGCGATCGAGGCGGTCGGGCTCTACGTGCCGGGCGGCACCGCCGCCTATCCTTCCTCCGTGCTGATGAACGCGGTGCCGGCCAAGGTCGCGGGCGTGCCGCGCATCGTGATGGTGGTGCCGGCGCCGGACGGCAAGCTCAACCCGCTGGTGCTCGCGGCGGCGAAGATCGCCGGCATCGACGAGGTCTATCGCGTCGGCGGCGCGCAGGCTGTGGCCGCGCTCGCCTACGGCACCGACACCATCAAGCCGGTGGCGAAGATCGTCGGGCCCGGCAACGCCTATGTGGCGGTCGCCAAGCGGCTGGTGTTCGGCAAGGTCGGCATCGACATGATCGCCGGACCTTCCGAGGTGCTGATCCTCGCCGACAAGAGCGGCAATCCGGACTGGATCGCCGCCGATCTCTTGGCCCAGGCCGAGCACGACGTCAGTGCGCAATCGATCCTGATCACCGACGACGACGCGCTTGCCGACGCGGTCGAAAAGTCCGTGGAGTCGCAGCTCAAGACCTTGCCGCGCGCCCCGGTGGCGTCGGCGTCGTGGCGCGATTTCGGCGCCATCATCAAGGTCGGCAAGCTCGCCGACGCGGTGCCGCTGGTCGATGCGGTCGCGCCCGAGCATCTCGAGATCGAATGCGACGACGCCGAAGGTCTTGCCGCGCGCATCCGCAATGCGGGCGCGATCTTCCTCGGCGCGCACACGCCGGAAGCAATCGGCGACTATGTCGGCGGCTCGAACCACGTGCTGCCGACGGCGCGCTCGGCGCGGTTCTCGTCCGGCCTCGGCGTGCTCGATTTCATGAAGCGCACCTCGATCCTCAAATGCGGCCCGGAGCAATTGCGCGTGCTCGGCCCGGCCGCGATCGCGCTCGGCGAGGCGGAAGGGCTCAGCGCCCACGCCCGCTCGGTCGCGATGCGCTTCAATCCGCAATGACGCGCCGGCCGCGCGCCGCCGGGAATTCCCGCCGCCTCGTGGCCGTGACGCTGGATGAGGCCTCGATCGGCCGCTCCGGTCCCGACATCGAGCATGAGCGCGCGGTCGCGATCTACGACCTGCTCGAATCCAACAGCTTCGATCCGGCCCACGATGCCCGCGGCCCGTTCAAGCTCACGCTGAGCATCACCGGCAACCGTCTGGTGTTCGACATCCGCCGCGAGAACGACGAGCCTGTGATGGCGCATCTGCTGTCGCTCTCGCCGCTGCGCCGCATCGTCAAGGACTACTACATGGTCTGCGACAGCTACTACGAAGCGATCCGCACGGCGACGCCCGACCGCATCGAGGCGCTCGACATGGCGCGGCGGTCGCTGCACGACGAGGGATCGGTGCTGCTGACCGAGCGCCTCAAGCAGAAAGTCACCATGGACGTCGAAACCGCACGTCGGCTGTTCACGCTGATCTGCGTGCTGCACTGGAAGGGCTGACGGTGGAGAAAGGCCGGCCGCGGGCGGTGCTGTTCGTCTGCGCGTTCAATTCGGTGCGCTCGCCGATGGCTGCTGCATTGCTTCGTCAAATGGCGCCCGAGGGGCTTAGCGTCGCCTGCGCCGGCGTCCGCAAGGACACGCTCGATCCGTTCGCGGTCGCGGCGATGGCCGAGACCGGCATCGACATCGCGTCGCATGAGCCGACGACCATCGACGAGCTGGAAGACCTCGAAGGCCTGGACTTCGACCTGATCGTGACGCTGTCGCCGGAAGCGCATCATACCGCGTTGGCGCTCACCCACCGGCTTCCGGCCAAGGTCGAATACTGGCCGACCGCCGATCCGACCGCGACCGAGGGCAATCGCGAGCAGCGGCTCGACGCTTATCGGATGGTGCGGGACCAGTTGGCGGCACGCATCAAGGCGCGGTTTTTCCCGGCGGCCTGACGTTATCGGCGATGCGCTCCCTCCCGCGATCGCATTCCCCGTTGGATTGATTCGCTCTCCCGCCGCTCGTCCCCGCGAAAGCGGGACCCAGGAGCGACAAAGGAAGACTCTGGATTCCCGCATACGCGGGAATGAGCGGAGGAGAGAGCCGCGCTAACCAAGAAACGGTCCGCCCTAATTCCAGCCACCCGGTTGTCGAAAACGCCGCGTTCCGGTAACCCCTTTACGGCGCCACCGCAGGCAGCCCGAGCGAAAGTCCCTGTTCCATGATCGGCCGGCCCAAACTCGTCCTCGCGTCCGGTTCTCCCCGGCGCGTCACGCTGATCAACCAGGCCGGCATCGAGCCCGATGCGCTGCGCCCGACCGACATCGACGAGACGCCCAAGCGCGGCGAGCTGCCGCGCGCCTGCGCCAACCGGCTGGCCCGCGGCAAGGCGGAGGCGGCGCTCCAGCTGATCAATGTCGATGAGGAGCTGCGCGGCGCCTACATCCTGTCCGCCGATACCGTGGTCGCGGTCGGCCGGCGCATCCTGCCGAAGGCCGACCTCTTGGACGAGGCCGCGCAATGCCTGCGGCTGCTTTCCGGCCGCAACCACCGGGTCCACACCGCGGTCTGCCTGGTGACGCCGTCGGGTGCGTTCCGGCAGCGGCTGGTCGAGACCAAGGTGCGGTTCAAGCGGCTCAACGACGAGGACATCGAGGCCTATCTCGCCTCCGGCGAATGGCGCGGCAAGGCCGGCGCCTATGCCGCGCAAGGCATCGCCGGCAGCTTCATCGTCAAGCTGGTCGGCTCCTATTCCAACGTGGTCGGCCTGCCGCTCTACGAGACCACGCAGTTGCTGCTGGGCGAGGGCTACCCGATCCGCTTCGGCTGGCTGAACGCGGTTTGAGCCGCATGACCCCGAAAAGTGGGCACCGGTTTTCGGACAAGGTCATGCGCCAGCAAATGATCGCGCTCGTACCCATATTATTGCGATGACGGACCCCTCCGATACCCGCCCGCCTGCGCGCTGTCCGATCTGCACCCGGAAACAGGCAGCCGAGCCGTTCAAGCCGTTCTGCTCCAAGCGCTGCCGCGACGTCGACCTCAACCGCTGGCTGTCCGGCGTCTATTCCGTCCCCGGCAAGGACGAAGAGGACGAGGACGGCCTGGGCGGCGAGCGCGCCGGCGACGACGGGCGCTGACGGAGCATGATCCCGAAAAGTGGGGACCGGTTTTCGGACAAGATCATGCTCAAACGAGCCGCGGAAAACCATTCCTGGTCATTCCGGGGCCGGCCGCAGGCCGGAGCCCGGAATCCATCACCCTGAATTTCGGCACCTTGCGGTTATCGATTCCGGAATCTGGCGGGATTCCATGCCCGGGCCGCCGTTCTGGACAGCCCCCCATTGAGCCTCTATAACGCCCCGCGCTTCGCGTATGCCCGCCGTCAGGCGGGTTCGGGGCCCAGGTAGCTCAGTTGGTAGAGCATGCGATTGAAAATCGCAGTGTCGGTGGTTCGATCCCGCCCCTGGGCACCATTCATCCGTTTCATGGATGTTCTTCGGCGCGTGTAGCAGCCGCAATTCGATCGCTCCGATCCATCCTTGCGCTCGTTCACCGCGCGACCTGTGACCTCGCGCGGTCCGGTTGTTCGCAGCCGGGGACGACCACTTTTGGCTTCGGTTCCCTACGCGGGCTCGCCGCAGCCGCGCGACCAACCCCTTAATCGATCAATCGCTACCTGCTGACAAATCGCGTTGCCGCCGTAGCGATTTCTAAAGTCGTGCGGCAAACGCGCGGCGCTGACATCATTTTTTCAGTCGCTATCAATCATGCGCCGAAACAAGTCGGCCGGCGCTTCGGCGTGTAAGCAAATTGGTCGGTGGCGATGTGGTTGTTCAATGCGACCCGAGCTGCCGCGCGGGCATGGTTGAGAAGTCGATAAGGACCGACGTGCCGTGATCGTCGCCGTTCCCTTTGCCTGTGTCCGCCCCGATAGCGTCTCGATGCGCGGGGTTGTCTTCTGTCCGCAGATCGAGCCGGGCTTCCTGCTCTCGCGGCTCGGTGATGGCGGCAAGCAGACGGGCGACGATGCTCCGGCCGCAAAACGGAAATCCAGCCGCAACTGGATCAAGAAGCATTTCGATCGCGTGGACCCGCCGTCGCCCCGCGTTCAGTTCGCGCCGCTGGCGCTGAAGCGGGATTTTGCGTTTGCCCGCATCACCAATGTCGCGGTTGGTTCGAGCCGGCTCGTCGTGCGTTTTGACGTGTTCGTCGGGCCGGGCGTCTACCCGTTGCCGGGCAACGATGGCAACAAGGCGGGCGCGTCGGCGCGGGCCATTCACGGCTTTGCCGACATCACCCATCATCCCGTTTTCGACAGTGAGGTTGCCCACGGCAAGGGAGGCCCCGTGCCCGGCCATGCCGCGCTTTGTCTCGTCGAAAAGCCGGGCGATCTTCTCGGCGATGGCTGGCGGCTGCGCCGTGAGGGCATCCTCCAGGTCGTCACGCAGGATGAAATCGGCGCGATGCTGCTGGTGGAGCCGACCCGGCATTGGCATCAGCGCGGCAAGCGCGTCAGCCCGGATGCGGTTGTTCGTGACGAAATCGGAAACCCGCTCGAGCGTGGCCTCATCCTTCGGGCGCGGCTGATTGTGAAGCTGTCCGAGGTTCGCGACCGGCAGGTCGTTGGTTTGTAGCGCGCGCTAGAACCGGCGCTTCAGCCCCGTGCGCTACCGAGCCTACCACCCGAACAGGCCGCGTATCGCGGCAAACACCGCCGCTATGACCGTCAGGATTCCGAAGAATTGCCGCGAGCACGAGCTCACTATCTCGGCAACGCGTAAACTGCCCCTGTAATTCCCGTAATTCAAACCTTTGGACAAATCTTCAAGCCGAATTGGACGTGCTTGCAAGGCATCCGCAAGGACCTACGCCGCCGTTCCGCCATAACGTCAATCTCCGAACAACGGAGGAGTGTTATGAGCGCCATCAAAACCAAGGACCGGACCGAGCTCGTGCAGCAGGAGACAAGCCCGAGCTTGGACAACACCTCACACCTCGGTGCGCCGGGGCGCGACGAGTTGGTTCCGTCCCGCTACGCGCTGCGGGTGGGCGAGATTGACGTGCTGGTGATCAGCGACGGAGTGCTGCCGATACCGGCCAAGACGTTGGCCCACAACGTCGACCCGGCCGTCCGGGCAGCCTGGCTGGACGACATGTTCCTGCCGCCAGAAATGCTCGAGTGGCCGCTGAACGTGGTCGTGGTGCGCAGCGGCGGCCGGATCATCCTCATCGACGCGGGGCTGGGGATGGACCCGGACTTGCACTTGCCGAAGGCCGGACGGTTGGTCCAGCGATTGGAGGCCGCCGGCATCGATCTCGCATCCGTGACCGACGTGGTGCTGACCCACATGCACATGGACCACATCGGCGGCTTGCTGATCGACGGGGTGAAGGAGCAACTGCGTCCGGACCTGCGGATCCACGTGGCGGCTGCCGAGATCAAGTTCTGGGAGTCGCCCGATTTCTCGCGTGCCGTCATGCCGCAGGGATTCCCGGACGCGCTTCGGAAGGCCGCCAAGAAGTTCGTGAACTTGTACAGCAACCAGCTGCGGCCGTTCGAGGATGAGTACGAAGTGGCGCCGGGCGTGATCGTCCGTCGCACCGGCGGCCACACCCCGGGGCACGCCGTGGTGCGCCTCGCGTCCGGCGGCGACCGGCTGACGTTCGCCGGCGACGCCGTGTTCCAGGTCGGGTTCGACCAGCCCGAGTGGCACAACGGCTTCGAACACGATCCCGAGGAATCGGCGCGCGTCCGCGTCAGTCTTTTGCGGGAGCTGGCAGCGAACCGCGAGGCGTTGGTGGCCACGCACCTGCCATTCCCGTCCGTCTGCCACGTGGCGGTCGCCGGCGACGGCTTTCGTTGCGTACCGATCGTCTGGGACTACTGACCGATTGTTGGGTTAAGGCCGAACGAGAGTCTTTCACGTTTCAAACGGAAACGTGAAAGGCTCTCGTTTCTCTTCCTTGTCGCGCTTCCTGACGGAAAACCGGATTCCACCTTTCCTGAAAGCGCTGCTCTTTCGCTATTCCAGGCTACGCGCCGCGGTGGCGCGACCGAGACAATGAGCGCATCGTCTACCAGCAGCTAACGCGACTACCTGGATAGCTTTTGCTCGGCGGCATCGACCGCATCCGCCAGCCGTTCGTGGTGGTAGCTTGCGTACATCGTTTCGATGTCGTGGAAATAGCGCTCCGTAACCAGAACACCGCCGGGGCCGTGCCACCCGAGCCGAAGATTGTCATAGACCTTCCCCTGGCTTTGGAATTGCAGCGGCTTTGAATTCGGCTCACCGTAGGTCTTCTTCAGCGCTGCGGCGATGGCATCGAAGTGCTGGGTTGGGGCCTCCAAGGCAATCATATAGAGGCGTGAGCGCTGCTCTGCCGGAAAGCTGGCCGGCGTAAAAAAGAACAAGGCTTGCATGCGCGTCACGCCGACAAAGTCGAGACCCCAGTAGGAGAAGTTTCGACCGGTGGGCCGGTAATAGCCGCAAACAACAACACCGATCTTGAGAAGGTTCTCGTCCGCCGTAGACCACTCGGACGAAACCCGCCCGCGTTCCTTGTCGCCGGTGCAGATCAGCTTCACGTCGGGCCATTGGGCCGCATCGGGATAAGGGATCTTTCGAATCTCCGAAAGCGAGGCGCCGAGGCGAAGACCTCTGAAGTCGTACATGTCCTGCGCATAAGCGGAAGTGTGGGTGAGGACGGCGAGGATCGCGACTGCAAGTCGTTTCATAGAGCCTTCCTGCGCGCCCATTTCTTGATTGCTTGCATCGAGTAGCACAGCTCGACGAGGCCCGTGCGTCATCCCGCTTGCGAGCGTCACACAATCCTTGATGGTCGATAACGTTAAATTATATCTCTGATATCCAGTACAAATGTCTTGGGCGTTCAGTGGTGAGGCGCCGGAACTGTGCGTCAGGTTCAGGTGGCAGGTGATTGTTCCGGAGAGGAGCGGTAAGATATTGTTTCGGTCAAAGGGGGAGGCATAACCAGTGGTCAACGTAGAGCCCAACGCAGAGCCGAACGCGAATCGAGCAGAGACGATTAAGGGCTATCTCGATCGTGTCAGAGAACTGGTTCCTACCGAGGTTACGGCAGCGTTTGTCGCAATAAATTCGCTTATCCCGTTTCACTCAGACAACAATACATACGTCCTGATCTTCTTCGGGTTTCTTGTCGTGGCTTGTTGGCTATATCTGAATCAATTTCAAGGCGTATCAAGCATCCAGCAACTCGTCTTCACTTCGTTGATCGCTTTCCCCGTTTGGGCGTTTAATATTGCGATGGCACGGTTTGATTTTATTGCGGATCGAACTTTCATTCCGGCCGCCATTCTTATCCTGGTCACGGTTTTCGCTCCCTTGTTTGCGGGTCGGAAGACATAGAGAGCCAGGTCAATCGGGGCGGGCGCTCACGCGGAGGCGTTGATGATACGGTGGATCCTACTTGGCGCGCTGCTTCGCCCGGAACGGCAGATTTTCGCCGCTTGCATATTTTCGCTGGTGTTGCCTGCGGCCGCCGCAAGCCAGGAGCGCCCCTACGTTCACCGTGGGTTGTTCTATTCGGGAACCTCGCACGGCGCTCTTGCTTGGGTTGATGGGGTCAACTCCTTTGATACAGCCAGGCGACGCCTGTTTGTTTATGATTTGTCGGCGTCGAAATGTCATACGCTTCCTCACCGGTCCCAATATTGGTTCCTCGTCAACAATCGTGGGATCAACGACGCGGCGTCCATCGGGTATTTCGCCGTGCGGGCCGTTGCGCGCCCCGCGAAGGCCCGGGATGCTTCGTATGGATTGATCCTGTACAGGAACGCTGGCTGGCTAACGAGCTCTGGCGCAACCTTGCCGGAGTTGAGTGGTGCCAATCGGCTGAGCGTCAAGCAGTTCGTTCAACTTCATGACGACGCCGCCGATGCGGGAAAGACCGCGGACGACCGGCTTGAGCAGTTGAATGCCGGCTTGGGAGGCACGTTCCACGCCCTTGTAGCGCGCGATCAGCCAAGCTCATGGAGTCGTCGAAGTGTCTTTGCTCTCCAAAAAAATATCGACGAGCTTGAACCAGATCCGCTGTTTTATTGGGCAAGCCTGACTCGCTTTGCGGCGTCGGATCAAACGCCAATGGTATTTTATCTCAACAATCCAGGAATAGGCACGATGAGGATTTCCCTGGATGGTTCCAATTTAGGTTTTCCGATGCAGCCGACGGAACTGCGTATCGGTCAACCGTGTCCGTAGCGCGAGTTCGGCCCCGTAGGGCTACACTTGATTGCGCGTCCGGATGCCACAGCTCGACGAGCCTCAACGGCGCCGCCGTCTACCACCCAAACAATCCGAATATCGCGGCAAAGACCGCGGCGATGGCCGCCAGGATGCCGAAGATGACGGCGGCGATGGCATCCAGCACCGTTTCGACCACGTCCGAGACCGAGCTTGCGGCAACAGTGGCGGCACAGAAGCACGATGCGATGAGCACCGAGGCAATGAAGTGGACCGCCATCAGCCACAGCACAACAAAGACCAGCACGCCCATGATGGCCGCGACGGCGATGCGCCGGGCGACGCGGCTGGTCGACGCGGGCCGGGTCGTTGATTTCCCCGGCGTGCTCATCGTCGGACCTGCGTAAGGCAGTTGCTCAATGTCACGGCGCGCCTCGGCATTTCTCTGTTCGACGTTCTCTGCTCTCGGTCGCGATTTGCGTAGCATTCCGCGCAGGCAATTTTCTTTCGTTGTGAATGTTCTTGTTGCCTCAAGGCGTTAGGCGTAGCGTTTGATCCGGCCGCTGGGCGCCGCTATCGAGGCCCTCAGTCCGACAGAATCTGCGGAAATTGTCCCGCTCGTCCGGAAAGCGGGACAGTCCGGGTTCAAAAACCGGTCCAAAAAAGTTCGATGTGGGGGAGGGGCTATGGCGCTACAAGGTCGCATGAGTGATGCGCGCGCGGGTTGCCCCGGCGATCGCGCGTCAGTGAAAGTTTCGAAGCGCGAGCGCGGAAGACGATGGTTGGCGACGCCAGAAAACGACGGTTAGCAAATCCGCAAGGCGTATTGAGAAATCTGGCTGGGCTGAAGAGCGATTACTCGGTCGGGTTCCTGCCCGTGATCCTCTCGAGCCCGAAAGCCGAGCACGCCTTGCATGATTTGCGGGCGATCGCCTTGCGCTTTCTCGATACGGATTTCCTCACCGCGATCAGGCCGGCGCATTCGGAGCCGGCGCACATGCTCGATGCCGGCATTGACGTGATCGGCTATGCCGCGTTCGTGCAAAGCAAGTACCGGGACTATGTGGGCATTCATGAAAATCTCGGCGCTCTGCACGGCTATCTTCTGAGCACGCCGCATCCCGATATCGTCAATTATGATTTGCAGGCGTTTCTCGTCACGTTGCGCGCGGCGCGCGAGGCCATGCCCGCATTGGCCGCCGCAACGGTTGCGCTGGAGCCCCTGCTGACCGAGGAGCGGATTTTCAAAACGTCCGGCAGGCCGCCTGAATACGGCAAGCTGCTTCGGCGCATTCACCGCGACCGACAGCAGTTCACCCGATTCTTCGGCGAATTGAGCGATTTGAATGAAGTCGTGGCGGGATTTTTCCCGCTGCTGTTCGAGGAGCCGGACGAGACCGTCCTGAGCTATCTCGAGATGAAAGAAAAAATCCGCGCGACCCGCGGCGCTCAACTGCAGGTCCAGCTGGACGCAGCGACTAAAGATGAACGCAGAAAGCCACGAAACCTCAAGAAAAATGCGTTGGCTTTGAAGCCTAAGACAGAGCGCAGAGCGCGGCCTAAGCTCAATTACTACCGTCCGGCTTCGGCGGCCGTCGTCGATCAAGTTTCAAGAGCCCAGGACTTCCGGGTGTGGACCGTGCCGGCCGCGATCAAGGAGCTGTATGAGCAGCACGCGCGGGAGCTGTCGAAGGCGCAACGGTCATGGCTGCAATATGCCAAGGAGACGTGGGCGAATAAATCGACCATGCGCTGGGTGCCGTCGGACGATGGCGGGATTCTGCTCTGCGACCTGGCTCAGAAAGTCGTCGATCCCCTCAGCAGCCCGCCGGAAATGAACCTGATCGAGGAGGCGCAGGAAGAGCAGGAAACGATCGCGTCGCTGGTGCTCGATGTGTCCTGCTCCATGCAGATCGATGATCGCTACAAGCTGACCTACATGATCGCCGACCGCCTGAGCGATTTCTTGACCAAGGGTGACGTCGCAACGGAGGTCATCGGTCATACGACGACAGGCGAGGTCGTCCCGAATGTCGTCGGCCGAAATCGTCCGATGCATTACGTGGTCTTCAAAACGCGCGAGGAGCCGCACAATTTAACGACCGTGCATCGCCTGTGCGCCATCCTGCACACCGGCATGCATTATTTCGGCTATGCCGGCGAAGCCACCATGTGGTGCTACGAGCGGATGAAGAGGATCCGCGCCAAACGTCGGGTCATGTTCGTCGTCACCGACGGCGACGCCACCGGCACTTACATCAGCAAGAAGGGCGATGACATCAGCTATTTCACGGCGCGGCATTTTCGCGACGTCGTTGCCTACATCGAGGCGGAAAAGAACGTCGAGATCATCGGCATACCGATCAAGGCCGACGTGAGCGGGATCTTCAGCCGTTCCGTAGGGGTCGATTCCGTCGAAGACATCTACGGCAAGCTCAGCCCCTTTGTCCTCGCCTTGCTCCGTGAATTGAACGAACAGAAACGGCCGTCGGCCGGTGGTCCGCTTGACGCGCGAATGGTCGCGAGCCGGAAAGCCAGGGTCGCCGTTCCGCAATAACGGGGCCGGCGCCGCGACCGCTCAGCGATAGAGATCGGCCCGCGTGGGCGGCAGGCCCGACGGTCCGCGCCGTCGCTTGGACGCCAGGGTCTGGAACACCAGCGCGGTGCTGCGCTCGAAGGCTATCGAAACGCCGGCCAGATAGGCGAGCCAGACCCGCGTCGTCACCGGTCCCACCAGGCGCTCGGCCTCCGCCCGGTTCGCCAGCAGGCGGTCGTGCCAGATCTTGCAGGTGAGCTGATAGTGCTCGCGCCAGCCTTCGACATCCTGCACTTCGAAGCCGTAGCGTTCGAGATTGGTCGTCGTCCTGCCGATGTAGTCCAGCTCCGCGCCGGGAAACACGTAGCGTGTCAGCGCCGCGTAGTCGGGGTTCTTCTTGCGGAAGGTCTGCTCGTCCTTCTTGGCCGGCCGCGTGATCGATTGGTTGAGAAAGTAGCCGTCCGGCTTCAACGAACGATGCACGGTTCCGTAGAACGTCTCGAAATTCTTTTCACCGATGTGTTCGAGGATGCAGATCGCCGACACCTTGTCGTAGACGCCCTCGACCGTGGCGTAGTCCCGGCATTCGACCTTCGCCAGGTGCCCGAGACCCAGGCGTTCGATCTTCTCCTGCGCGTAGCGCGCCTGCTCCTCGGCGAGCGTCACGCCATAGGCCTTCACGCCGTAGTTCTGTGCCGCGTGGATCACCAGGCTGCCCCAGCCGCAGCCGAGATCGAGCATGGTCTCGCCGGCTTTCAGGCGTAGCTTCCGGCAAACCAGATCGAGCTTGTTGCGCTGCGCGTCCTCGAGGCTCTGGTTCCAGTCGTGGAAATAAGCGCAGGTGTAGACCATCTCGCGGTCGAGCCAGAGCGCATAAAACTCATTCGACGCGTCGTAATGATGGTGGATATTGGCCTTGTCCTCGGCGAACTCATGCCGGCTCGGCCGGTCGGTCTTGATCGCTTCGAGCGGCCACGGGCCGCCGCGCGGCACGAACAGGAAGCGCCGGAAGACGTCGAACACCAGGCGCTTGTCGAGCGCCTTGACGAACAGCTTGGTCTTTATCTTCGGCCGCCGCGCGACCAGATCGAAGAACGTGCCGTTGAGCAGATCAATGCGCCCGGCCGCGTAGAGATTGGCGAGGGTGTCGATTTTCGGCCGTCGCAGCAGCGCGGCGATCGCGCCCTCGTCGGCGATCGAGACAGTCAGTGCGTGCGGCGAATAGTCGGCCGGTACCGTGGAGCCGTCCCAAAGCCTGAACCCAAGATCGAGTTCCAGGCGCTCACGCACATGGGCGAAAAGTTCTTTCAGGATCGAGAGGCGTCGGGAGGCCGCGTCCATTCACGCACATCCTTACATGATCGTGCTTACATGATCGTGGCGCAGGCATGCCCGTTCCCACCGCCCAGTTCAAGCTGAACTACTGGAGGACGGAGCAGGCCTAACGCGCCTGCAAGATCCGGGCGATGAAATATCCGAACAGCGCGCCGATGCAGGCGGCGCCGAGAATCTGGCCGATATGTTGGATGACGATCGCCCGGTCGGCCGTCCACGTCCCCTGCAACATGACGAGGGTGCCGCCGACGCCCGCGAGCGCGCCGATCAGGACTCCGGGGTAACGGCTGGGTCGTGCCGCGGGAGCCGGTGTCGTGGACAGACGGTCCGGCTTCCTGTTCGCTTTTTCTTTGGCCCGCGTGCTTGGCTTCAGCTTCGACATTTTCGTTGCGTGGTTCCGGAACAGCCTTCGATGGTCCGACCATAGCCGCTCCGACGTGCGCCGCTAAGCGCTCAATTGTGACCGGCGGTTTCACGTATTCTGCGACCAAGACGCGCGTGCGGGAGCCATCCGAGGATGGCATGATGGTTGCTATGACTGCGAGGTTGCACTGCGGCTGACCATCAGCCCGCAATTCCCGCGACGAAGGAGCGAACATGAGAGCGTCTGTCGCCAACCTCGCACTTGCCACCCTGGCGATGGCTTGCGTCGCTCACCCGGTCGTGTCGTCGGCGCAAACCGTCGAGGAGTTCTACAAGGGCAAGACGATTGATCTGGTCGTCGGCGCCTCTCCGGGCGGCGGCTACGACATCTATGGCCGCGCGGTGGCGCGTCACTGGGGGCGGCACATTCCGGGCAATCCGGTGTTCAACGTGCGCAACATGCCCGGCGCCTCCGGCATGAACATGCTGCGCCACACATCCGTGGTCGCGCCGCGCGATGGTCTGGTGGTCGGCACCAGCTTTCCGTTGGCGATCCTCAAGCCGCTGATGGACAAGCGCGACGACTACAAGCCGACGGCGTTCAGCTTCATCGGCAGCGCCAACCAGGAGACCCGCGTCTGCCTGGCGATGAAGAGCCAGCCGGTCAAGACGATGGACGATGCGCTGGCCAAGGAAATGGTCATGGGCGGCAATGCGCCGGGCGGTGCGCCGCACGATACGCCGATCATGCTCAACAACCTGTTGGGAACGAAGTTCAAGCTGGTCGCCGGCTATCCCGGCACGCAGGAGATCGCGCTCGCGGTCGAGCGTGGCGAGGTCGGCGGCATCTGCGGTTTCGGTTGGACCAGCCTGATGAGCCAGCAGCCGCAATGGGTGACGGAGAACAAGATCAATATCTTCGCGCAGATCGCGATGGAGCCCTATCCCGTGCTGGAGAAGATGGGCGTGCCGATGATCTGGAAGTGGGTGAAGGGCGACGAGACCAAGCAGGTGCTCGAATTCCTGATGGCCGAGCAGGTTTACGGACGTCCGTTCCTGGGGCCGCCGAACATCCCGGCCGATCGCCTCGCGGCGCTGCGCGCGGGTTTCCTGGCCACCATGAAAGATCCCGCCTTCCTGGCGGATGCCGAGAAGATCGGTATCGAGATCGATCCCGTCAGCGGCGAGAAGTTCGAGGCGCTCATCAAGCACGTCGCCGCGGCGCCGCCCGCCGTCATCGAGCAGGCGGTGAATGCGCTGAAGCGGCGCTAGGCATGATCGCGCCCAGCGCGTGGCGCTTTCCACGCGCGGCGTGCGGCTAGGACACGTTACGGGTTCTTTGGCAGCCGGGCTTTGAAATTCGTCCAGGGCCGGTCGGGGAACAGCTCGTTGACGTGATACTTGATCTCGTCGTCGTTGAGATAGACCACGTCCTGGTCGAGCGCGAGCGCCTCCTGCAGCGTGCGCGCATTGATCTGCGTATAGACCGCGCGCAGCGCGACCCAAGGCAGTGACTGCGCGACGACGACGTTGCCGTGCCCGCGGATGAGCACGACGGTGTCCTGGCCGAGCGTTTGCGCTAGCGCGGCGCCGAGCTTCGTGTTGCTGACCAGGAGCTTCCCGCGTTGGCTTGGATCGTCCTGCGAAACGCTCCGATGATCGAAGACGGAGACCTTCTCGGGAAGGAATCCGGCGGTGTGAATCACCGGGCGCAGCGGCCGCTTCGGCGTGAGGCTGAACGGAATGACAGCCGGCGAATGGCTGTGCGCGATGGCCTGCACGTCCGGACGCGCTTTGTAGATTTCGCTGTGAATGTATCGTTCGCCGTTGGTGCGCGGCGCTTTGGGATCGATCGGTACGGCCTCGAGATTGAGCTCGACGATGTCCTTCGCGGTGACCAGCGCCGGCGGCATGGCCCGGGGCATGTAATAGTGCGTCGGGTCTTTCAGTGAGCGGACCGACACGTGTCCGAAGCTGTCGAGCACGCCTTCGTTGAACAGAATGCGGCTGGTGAGGACCAGGTCCGCAATGCGCTGCTCGTCGGAATCCGGCGGCGGTGGCGGGACCGTGCCCGGTTGCGCGATCGCCAGCACGCAGGCGGATGCCAGGATGGCCGCAGTCAGCGATATTTTCCTGAACGACATATCTCTCCCTCCCTTTTTTGATTGGTTACCCACGCATGATAGCGACTCGTGGTGCCCGAGAAAGCTGCGCGTTCGCCCGTGAGCAGCAATTTATGGCATGGTGATACGTTGATTGCGGAATCGATCCTCGCCGCGTTCGAACGTCTCATGTGGGTTCTTGTCTGGCGGAGGCGGCAATGCCGCGCGTGAATAAAATGAATAGCCGGGTCGGACTTGGCCTGACCCTCGCACTCGTCCTCGCGGCGTCGCCGCAGGCTTTCGCGCAATCCGCGAAGGCGCCGCCGATGAAGCCGACGATCACCGGCTTCATCGATATGCAGACCATCGTCTGGCACAACGCCGACGGCGGCACGCCGACCTTCACGCTGGACAACGCCAAACAGTTTCCGGGCCTGTTCGGCGGCATCGTGCTGAACGCCACCTGGGCCGAGCTGCAGGGTCAGCGCGGCGCGTTGACCACCGCGCGGATTGATCAGGCGCTGGAGCAGGTTCGCGAATACAACGCCGCCAACCCGAACGCGCCGCTCGGCGTGAAGCTGCGCATCTTCGCGGGCAACCAGGCGCCCGACTGGGCCAAGGCGATCGCCGGCGGTCCGGTGGCGATGCAACGCAACCCGCAAGGGTGTCCGTCCGGCAACTGCCCGATCACGATCGGCAAGGTGTGGCATCCGCAATACATCGCGGCGTGGCGCGCGTTTCAGGGAGCGGTCGCGGCGCGTTACGATTCACGGCCGCTGATCCGTTCGGTGGCGGTGACATCCTGCACCATGCAGACCGACGAGCCGTTCGTGTTGCCGGTCGGACAGCCGGTGCCCGGCTACACCGATGCGGCGGGACGGGCCTGTCTCCGCGGCGCGATCGACGACTATGCCGCCTGGCGCCGCACGCCGATCGACCTGACCTTGAACGTGTTCCCGCAGCTTCAGGCGGGTGGCGCCGACATGGGCTTCACCATGGCCGTGATGAATGCGTGCCGCGCCAAGCTCGGCAGGCGCTGCGAGCTCGGCAACCATGCTCTTATGGGCGACATGCGCCCGGCCAATGCCAAGATGGTTGCAGCGATCGCGGCCAGGGGCGCGCCGATCCACTACCAGACCGAAGGCCCGAAGGCGCCGGGATTCGACTGGACCACCACGATCCAGGCGGCGCGGCGATACAACGCCACCGCCGTCGAGCTGTGGCCGGACGCGAAATTCGGCGGCTTCACCTCGCTGTCGATGGCCGAGATGCAAAAGCTGCGCGCGCTGTTCGGCGGCCCGGCGCGCTAGGCACAAGCCTCTCGGCGTAGCGGCGCTTCTGCCGCACCGCCGCGGTCCAGTTCCGTGCCCGGAGCGTTCCGCCATGCCCGTTGGTAGGGCTTGCCAGGGCGGGGCGGAATGAGGCACAGGAGGCGCGCCGGTTTGGGGTTGCGGGACGCATTTTGGCGCTTTCCAAAGCTCACGGCGGTCCCCGAGGAGAGATTTTCCGATGAATTCGATGAACGATGGTGTCCCGTCCTACGTCGTGAACCCGCCGGCCGTGACCTCGCTTCCCGTGCGCGGCACCAAGGCCCGGTTTCCGATCCGCCGCGTCTATTGCGTCGGACGCAACTACGCCGCCCACGCCATCGAAATGGGCCGCGACCCCAACAAGGAGCCGCCGTTCTTCTTCCAGAAGAATCCCGACAACGTGGTCGACGCCAGCGCGGTGTTTCCGTATCCGCCGCTGACCAGCGACCTGCACTTCGAGATCGAGCTGATCGCGGTCCTCAGCAAGGGCGGCGCGAACATCACCACCGACAAGGCGCTGGAGCACGTCTACGGCTATGCCGTCGGTCTCGACATGACCCGCCGCGATCTGCAGAACCAGGCCAAGGAGCTGCAGCGTCCGTGGGAAGTCGGCAAGGCGTTCGAGCGCTCGGCGCCGATCGGCGAGATCGTGCGCGCATCCGAGATCGGCCACCCCGACCAGGGCGCGATCTGGCTCGACGTCGACGGCAAGCGCCGCCAGACCGGCGACCTCAACCAGCTGATCTGGAAGGTCCCCGAGGTCATCCAGCATCTGTCGGCGCTGTTTGAGCTGGCGCCCGGCGACATCATCATGACCGGCACGCCGGCCGGTGTCGGCGCGGTCAAGAAGGGCGAGGTGATGCACGGCCACGTCGACGGCGTCGGCGATATCAAGACGCCGGTCGGCTGAGCCGAGGCACCGTTCACGAATCTTGCAGGCAGGGGACCCTTTCGAGGGTCCCTTTGCTTTTCCGGGAGGAAGGTCCAGAATCATCCCACCGCGATGACCTACTTCATCCTCAAATATCTGCACGTCATCGGCGCCGTGGTCCTGCTCGGGACCGGCGCCGGCATCGCGTTCTTCATGCTGATGGCGCATGTCACCGGCAAGGCCGCGACCATCGCGGCGGTGGCGCGCATCGTGGTGCTCGCCGACTTCGTCTTCACCGCCACCGCGGTGGTCGCGCAACCGATCACCGGGCTGATGTTGACCTTGCACGCCGGCTATTCAGTCGCCGACGCCTGGATCTTCTGGTCGATCGTGCTTTATGCCGTCACCGGCGCGTTCTGGCTGCCGGTGGTCTGGATGCAGATGCAGATGCGCGACCTCGCGCAGAAGGCCGCGGCCGAGGGCGCTGACCTGCCGCGCCGCTACCACACGCTGTTCTGGTGGTGGTTTGCGTTCGGATTTCCCGCCTTCGCCGCCGTGCTCGCAATCTTCTGGCTGATGATCGCCCGGCCGCAAACACTGCCGCTATTCGGCTGACGCTTGCGCTAGCGCGCCAACGCCTGCGCTATGCCTGCGATGATGTCTTCGAAATCCGCGAGCCCATTGAGCCGCGGCGATCCCGCGAGATGCGGCACCAGAATGACGTTGGTGAGCTGCAGCAGTTCGTCGTCGTCGCGCATCGGCGCCTCGTAAAGCGGGTCGAGCGCGAAGCCGCCGAGCCTTCCGGATTTCAACGCATCGATCAGCGCGGCGCGATTGATCACATCGGGTCGTGATACGTTGACGATGAAGGCGTCGGGCTTCATGCGGGCGAGTTGCGCCGCGCCGATCAGGTTGCGGGTCGACGGACCTTCCGGCAGTTGCGGGATCATCCAGTCGGCCTCGGCGAGCAGCGTGTCGAGCGGCGCATAGGCGACGCCAAGCGCGCGCTCCTCGGCTTCCGGCCATTGCGTCCGCTGGAAGTAGAGGACGCGCATGCCGAAGGCGACGGCGCGGGATGCGATTTCGCGGCCGATCTCGCCCAGCCCGATCAGGCCGAGCGTCGCGCCGTGCAGCATGCGGATGCCGCCGATGCGGCCCCAGTTCGAATTGGGCGTGTGCCGCCGGTCGAACGGCTTGTAGGGATAGCCTGCCGCGGCCAGCTTTTCGGCGGTGACCAGCCCGACCATGCGGTCGAGCTTGCGCGCCTGCATGAGCATCAATGCGAGCGCGTGCTCGGCGCAGGCGATGTTGGCGCGGCGGCGGATGTTCAGCACCGCCACGCCGCGAGCGGCACAGGCGGCGGCGTCGATGCCGCCGAGTCCAAGTCCGTATTTCTGGACGAATTTCAGCTTCGGCGCGGCCGCTAGCTCCGTGCCACCCATGGTCAGCGCCTCGACCGCCACGCCACGCGCGTCAGCGAGCGCGCCACGTAACTCGTGCTGCGTCTCGACCAGTTGCACCCGGGCCGGGAACAGCCCCGGCGCGCGGGCGCGTACCTGCGCGCAGTAGTCGTCGAAATTTGCGTCGTGCGCGAAGAAATCCGCAAAGGCGGCGTAGCGCTCAGTCGGCGTGTCGGGGTCGAGCACGACCTGCAATACGCGCAGGAACGGATCGTCTTCGACGACAAGGAGGGGCCTGTCCGCCACGGTGCTGCTCAAGCCGGGTGATGCGGTTCGGGGTCGATCTGGAGCGCCTGTCCGACGCGGGTGTGCATGTTGTAGGTGCCGATCAGCACCGTCAGCTCGACGATCTGGCGTTCGTTGAAGTGCTTGCGCAGCTCCGCGAACACCGCATCCGGCACATCGATCTCCCGCGTCATGGCGTCGGCATAGGCGAGCGCCGCGCGCTCGCGTTCGTTGAAGAACGCGGCCGCGCGCCAGTCGGCGAGCGCGGCGCATTCCTCCTTGCTGAGCCCCTCCGGCGTGGTGAGCTCGGGCACGTGCTGGTTCACCACATAGGCGCAGCGGTTGAGATAGCCGATGCGCACGATCACGATCTCGCGCAGCCGCCCGTCGAGATCGACCTTCCAGCGCACGACATTGACGAGGTCGAGCCAGACGCTGGCGACGTCGGGCGTGTGCAGCAGCGTCTTGTAGACGTTGATGACGGTGCCGCGCCGGCCCTTGCGGATACGATCGACCAGCGCCGCCTGGTCCGGACATTCCTCCGGCTGGAGCAATTTTACACGGGCCATGTACTACGCATCCTTTCTTCTTGAGGGCAGCGCGGGATGGGGAAGGGGCACTATTCCGCCACCAAAGAAGCTAGCTGACCCGATTGGATCAACAACTTGACTGCCCGTTCCATATTTGACTTCGTCACGGTCGGTACGACCACCAGGTTGGGCTCAAAAAACACAGGGCCTTCCTGAAGATCGCCCTCAATGGTCTGGGCGAGACGCACTGGGTCGTAGAAGTTCAATCGATAATGCTTTCCGGAGACGGTCATCCGCGCCTCGGAAAACCAACCTTTCGCCTCCACTTCCCATGCGTAGTCGTCGAAGTCCGCAGGCAGAACAAACGAAAAGTTTGACATAGTTGCTATTTCACGCGGAACCGCTCGACCGCCGCCTCGTCGACCTCGACGCCGAGGCCCGGGCCCGCCGGCAGCGACACGGCGCCGTCGCGGATCGGAAGCGGCTGCCGCACGATATCCTCGGCGAGATAGAAGTGCGTGAGACTCACGCCCCAGTCGACATTCGGCGCCACGCAGGCGAGCTGCACCGCCGCCGCACTTGCGATGCTCGATTCCGCAATCTTTGCCGCGACGTTGATCTTGAGGCGCAGCCGCCGGCAGAGTTTTGCGGCCTCGTAGGCGGTGGTGAAGCCGCCGAGCTTGATCAGCTTGAGCGACACGCCGGCCGCGCCGGCACGCGCGCTGGCGGTGATGTCGGCGAGCGAATGGATGCCCTCGTCGACGCCGATCGGCAGCCGCAGCTTTGCGAGCGCCTTGAGCCCGGCAAGGTCGTCGTAGGCCAGCGGCTGCTCGACGAAGGCGAGCTTCGCCGGCCGCGTACGCTCGATGTAGCGCTTGGCATTCGCCAGCGTCAGCCCGGCGTTGGCGTCGGCGCAGAGCGGCATCTTCCGGCCGAGCGCCTCGCGCACCGCATGCGCGGTCGCGATCTCGTCGGCGAGCGGCTTCACCCCGATCTTGAGCTTGAAGAAGTGGAAGCCCTCGCGCTCCTTGGCGCGCGCCTCGTCGATATCCTGCTCGGGCGTGGCATTGCCGAGCAGCCACATCGGCTTGACCTGCGTGCGCAGCGGCTTCGGCGCGACCGCATCGACCAGCCGCGTGTTGCTGGCGCGGCAGGTCAAATCCAGCAGCGCCATCTCGACCGCGGAGTGGGCACCGGTGTTGCCCATCAGTGCGCGCCGCAGCGCCGTCACCAGGGCAGGGCGGTCGAATGCATCCTGGCCGATCAACAGGGGCGCCAGGTGATCGCGCACCGCGGCGACCAGCCCGCCCAGCGTGTCGCCGGTCATGGTCGGCGCCGAGGCGGCTTCGCCCCAGCCGACGCGGCCGTCGGCGGCTTCGATCCGTACCAGCACGTTCTCGGCGGTGGTGATGGTGATCCCCGCCATCTTCATCGGGGTCTTGAGCGGCAGCGCGACCGGGATGGCGTCGACGCGCCGGATCGGCAGCGGCGAATACGCTGCGACGCTCCTGCCTTTGGTCTGCGGCCGCTCCAGCATGGGGGTGGAGCCTACACCTTGAACCGCGGGTCGAGATAGTCACGCAGGCTGTCGCCGAACAGGTTGAAGGCGAACACCGCGAGGCTGATCGCCAGCCCCGGGAACAGGATCATCCACGGCGCCTCGCGGTAGAAGTCGGCGGCGTTGCCCGAGAGCATCAGGCCCCAGGCCGGTGTCGGCTCGGTGACGCCGAGGCCGAGGAACGACAGCGAGGCCTCGAGCAGGATCGCCTGCGCCATGAAGGCGGTGAACATGATGAGGTAGGGCGCCACCACGTTCGGCGCCATGTGGCGGAAGATGATCCGGCTGTCGGAATAGCCGGCGGCGCGGGCGGCATCGATATAGGGCATCACGCGGACGCTGAGCGCCGCCGCGCGCACCACGCGGCACACCCGCGGCACGAT
>Ga0075430_100000050_pt1 | contig 61220 bp, 68 predicted proteins | sample RhiMetdeltSRZDD4_FD_75294 | JGI IMG/M metagenome (GOLD analysis project Ga0075430, IMG submission 75294) | Populus rhizosphere microbial communities from Tennessee, USA - Rhizosphere MetaG P. deltoides SRZDD4 | ecosystem: Host-associated > Plants > Roots > Rhizosphere > Soil | place: USA... | reverse complement strand
CTTTCACGCGCGACCGCGCTGCTACCGGTCAGGCAGCAGAAGCGATCCTGGCTCAGACGGCGGGTGGTGCTCGGGGAACGGCGACGCAGGGCCAGTAGTTGGGCCCGGCGCGGTCGCCTGCTTCAAGAATGCGCCGCTCAAACGCAGCTTGCGGCCATGTGATCCCGACAGCGATCCGGACGTCCAGCGCGGACGAATTGTCGTCCGCGTCGGCGCCCTGGCTGACCGCAATGTCCGGGAGGTCTTCGGTGAGATTGCCGCGGGCCACCGGCGCGGACAGGACGCCAGCGGCGGACGATACCGCACCGGCTGCCTGGACATGGGACTCGGCAGCAACCGGCCCTGGCGTCCCCTGCAGAATCGCCAGCGTCGCCAAAATGATTGGGAAGAGGCTGAGGAGCGCGCGTTTGACCATCGATGCCGGTCGCCAAAAGCCGCAGCCTGCGGCTGCCCTCTCTTGCCACGGCCGCCGCTGGGCCACAACCCGGCCCGCGATCACATTACCGCGTGCCGGTAACGTGCTGATTCCACATAAAAACCAAGGATGGTGCGGCCGACTGGACTCGAACCAGCACGACTTGCGTCGCTAGCACCTCAAGCTAGTGCGTCTACCAATTCCGCCACGGCCGCAAATGAGGTGAAACACGCGCCAGAGGCGTCGCGTTCGATGATGGCCGCCCATGTATCAAATCGGCCCGCCGGTCACAAGGCCGGCGTAATGGTGATTTGAGCAGGGCCGCGCCCGGCTCAGCGACCGTCGGGCGACTTCGGCTCCATATCCTTGACTTCGACCGCTATGCGGTTTCCGCTCACGATCACCGCGCCCTTGGCGATCGGGAAGTTGTTGGCGAGGATCATCACCTCGTCGTCCTCCGACGCCTCGAGCTCGATGATGGCGCCGCGGCCGAGCCGCAGGACCTGGTGGATCGGCATGGTCGTGGTGCCGAGCACCACCTGGATATCGAGCGAGACATTGTCGAGTGTGGGCACTGGTCTGTCCTTCTGGAAGTGACGGTCCCAGGTCACCACGGTATGGTTATCAGGTGGTTAACGTGCGCAGCAGCCTCGTGGAAATGCTTCATCCGGCGGCGGAATTAGCCCCGGTCGAATGGCGCGTGGCGCCGAATCTGGTGCCGTACGACGAGGCTGTCGCCACCATGGCCGCCCGCGCCGCTGACATCGCCGACGGCCGCGCCCCGGAGCTGGTGTGGTTGATCGAGCATCCGCCGCTCTACACCGCCGGCACCAGCGCCCGGCCCGAGGATTTGGTCGAGGCGCTATTCCCGGTGCACACGACCGGCCGCGGCGGCCAGCTCACCTATCACGGCCCCGGCCAGCGCGTCGGCTACGTGATGCTCGACCTCAAGCAGCGCGGCCCGGACATCCGCCGCTTCGTCGCGACGCTCGAGGAGTGGATCATCCGCACGCTGGCGTCATTCGGCGTCGAAGGCGGCCGGCGCGAGGAGCGCATCGGCGTCTGGGTGCCGCGGCCCGACAAAGGCGCCGGCCACGAGGACAAGGTCGCGGCGATCGGCATTCGCGTGCAGCGCTGGGTGACGTTGCACGGCATCGCCATCAACGTCGCGCCCGAGTTGGCGCATTTCTCGGGCATCGTGCCATGCGGCGTTGCCGACACACGCTACGGCGTCACCAGCCTGGCCGATCTTGGTGTGCGCGCAACCATGGCCGAGGTGGACGCGGCGCTACGGCGGACGTTTGAGGAGTTGTTCGGGCGAACAGCCACCGACAACTAGGCCGTGGACTCGTTAGCGCGTAGCCAAATTCGGATTGACGAATTTATTTTCGCTTTCGGCGCAATAACGGAAAAGGCCAGACCGGCCGCCGATTCGACCCGGTCGCGAATGACCCAAGCCGACCAAAAGACTGCTTTAGCGAGTGTCAATCCTGAAATGCTCGATAATGAAATTTGCGTTCGTATCCGCATCGTTCGCTCCGCTGTCGAGCAGGAGACAAGTAGGTCGAGGCACGGCACAGATCCGATGCCCGGCCATGAAATCGCGGATACCCTGCTCGGAGGTCATTTTCTTCCTCGCGAGCCTGTCAGCGTTCCCGATGCGTCCAACGATCTCATCGGTCGTGCACTGCAGGAAGACTGGAAGCAATTGCCCCTCGTGCTGTTCAACGACCGCCTCGAATTGTTCGAATGTCCCGATATCATCCGGCTCGACGTAGACAAACGTCATGACCATGACCGGGACATGCCCTCTGGCGGCGGCATCGATCACCGAAATCCGAACTGTCTGCACCAGCTCCCAGAACCCCGGTGCACCAAACTCAAAGACTGTACGTGCAACATCAATGGCCGCATGGTTGTCGTGTAGTCGCCCATGCACTCGGCTGAGCAGTGCTCGCGCAGTAGTCAGCTTGCCGGCGCCCGGCGCTCCATGAATAAAGACGACCTTCATATGTGGGACCCTAGCGCAGGCAGGTCTTGCCTGTCCTGTCTGCTCCTGGCCCAAAGCGTCGTTCGCTGTCACGCAGCAAGACGTCTGCTTTAGGGCATAGCGGACTCTGACAGCTTGCCCGCCCAACCGATTTATGAGTTCACGGCCTAGCCTCACATCGTCGGCAGCACCGTGAAGCCGTCGCCGCCTTGCCTCAGCGCAAGATCGGACGGCCCGGCGTCCTGGACATCGACCGCCTCGACATGCGCGCTCTCGGGCCCGCGCCGGCAGGCCTCGATCATGCCGCCGACCGCCTCGGCCGGACCCGCGAACACCGCCTCGACCGTGCCGTCGCGCCGGTTGCGCACCCAGCCGTCGAGCCCATTGAGGATCGCCGTGTCCTCGGTCCAGGCTCGATAGCCGACGCCCTGCACGCGCCCGCGCACCACAACGCGGCGGATCGTGAGGCCGCTCATGTCAGCCCCTTCATGCGACATCTCCGGTGTCTTTCGCCCGGCCGCCTAGGCCGAAGGCGACCAGCGCATCAGCGAACGAATATAGGGCTCCGGCATCGCCCAGTCGCGTGCCGCCGCGACCACGACCGCCATGTAGCCGGGACGCGGCGTCCCCTCGCCTTGCCGCACGGCGACGTAGACCAGCGCGGATGCGCGCCGGCCTTTGTGTAGCACCGGCAGCATGCGGCGCACATAAAGACCGCCCGCAACATCCTCGTAGGCGTTGACCGCCGCAAGGTCGCGCGCACCGAGCCGCCAGAGCACGCCATGGACAGTGCCGCCGGCCTGCCGCGCGATCGAGCCGTAGCCATCCGGATTGATGACGAAGCACCAACCGGCGAGCGTTGCCGTGCCGAGCGCGGACGCGCCGGGACACCGTGCTTGCATGTGCGGACGGCTCATGTTCGAGCCGTATGCGAAATGCAGCGTCATGGCGGCGGTGACGACGGCAGCGCCGCGCGCGGCCGGTTCGCGAGCCAGATCGTGAAGACAAATCCGATCAGCACCGGCAGCGTGATCGCAACCAACGCACCGAGCAAGGCGGGACCGAACATGTTAACTGCCGAGCTGGCGCCGATGACCAGGCTGGTGAACAGCGCCGCCGCCAGAACCGCGATGATGGTCAGAACAGCGAACCCGCTGGTGTCGGCCGGCAACGCCCCCTTGTTGGCGGTGAAGACCACTACCAGCAGGAGCGCGACCGCGAGCAGATAAAAGATAGAGAGCGCCACCGCGGCGCCGACGCCGCGGCCGGCATCGCGCAACCGCCTGGCATGCAGCGCATACCAGGTCCAGGCGAGCGCGACCTGCACCAGCACGAACGGGATCACGTTCGCATGCTGGGTGACGTGCGAATTGAGCAGCAACTGGGACAGGAAACCGCCGACATAGACGGCCAGCGCGCCGAGCGTGAACGGCTTTGGCGCGAGGCATCCGGAAGCCGAGAAGATCGTGGTCAGCGCGCCCATCCCGCCCGCATGGTGGCACGATACCGGGTTAGGAGTCACGGCGGCGGCGCGGCGCTCGGCCGGGTGCCCGCCCAGACCGTGTACGCGATCGCGATCACGATCGGCAGCATCACCAGCGCGATCACGCCGAGCACCATATAACCGAACATCCCGAGATTCGGATCGCCGAGGATCATGCCGATCAGGAAGACGATCAGGAAAATCTGCAACACGCCCGCGAACGGGCTTTCGTTCGGACCGGTTGGCTGTCCGGGCGCATCGATCGCCATCATGACCACCAGCAGCAACACGATAGCGAGCGCATAGAGGATGGTCAGCCCTACCACCGAGCTGGTGGGGCGGCCGGCGTCGCGCAGGCGGCGGACATGCAGCGCGTACCAGAACCACGCAACCGCCACCTGCACCAGCACGAACGGAATGACGCTTGCCCGCGCCGTAATCGGCGCGGCCAGCAGGAATTGCGACAGGAAGCTCGCGAGATAGATCGCAATCGCGCCAAGCGCGAACGGCTTCGGCGCGATGCGGCCGGCGGAGGAAAGGAGCGTGGCTGAGGTGACCATTCACCGGCATGGTGGCATGGCGTCGCGCGGAATTCACCTGGGGTGGAGCCCTTCTAGGGCCGCGTGGTTTCTGCTTCGTTGCGCGGGCTCTGTCTGACCGTTCAGGTGAACTCGCGGCGAAACTCGGCGTCGAGCTGAAGCTCGGATCGCCTGCGCAAGCTGCGACACTTCTCGCAGATGACTGCCCTGCCTGGATCGCGAGTGCACAGCTCGCCGGCATCAAGGCGGAATGATGGTATCATTCCTGAGTCTTACTTCACCTTTTCCCATACCAGCGTTGTGACGCTCATCTTGCCATCGTCCGGACTCGGCGCGGAACGCGTCGTGTAAATCAACCGATCGCCGTCTCGGCGTACGTTTCTAACCTGCTTGGTTCCTGTCCAGACCTCATTCCAAGAGATGTCGATGTGGTGCTCAATTGTTTTGCCATCGAATTTGTACGTTCCCCCGTATGCGGTCATCGATGCATGCAACGCTGCGCGTTGCTGGTCGGTCATTTTTTCGATGCTTTCGGCCTTCGGTCGGTTTCCCCTGACGGAGAGCACCATCATGCGGCCATCCTTGCCGTAGGTGATGAAGCCCTGCTCCTGGGGCAATGTGATAACCTGCCCGGTATCCAATACTGTCCGCGTGCGGCTGATCAATTTATAAGTGCCATGAATTTCGTCGTCGGCTGCACTCGCCGAGAGCGAAAGTGCGATTGCGGCTAGTACGAGCATCACCTTGCGCATGTATCCTCCAGGCAGTGCGGCCAATCAGTTTGCGTCAGGGGGTGCGGCCTTTTGATCTCGCGACCGATAATATCAGTCTTGGCCCCAAAGCGAATCTTCGCTGCAGTTCAAAGAAAAAGCGCCCTAGGCGAACTCAAGCATCACCGCATCGACCGCAAGGCTGTCGCCGGGCCGCACATGGACGCGCTTGATGACGCCGTCGCGCTCGGCGCGCAGCACGTTCTCCATCTTCATGGCTTCGACCACCGCCAGCGCCTCGCCGGCCTTGACCTCCTGGCCTTCAGCGACCGCGATCGAGACCACCTGTCCGGGCATCGGACAGCGCACCATCTTGCCGCCATCCGCCACAACCCGCGCCGGCACCAGGCGCACCACCTCGGCCTCGCGCTCGGTGAACACATAGGCGCGGACATCAGCGCCGCGGTGCATCAGGTCGAAGCCGTTGGGCACCGGACGCACCTGCACGGACACCGGATCGCTGTCGACGGTGCCAACCCAGAGCGCCTCGCCCGGCTTCCAATCCGACACAACGACGTGGCGCTTCGCGTCGCCGTCGAAGCGCACCGCCAGCCCATCGTCCTCGCGGTTGATCTCGAGCACGAGCTCGGCGTCGCCGAGCCGCACCACGCGCTTGCGTTCGCGGGTCACCACCGCGTCCGGCCGCTGCCCGGAGATGCGGCGCTTGCGCTCCCCCAGCACGTGATCGATCGCCGCCGCGACCGCGGCAAGGGTCTGCCCCGCAAGCGTCTGTCCCGCCTCGCCTGCCGGCACGCCGGGGTGGAATCCTTGGGGGAATTCCTCCGCGATAAAGCCGGTCGACAACCGCCCCTCGCGCCAGCGTTCGACCTGCATCACAGCCGCCAGGAACGGAATGTTGTGGCGGATGCCGTCGATCACGAAGGCGTCGAGAGCATCGCCTTGCGCGTCGATCGCCGCCGCGCGCGTCGGTGCATGGGTGACGAGCTTGGCGATCATCGGATCGTAGAACAGCGAAATCTCCGAGCCCTCGGTCACGCCGGTATCGACGCGCACCGTCACGCCGCCTGTGCCGGTCTCAGCCGGCGGCCGGTAGCGCACGAGCCGGCCGGTCGACGGCAGGAAGTTGCGATAGGGATCCTCGGCATAGATGCGGGTCTCGATCGCGGAGCCCGTCAGCTTCACGTCACTCTGGCGGATCGAAAGCGTCTCACCGCCGGCGACGCGGATCATCTGCTCGACCAGATCGAATCCCGTGACCAGCTCCGTCACCGGATGCTCGACCTGGAGCCGCGTGTTCATCTCCAAGAAGTAGAAGGACTTGTCCTGCGCGGCGACGAACTCGACGGTGCCGGCGGAGTCGTAGCCGACCGCCTTCGCCAGCGCGACCGCCTGCGCACCCATCTTCTTGCGGGTGGCCTCGTCGAGAAGCGGCGACGGCGCCTCCTCCACGATCTTCTGGTTGCGGCGCTGGATCGAGCATTCACGCTCGCCGAGATGGATGACGTTGCCGTGCTTGTCGCCGAGCACCTGGATTTCGATGTGGCGCGGGTTCTCGATGTATTTCTCGATGAACACCCGATCGTCGCCGAACGAGCTCTTTGCCTCCGAGCGTGCGCGCAGAAATCCTTCCGCGACCTCGGCTTTGGTGTGCGCGATCCGCAGCCCCTTGCCGCCACCGCCGGCGGCTGCCTTGATCATCACCGGATAGCCGATCTCCGCCGCGACCTTTTCCGCCTGCGTCGCGTCGGCGATCTCGCCCTGATAGCCCGGCACGGTCGAGACCTTGGCCTTGGCGGCGGCGAGCTTGGCCGCGATCTTGTCACCCATGGCGTCGATCGCGTCGGGGTGCGGCCCGATGAACACGACGCCAGCCTCGGCAAGCGCGCGCGGAAACGCCGCCCGCTCCGAAAGGAACCCATAGCCCGGATGCACCGCATCGGCGCCGGCCTCGCGGCAGGCCGCGACGATCGCCTCGATCGACAGGTAGCTCTCGGCGGCCGGCGGCGGCCCGATCCGCACCGCCTGGTCGGCCATCTCAACGTGGAGCGCGTCCCGGTCCGCGTCGGAATAGACCGCCACCGTCGCGATCCCGAGCCGGCGCGCGGTCTTGATGATCCGGCAGGCGATTTCGCCGCGGTTGGCGATCAGGATGCGCTTGAACATTCAGGCCGAGGGGGTTCGGAATCGGGACATCCGCGCATTTTCAACCGACGGGCGCGAATAGCAATGCCGGCCACGCCTCCCCGAGGGCTTTGTGCTTCAGGATGCGCCACCGTCACTTGTTGAACCGGCAGTCATCGCCGCCCGACCAACTGTTGCGGAGCACAATGAGGGAGCGTGCGGAACTTGTCTCGTCGGCATCTTGCCGGCGCCGCTCGCACACGCGCTGACGTGAGCAGCCCCTGTTTAGCATCCCGCCGCACAAAGAGGAGCCGAGATGGCACAGAAGAAACCAATCAACGACCTTCTCGCCGGTCCGACCGATACGCCGTGGGACGACCCGCGCACCGACCAGCGCTTCTCTTTCGACAAAACTCTGTTTGGCACCAATGGCGACGATTGGCTGTACGGCGGCATTGGAAACGACACGCTGTATGGCTACAGCGGCAATGACGTTCTCGTCGGCGGCCGGGGCAACGACACGCTATCGGGCGGAGATGGCAATGACGCGCTGGTCGGCGGCGACGGCAACGATACGCTGATGGCCGGTCTCGGCGACGACCTGCTGATCGGCGGCGCCGGGATCAATATGCTTCATGGCGGGCCCGGCAACGACACGTATTGGTTCGACATCACGGGTGGCGTTGCAACCGCCGGCACCAATCGTGTCACGATTTTCGACGGCGATGACAAGTTCACCTTCACGCGCAACGGCGTCACGGTCGCCGGCAATGAAGACAATTTCTTGAGTCTCGTCTTTGCGGACGATCTTCCGGCCGAGACCTTGAAGACCTTGGCGCACGATATCTTCCAGCACAATCCAGACCTCGCCTTTCTCGCATTTACAATGCCAGGAGCGAATGCGGGTAACCCCGATGCCTACGTGTTTGCGGATATCGGCATTGATCCGCCCGTGATGGTCACCGTCGTCAACCTGATCACAGCATTGTCCTGGAACGACTTTGCCTGAACCAACGACGTCCGCGCCGGCTTCGTGACAGGCGGCGACGATCGCCTCGACCGAGAGGTAGCCCTCAGCGGCCGATCGGCGCCGCCTGGTCGGCCATCTCGACGTGGAGCGCGTCCCGGTCCGCGTCGGAATAGACCGCCACCGTCGCGATCCCGAGCCGGCGCGCGGTCTTGATGGGGTTCGGAATCGGGATAACGCCGTATTTTCAAGCGGCTGGCTCGAATAGCAATGCCGACCGCAGCGCCGCCAATCCGGGCGTTACGGGCGGGTTGAGCGGCCCAACGCCGTTTTGCCTTGGGGATGGCTGGCGCGACTATCAACAGACCACTGTGGCGGATGGAGCACACCCCTGCGAATTACCGCCCATAACCTCGTCTCCCAGCTGTTCCACCTGCCGCCAATGTGGTTGCGTAGGCAGAGACGGGAACCCCATGAAGAAAAAGCAAGCGGCTCTGACAGGTCTGGCGGCGCTCACGCTCTTCGACATCGTCGGAGCGGCGCAGGCCCCGGCGCAGGCGCAGACGCCGGTTTTCAACTGGACCGGCTACTACGTCGGCGTTCACACCGGCTACCGCGCCGGTGATTTCAGCGGCAACGCTCCGTGGGCGACCCCCTGCGGCTGCGAAGCATTGCTATTCAATTCGGTGCCGTATTCCACGACCGCAGGTTCGGGAATTTTCGGCTTCCATGCCGGATACAACTACCAGTTCTCACCGGACGTGCTCGTTGGCATTGAGACGTCGTGGAGTTGGGGACGCGGCACCGCGCGAATCTCGGCGACCTCCTCTGACTCGTTCGACGGCTTCTCCACCTTCAATAGCCTGAACTACAAGCTTCAATTGACGTGGTCCGGCGACGTACGAGGTCGGTTTGGCTTCGTCAGAAATGACTGGCTGTTCTACGCCACCGGCGGCGTCGCGTTCCAATATGTGAAAGTGTCGGGCAACACCCAATACGCTGACAGTTTCGGCGCCGATAGCGTGTCGATCCTGGGGCAGCTTTCTCAAAACAAGCTGCTTGTCGGCTACGTCGTCGGCTTGGGTGCCGAGCGTATGGCGTTTGGCGGATGGACGTGGCGAATGGAATATTTGTTCGCTGACTTCGGAAGCAAGAACTTCAACGTGCAGTTCAACGGCAGCGGGCAGATACTCGGCGACTCCTTCGTGACGGTCGGGAGCGCTCCGCTGAACTTGACGTTGCAAACCCACACGATCCGCATCGGCGTGACAAAATTGTTCAACCCATAGTCCGCCCGCCGGCAGCGCCGGCGGCTATCGGTTGGCAATCAGGCAGACGAAATCCTCGATCTTGCCGTAGGTAATCCGCCCAAGCGAATCCTTCGCCGCCAGCGAAACCCCGACCGCTTGGCGCAAGACCTCGCGCACGCGGCGCTCGACCGCTTCACCGTTGCCAGGCTCACCGTTACCGGGTGCCGCATCATCGTTTTCGGGAACGTAGCGGACCTCGATCTGGTCCAGCGCGACCTGCACCAACTGGATATCTCTGTATCGAAGCAATTCACGCAGCCGAAAATCGGCAAGCTCCGGCCATGCGACCGTGCCGTCCGCGAATCGGAACCGGTTGCGTGCACGCCCCAGGATGCGGCGGATCGTCGGCAACCCACGCCGACATTTCGGATTGTTGGTGCCGGCCTCCGCATAGTCGCCCATGTCGTAACGGATCAGCGGCATCGCATAGTTGTAGAACGGCGTAGCGACGATGCGGCCACTCTCCCCCGGCCGGGCCGGCTTGTTGTCGACGTCGCGAAGGATCTCGATCCGGCTTGCCTCGACGGCGAGATGGTATTCCCCGCAATCCGGGCATTGGGTGGCGACGTGCCCGACCTCCTGGCTGCCGTAGGAGTCGGCGATCTCGGCGCCGAACGCTGAGCGGCAGTCCACCCGGATTGCCGGATCGACCCGCGTACCGAACGATATGATGCGCTCAAACTTGAGATCGAGCCCCCTGCCGATTGCACGAAGGGCGAGTCTGTGCAGGTTGGTTGAGAACGCGGCGAGGTATTCGGGCCGCCGGTGCAACAGCCACTCAAGCTGGACGTCGGTGTCAGCGGCCGCATCGAGACGATGCGCCAACCCCGCCGTACCTGACGAATGCCATCCGACAGTCATCATTCCATCGGGTGGCGGTGCCGTCTTGTCGCGGTCGTAGGCGATGCGGGCGAGCGACTTGGCGCCGTCGATCGTCCACCAGCGAAACATCCGCTCGGTCAGCGCCTGCGTGGCGGCCACGGTCAATCCGCTCTTGATGAATTCAAACGGGAGCCCGGTTGAACCGGACGTCTCTTCGCGAACCGTGCCACCAGTTTCCGGGGGCACGGCATTGCTGGTCAACGCATCGCGGTTGGCGTTTGCCTCCACGCGGGTAAGGATCGGAATCGAATTCCAAGCCTCTTCGATCGCCTCGGCAGAATCACAATCGGCCGGGACGCGCGTGCGGTAGAACGCCGTCGTATCGCGCGCGTGCCGAAGCAACCGTTGTAGCAGTGGCGCCTGATAGAGCGTCAGCTTCGCGCGGCGCAGCCGTTCGGTCTCGGCAAGGGTCCGGCCGAAGGTGTTGACTAGGTCGTGATTCATCGGCTCCGGTCGGTACTTTTCGAGCACGGCCTGGCGTGACTGCCGCGCGCTCTATTGTGCATGGTGTGCCTGCATTGGTCGAGGCAAAGACTCTCAGACAAGTCCGGTTCAACGCCGGATCAGGTCGGGAGAACAAGGCTGACGAAGTCTTCGAATTTGCCGGACCGTGATCGCGGAATGGCGTCGACTTTCGTCATGATGACTTCAACCGGCTCGCGCAGGACGGATCGCACCCGAGCCGTCACCGCAGGAAGATTGACCGTGTCAGGGTCCTGGTCACCGACCCAGCGGATCTCGACACGGTCGAAATCGAGTTGAACCATCTGCGCGGAACGGTAGGCCAGAAACTTCCAGAGCTGGAGGTCTTGCGTGTGAGGAAACATGATGCGACCACCGCGAAAACGAAAAGCATTGCGGTAGCGCCCGAGAATGCGCCGGATCGACGGCAGCGTCCGGCCGCATGCGGGCCGCTCCGAGCCAGCTTCTGCAAGATCGCCGATCTCATAACGGATCAACGGCATCGCGAAATTGTATAGTCCGGTGACGACGACCCGACCGATCTCTCCCGGCCGGGCCAGTGCTCCGTCGTCACGTACGATCTCGAGGTGCACCGCCTCGGCGCTGACATGGTACTCGCCGCAGTCCGGACACTCGGCGGCCAGCTGACCGATTTCACCCGCGCCGTATGAATCTGCAATCGGCACACCGAATACGCTGGCGCAGCTGGCCCGTACCTCCGGGTCCACGACGGTGCCCAGCGTGAACAGAAGTTCGAACTTCGTCGGCACCCCCTCCCGCATGGAGATGCTCGCGAGTTCTTTGAGCACGTGCGAATACGTAATCAGGTATGCGGGCTTGCGGGCGGTAAGCCAGGCCATCTGCACGTCGATGTCGGCTTCCGAGGACAGCCGGTGTTGAACGCTTTGGGAATCCGCGCTGTGCCAACCGGAATGCGACGATCCCTCCGGCGGCCGCGATAGCTCCTCGTAGGCAATTCGCGCGCAGGGTTTAGATGGGTCGACGCGCCACCAGCGCATCATGCGCTCGACCATGGCCTGGGCCGCGAGAACGGCAATCTCGCTGCGGCGGTAATGCATCGGCGTCGCCGTCGACCCTGATGTCGAACTCGCGAGTGTCCGCCCCGCGTTTGGCGGCACGGTCTCGCTGAACAGCTGATCGCCAAGAGCTGCCGCTTCAACGCGCTTGAGGATCGGAATCGAGGACCAGGCCGCCTCGATTTGAGCCGGAGCAGCCGTGTCGAAATCCAGCCGGTCGCGATAAAAGCCGCACGCATCGCGGGCGTGCGACAGCAGGTTTGACAGCAGCGATAGCTGATACCGGTGCAGCCGATCACGTGAGAACCGCTCGGTTTCATCGAGCGCGCGGCCGAAGCTGCGGATCATCTCGCCGCGATCAACCAGGACGGATTCCATCGGGAACGCTGTTGGGTGGTGAACGGCTGTGGTTGAAACAGTTCCGGCCTGCAATGTCTTGCAGGCCGCCACCCAAATCTAGCAGTTCTCAGCGGCGCTTGGAATTCAGGAAAGGGTCGCCGATTGCGGCACCTGCGACCGCAACCAGTCGAGAATGGCGGTGTCGATATCCGGCGTTTGCTGCCGCTCGCACCAGTCGGCGAAATCACGCGGCTCCGACACGCACACGACAATCGGGGAAGCGGCAATAGCTGCCAGCAGCGACTGGAGGTCGGCGGTTTGATTGAATTGCGTCATCATTGCTGGCTCCCGTCCCTGCCCGCAAACCCCAACGCGCCCGGCGTGCCGGGGGTTCCGGATAGGAATTAGTCGCGGCACACGCGACTTCGGTTCAACGCCCGACGACTCGGAGTTTGGCAAAGGAGGTGGACCGGCGAACGGCGGCCGCGTGGCAAAGTTGGGGCACCGCAGCAAACCGATGGATTCACACGCGAATCACGCGAATTGCCGGTGCCCGTCCAGGCGCATGCATGGTCCTCACCGCAGGACAGCATTTCCCAGGACCGGGCTGACGGATGGGTTCATTCCCCAATGTGCCCAAAAAGAACGAATACCTACGGCCCGCTTGCCCATAGGGAACCTGACCCTATATGCCTGCCCAACCGGTCCAACCCGGCTTCTCTCCCCAGACGGCGACCAAGCGGAGGTGTGTCATGACATTGCAGATCGGCGATACCGCGCCCGATTTCGAGGCGCAAACAACCGAAGGCAAAATCCGGTTCTATGACTGGCTCGGGGATTCCTGGGCGGTCGTATTTTCGCACCCGAAGGACTTCACGCCGGTGTGCACCACCGAGCTTGGCTACATGGCGCGCATCAAGCCGGAATTCGACAAGCGCGGCGTGAAAATCATCGGGCTCTCGGTCGACCCGGTCGAGAACCATGCCAAATGGGCGAACGACATCAAAGAGACGCAGGGCTTCGCGCCGAACTACCCGATGATCGGCGACACCGACCTCTCGATCTCAAAGGCCTGGGGCATGCTTGCAGCCGGCACTCCGGGCGACGCGACCAAACGCACCGCCATGGATAACCAGACCGTGCGCAACGTTTTCGTCGTCGGCCCCGACAAGAAGATCAAGCTCCTGCTGGTCTATCCGATGACCACCGGCCGGAATTTCGATGAGGTGCTGCGGGTGATCGACTCGCTCCAGCTCACCGCCAAGCACAAGGTCGCGACGCCGGCGAACTGGAAGAACGGCGAGGACGTGATCATCGCTGGCTCGGTATCGGACGACGATGCCAAGAAGGCCTATCCGGACGGCTGGAAGTCGCCGAAGCCTTACATCCGCATCGTGCCGCAGCCCGGCCGCTGACGGCGCCACGTCGCCAACTGATATCGAACAACCAAGAGGGCCGCGCATGATCGCGCGGCCCTCTTGCGTTGCACGTCAGTGCGCGATGAAGAAGCGGTACTGGAGACCGCCGTCGGCAAGCCAAGCGTCGTGCTTGGTCCATTCGTGAACGCGACCGCACGCGGGACACGTTGTCGTCGCCTTCACCGCCGGGAGCTGCTCGACATCGAGCATCTCGATGCCGGTGGAAACCTCTCGGCCGGTCGAAGGACACTGGATCATGAGGACACCCATGATTCCCTCCTCGTGTTCGATTCCCGCATCTCACGCTACGAGGGTGTCGCGACGGTGACCGTTCCAATCAACAGTTCGTGGGTGTGCCAGCATGGGTGGTGTGCGCTGGACAGGGAACTCGGGCTGTGAATTTGGATGAAAGGCGACCGAAATGTCGCCCCTTTAAGGGGCCTCTAGAGGCCCTCGCGAAAATAGGGCCGAAACGTGGCCCAATACTTAACGAAATGCCAATAAACGGCTGAGAAAACGAAGACAAATTTTTGCCGCTTCATTGTGGCACGGATTACCGTCGTCGTTGGGATTTCGGGGGGAATCAGTTGCTGCGGCTTCTCGTATCGGCCCTGCTCGTGCTGGCGAGCGTGCCCATCGCGCATGCGGATTACCGCATCACGCGCGATTTCGGCGGGTTGGTCGAACAATACAAAGCAAAGTACACGCAGATTCGCGACCGCGGCGAGCGCGTGATCATCGACGGCATCTGCAATTCCGCCTGCACGCTGGTGCTCGGGATCGTGCCGCTGAACAAGGTCTGCGTGACCCCCAAGGCAAGCCTCGGCTTCCATTCCGCCTATTACGACACCGCCTATACGTTCGGCACCAAGGTGACGAGCTACGCCGGCACCGCCGACCTGATGTCGTACTACCCCTCGACGGTAAAAGAGTGGATTGCCCGCAAGGGCGGCCTCACGCCGGAAATGAAGAAGCTGCGCAACGGCCCCGACCTGTGGGCCGTGATCGATCCCTGCCCCGACGAGTTCTAGTTACATCCCCTTCCGCAAATCCCGCGCTGCCGCGACCATGACCTCGAGCTTCTCGCGCGCAAGCGCGCGGCTGATCGTCATCAGTCCGCAGTCCGGCGACAGCAGCACTTTCGCCGGATCGAGATGATCGAGCGCGCCGGCAACCCGCCGCTTCACCTCGTCGACCGTGGGTGCCGGCGTGCTTCCGGGATCGATGCAGCCGAACATGAACAGCCGCTCGCGATAGGGTTTCAGGATTGCGGGATCGTAGGTTGAGCGCCCGAACTCGACCGTGAAGCCGGCGATGCGCGTCTCCATCAGCCGGTCGAGCAGCTCCGGATACGTGTACTGGTGCTGCAATGAAGCACCGCCCGGATAGCCGTAGCAGAGATGCACGATGACCGGCACGGTCACGCCGTCGAGACAGCGGTCGAGCGCCGCGGCGCCGTAGTCGAAGACCTTCTCGTGGTAGCGGGTCATCGCCGGCTCATCGAGCTGGAGCAGGTCGCAGCCGGCGGCCTGCAAGTCGAGCAGCTCGGCATTGACGGCCGCCGCGATATCCATCGCCATCTCGCCTTCGTCGGCATAGGCGTCGTTGAGAGAGGAATCGATCACCGTCATCGGCCCCGCCAGCGCCATCTTCACCGGCCGGCTCGCATAAGCCTTGGCGAATTTCACGTCGTCGACCGTCGCCGCCGATCGGCGCTTGAGCTTGCCGGTCACGCGCGGGACCAGGCGCGGATTGTTGCGGCGGCGATAGACGTCCTTCTGCACCTGGTTGACGAGGTCGATGCCGTCCCAGGTCCGGCACATATGGAAGATGAAGCCCTCGCGACGCTGCTCGCCGTCGGTCACGATGTCGATGCCAAGCGCTTCCTGCTCGCGCAGCGTCACGATGGTGGCATCGTCCTGCGCCTCATCGAGCGCCGCGCCCTCGAGCCGGAAGGTCACGCGGTTGCGTTCGGTTTCGCCCATCCAGCGCGGGCGCGGCATGCTGCCGACATGGGTGGTGGCGAGCGGCGGAAATGTCCGGGCCATTGTTCTTGTATCCCCCGTTGGGGCGTCGGCGCGCGTTTGCGGCGTATCGAGCGGCCGATGATGGCCTGAAACCGGCCGCCTTGCGATACCGGCGCGATGTCGCGACGGCATCCGGCGCCACCCGCCAATAGGGCGCAAAACCTGCCGATCCCAATGGATTTGGGCCCTCTGGAACCTCGCCACGCGCCCAGCGTTGAAGCGGTGACGGGAACAGAATCCCCGGCCGAAGGAGGCCGCACATGAACGTCGTCGCCAAAGTTGTGGTCTGGATTGTGCTGTCGTCCTTCGCTGCCTTGGGCGCCAAGGCTGACACGAGCGCCAACGCGCGCGAAACGCCCGACCGCGACGTGCAGTCCGCGCGGCTGGTGATCTGCTCCACCGCGGAGAAGGCGCAGAGCTTCGCCGTCCAGCACCACGACCTCCAGGCGGTGATTGCCAACGACGGCCAGGCCACCAAGACCGAAGCCAGCACGGCATCGAACGCCTGCCTGGTCGCTGGCATCGCCTATATCTCCGGCAACAAATTGGAGCGCGTGCAAAGCAAGGACGGATTGTACGACGTGACCGAGATCCTGATCGTCGGTGTCGCCACGCCTTACGGCATGCTCGCGATCGAGCCGTCCGTGGTCTACACGCTGCTCAAGGTGACGGAGGAACAGGCGTAGGCGCTCATTCGCCTGGGAGACCAAGTCGCTTGGAGACTAAGTCACCTGGGAGACCAAGCCATGCGACATTCCATCAGACAGTCCGAACACCGGTCCGAGTTCGAGAGCATCGATCCGGTCGCGCTGCTCGTCGTATCGCTCGTCATCTTGCTGCTGGGCATCATCGCGATCCGCGCGATCGTCGCCGCGGCGGTCGTCTAGCCGGACCGTCGGCTGGCGCGAGGCGGTGCTCAGGGGTAAGAGCACCGGATGCGGATCGCGAGCTTCAACATCAACAACATCCGGCGCCGCCTGCCGAACCTCGTTGCCTGGCTGCGTGAAGCCAAGCCCGACGTGTGCTGCCTCCAGGAACTGAAAGCGACCGATCGGGAGTTTCCGGCGGACGCCCTGCGCAAGGCCGGCTACGAGGCGGTCTGGCGCGGCGAGAAGACCTGGAACGGCGTCGCGATCCTGGCGCGCGGAATGATGCCGGTCGTCACCCGCACCGAGCTGCCGGGCGATCCGGACGACACCCAGAGCCGCTACATCGAAGCCGCCGTCAACGGCGTGCTGATCGCTTCGCTCTATGCGCCGAACGGCAATCCGCAGCCCGGGCCGAAATTCAACTACAAGCTCGCCTGGTTCAAGCGGCTGATCCGCCACGCCGCCGCGCTCAACAAGGCCGGCATCCCGGTGGCGCTGGCGGGCGACTACAACGTCGTCCCGACCGGGCAGGACATCTATCAGACCAAGTCCTATGACGACGACGCGCTGTTGCAGCCGCAGAGCCGCGCCGCCTACCAGCGCCTGCTGGCGCAGGGCTGGGTCGATGCCATCCGCGCGCTGCACCCGGATGCGCCGATGTATACGTTCTGGGACTACATGCGGAAGCGCTGGGAGCGCGACGCCGGGCTTCGCCTCGATCAGATCCTGCTGACACCCGACCTGCACGACCGGTTGGTCGATGCCGGCGTCGACCGTTCCGTGCGTGGCAAGCCGGACGCCAGCGACCATGCGCCGGTCTGGGTGGTGCTGCGCGATGCAGGCCAATCGTCCGCGAAGGTTCGCAGTGCCGCCAAGAAACGAACCAAAGAGCCGGCCAAGCCGGTAGCGCCGCTCCGCGCCAGAACGACCGCCGCGAAGACGAAGAAGAAAGAGACGACCAAACACCGGCCGTTGCTGGTGATCGACGGCGATTCATTCGCGCATCGCTCGTATCATGCGCTGCCGAAGAACATCCTGCGCGCGGGCAAGCGGCCCGCCGGCGCCATCCTCGGCTTCGCCAACTTCCTCTTGAAATTTTACCAGAATGAACAGCCGCGCGCCGTGCTGGTGGGCTGGGACACGCTCACCGAAGAAACCTACCGGCACGAAAGTTTTCCGGCCTACCAGAGCGGACGCGACTTCGACCGTGCAATTCTCGAACAGCTCGACATCCTGCCCGAGCTGGTGGCCGCCTGTGGTTTTGCCAACGCCAAGAAGGCGGGCTACGAGGCCGACGACTTCCTCGCCGCGGCCGCGACCAGTGAAGAAAAGCGCGGCGGCACCGCGCTGGTCGCCAGCGGCGACCGCGACACGTTCCAGCTTGCGTCGGACGCGACCACCATCCTCTATCCGGTGCGCGCTGGCGAAGTCGCGCGGATCACGCCGGCCGAGGTGCGCACGCGCTACGGCGTCGATCCCGCGCAGGTGCCGGATTTCATCGCGCTACGCGGCGATCCCTCGGACAAGCTCCCCGGCGCGCGCAACATCGGCCCGCAGGGCGCGGCCGATGTGTTGCGGCGGCATGGCTCGCTCGAGGCCGCGCTCAAGGCCGGCCGCTTCGCGACCCAGGCCAAGGAGCTGCGGCTCTATCGTTCGATCGCCACCATGGACCGCAAGGCGCCGTTGCCGCCCCTCCCCGACCAGGCACCAACCTGGTCGAAGGCGGAAGCGTTCGCCCGCCAATGGCAGCTCAACCAGCTTGCCGACCGCTTCGCCAAGATGGCGTCCGCGACCGTGCGCACTGCCACCTAGGAGCGCGGCAACGAGCGCGCCCCGCCTGTCGCCCGCCAGTGCTGCAAGGTGTCGAACGGCGCGCCGATGCGATCATAGTAGACGCGGAGGTAACCGTCGTCGCCGCGGATCACGGCATCCGGCCGCACCGCCTCGACCTCCTGCGCAACCACGCCGACATAGACCTGGTCGCTCCAATTGTACTTGAAGCGATAGAGGCCGATGCCTTCAGTTATACGCGGTGGAAATAGGACAGATCGCCGAAGCTCGCCGCAAAAGCGACCGCGCTGATCGTCGATGTCGCGTACCGGGCATCGGTCAGCATGCGGTGCGCGCGAGCGAGTTTCTGCTCCAGCAGGAACGACGAGAAGGCGGTGCCATCGGCCTCAAACAGTTTCTGAATGTAACGCGGCCCCAGACCTTGACGCGCGACAACATCCGCCAGCGCGAGGTTGGGCTGCTGCGGGAAGATTGCGGGAAAGAACTTCAGATGGTGCCTCACTATCTTAGTTCCGGCCCCAGATAATGATGCTGAGCAGGTTGCTGCTGGCATCGGTCCACACGAGTTCGGAGCGATCGCCGTCCGGCCAGCGCGAAAGGCCGCGCCTCACAATAGGTGATCGAAAAAACCTGGCGTCCTTTGTAAACAGGGCCCAGTTAATTGCGTAGTCGCAGTAGTCGTCCTCGCTTCTGGCCGCAAACCAGCCGACGAGAACACCCAAGTCCTTCGCGAGGCCGCGATAGAGAGGCGCGACATTGAACGTGTCGAACGCCATGTTGACCGCGAGGATTCCGTCTTCTGCCAAATGCGCCAGGTAAGTCGAGAATGCCTCCTTCGTCATCAAGTGAAGTGGCGGCGACGTGCCACGAAAAGCATCCAGCACCAGGACATCGAACTGGCGAGAACCAAGTGCCTGAAGCTCGCGCTCCAACGTCAATCTGCCGTCGCCAATCGACACCGTGATCGCCGCCTTGCTGTCGCGAAGAAATGTGAAACGCCGGCGCGCCAGGTCGTGAACGGCCGGATTGACTTCGTAGTATGCAATGCTGTCGCCTGGCCGTCCGAGACCGGAGGCCATTCCAACCCCCAAACCAACGATGCCAATACGCAGCGGCGCGGTGGGGCCGTCGGCGCGTCTTTTCGCGTGATGGGCAAGGGCCAATGCCAGGCCGCGTCCGGGGTCCATGCCGCAGGTGACTTCTGATCGCCGTTCGATGGCCTCGAATTGCTCCCCCTGCTCGGCGCCGGATTGAATCATGCTGAGCTTCGCCTGGCCCTGATCGAACGTCCGGACAACCTTCACGACGCCGTAGAAGTTGCGGATCTGCTCGACGCTGGCGAAGGCTTCCTGGTGCACGAGCCACCCGAAGCTGATCGCGAGCATGAAGCCTGCGATCCCTGAAACAGTCTTCGTGCCCAGGGAAACCAAACTGCCACCTGATGGCAACGAGGCGATTACGATGGCTGCGACCGCCGCCAGGCTAAGCACGTACTCCAGGTAGGCATTGAGAACGAGCGGAGCGAGCAGAACGACAATCACGCCTCCAAGCGCACCGCCGCCGGCCAGCGCCAGATAGAATACCGGAAGGCGATGCTCGGCGGGGCGGCGTGCAACGAGTTCCCCGTGGCAGATCATGCAGCCGAAAAACAGGGTCGCGCCGCTGTGCGCGATACGTACCAGCAGGCCCGTCGTCGTCTCCGGCAAGGGCACCAGCCAAGGTGTGGAGACTGCAAGGACGAGGAACGGGATGCCGCAGGCGATGCGGCTATATGCTTTAGGGCCGGCAAACACCACGACAAACGACAACAGGTAGATGCTGAGGGGCAGCACCCAAAGGAAGGGTACCACGGCCGACCACTGCATCATGGCGTTCGATGTCGCCAGCATTAGCGCGGAACCCAGCATCGCAAGAGCAACCCAAGCCAGCACAGGCTCGCGCGGCGTCGCTTGCCGGGGGATTTGAGATTCAATGCTGGCACCTGAACCCATACGGCCCGCCAAAACCGCGCACAGGACGCAGAGTCCTGCGTAAACGATGAACATCCAAGACCAGGCTCCCGCCTGCGCTCGGCTCGTCAGCACATACTCGATGAGGAATGGATATGTCAGAAGACCTAAGAACGAGCCGACGTTTGACGCCACGAAGAACCGGAGCGGCGCCAAGCCTATAGCCGCATTCGCCAACCATTGGGACAGCAGCGGCGTTGTCATCGCCAGGACGACGAACGGCAAGCCGACACACGCCAGAAGGAGACCAAGTACCTGCAGCGTCGGATCACCAGATCCGCTCGGCCTCCAGGAATCTGCAGGCGCGATAGGCAGCAGGAACAGACATAGGCTCAGGGCGGCAACAACGATCGCGGTCTGAACTGCGTGGCGGGCTCGCGTGAGAACAAAAGCCAAAGCGTAGCCGGTCAGCAGCGCCAGCTGGAAGAACAACGCGCAGGCCAGCCAAGTCGATGCGCTCCCGCCGAACCAGGGCAGGATGAACTTGGCCAAAATCGGCTGAATCTGAAAAAGCAGAAACCCCGACAGCGCCATCGTCGCGGCAAACGCGGTGCCCGTGATCGCGCGAGTGGACATCAAGCGCATGGGGTCCGCTTTCTCGCAGACATGCGGAGAGCGGGCTGAAAGGATCAGCCCGCCGCGACGCCCTCGTTGCTCCGAAGGTCTAGCGCCCGATGTAAATGTTGATCCCTTCGCCCAAACCGATCCCACCGATCCCGAAGCCCGGCCCTGAACCACGATGCCCGTGACCGTGGTGCCCGTGACCGTGGGGGCCTTGCCGGTTGTTGCCCCTGCTGCCGACGTTTTGCTGGGTGGACGGTTTCTGGTTGCTCGGATTCTTGGCTTTTTTTGCTTCTGCCGGTCCCACGGTGCCTGACACAAGAACAACAGCGCCAAACAGATAGGTTGCAACAAGAGCCATCGCCGCGACCCGCCGGGCCACACTGGCAAACATCGTTGACAGATCGTTCACGAGTCATCCTCCAAGATTCGCCCGCAGGCACCGTCTCTAACCTTTTCTTACTCAACCACTCGGCGGCTGTCGTGGACCGGCGCGCCCAACGACTATGGCTTTAAGCGCCCAGCCGCCGCCGGCGCAGCCGACAAACGGTGGCGCCACTTCCGCTTGGCCGGACAAGCCAGAGAAATCGGATTGTTTAGAAGGGCAAATTCAATTCGCGTTGTTCGGCCTACGCGCGTCGTTACGCGTCTCCGCCGGCGTCGCGCCATATCGGCGACGATACGCGCGGTGGAAATAGGACAGATCGCCGAAGCTCGCCGAAAAGGCGATCGCGCTGATCGTCGATGTCGCGTACCGGACATCGGTCAGCATGCGATGCGCGCGGGCGAGTTTCTGCTCCAGCAGGAACGACGAGAAGGTGGAACCTTCGGCCTCAAACAGTTTCTGAATGTAGCGCGGCCCCAAACCTTGACGCGCGGCAACATCGGCCAGCGTAAGGTCGGGCTGCTGCGCAAGATGCTCCGTCACGTCCGACTTGACCGCCGCCAGCCGCGCCGCACGCAGGCCGCGTTGTCCCACAATCTCGGCGCCGTCGCGGGTCGCGCCGATGATCACGGCCATGAGATCCTGCACATGGGTCGCGGCGAGCGTACGCATCGCGGGCGATCCGAGCGTGAGATCCTGGTTTATCGACCTCATGTATATCGTCAAAAGTTTCAGCGCCTCGCTGTCCCGCGGCAGCGGACGCATGGCGGCCATCTCGACATCTCGCACCAGAGGCGCGAGCGTATGGCGCGGCACCAGGACCGACTCGAAGCCGACCGTGGAATGCGTCATCGCCGCGGCTTCCCCGTGCAGGATAATGAACGCATCGCCGGCGGACATCGTCAGTTCCCGATCGAGCTGCGAGGTCGTCGCTTTTCCCCGCTGTGCGATCAATATCCCCACCGAGTCGTCCTCGTCGTCGGCAAGCAGGTGCCGCGAACGCTGCAAGCGCGCCGGGGACATCCGCAGCGAGACGGTGCGAAGCCCGGGCATGGCCCGCAGCGTACAGGCTGCTTCGAGAGGCACGTCCGAGTCCGGCACGAAATCGACGCGCACGATCTTGCGCCCGAAAGATTCACGCCAATAAGCCGCGCGCTCTTTCGCGGGGATTGTGTTGGTCGAAAAGGACAAAGCCGAACAGCCGTTCAAGTCCACGACCTGCTCCTCAACTTCCTGGCAGTCACCAAAAACATTCGGCGCGACTGTCGCGCCAGTTCTTTGTCGTGCTGGCCCATGAGCTGCGAACTGCAAGTACTGGAATTTATGGCACGAAGTCGATGGGACTGCTGCTCAATTTGGAGGCAAGCCGGCCATTCAGAAGTATGGGGCAGTCCCGGTTGTCATCGTCATGTCGTACTGACGGATCCGGCATGTGAATGCTCGTCACAAGTGATGATTCATAAGTGACAGGTGGCGCGCGTTCGCCCCGATCGGCAGGATGAACAGGTTGTCGACCAACGAGCGGTTTGCGGCGAAGGTGTTCTGGTTCAGTCCTCCGAACATTTCCATCGCCCGCGGCACTCATATCGATCGATTCCAGGCTGGCCGCATGACGCCTCAGACGGCAACTGTTGTGCACAGATGCTCAAAATTCATGCTCGACAGGTGACGCCTGTTTGCTTGAATGCAGATGTTTCCTCCAAGCGTTCCGATGAGCCCGCCGCCTCCCAAACGCGGCGGGCTTTTCGTTTGCACCCTTCCCTGCCGAGCATTCGCGCGTGGTGGTAGGCTACCGCCGCGTCGGATCGATTCAGGGTCGGGGCGGCCGGTGCCGGACACGCAATTCTTCAAAATCATCGCCAGGCTTGAGGCCGGCACCGTGGCTGTGTGCACGGCGGTCGAGCATCAGGGCAAGATCTGGATTGAGCCCAAATGGATGCCATTGGCCGATGAAGGATACGCCACACCCGAGCGGATGATCCTCCTCGACCAATTCCGCCATGAGCGCTCCGATCCTCCGGAGGATGGTCTCCACCTGCTCGATGGCGCCGACTTCCGGCTCCTCGACCCAATTCCGAGAGCGCTGTTCGACGGCGCCTTATCGCCGACGCTGCGAGAACAATTCATCGTTCTCGCGCAACCAAACATCCGGTTCCGGATCGCTAACAAGCCGCGTTGATTGCCGCTTCAAACGTCGCCGGAGCCAACCGCCAGCGCGATCTTCCGGTAGAACGTCGCGGCGGCCTCATCCCAGGTCTGCGCCCGCCACTCGCGCTTGATCGCGGTCTCTAGCGACTGGCGTCGCGTCGCGTTGTTGATGAGATCAGCTATTTCATCCGCCCACCCCTCCCTGTCGTGCGGGTCCAGGAGCTTGGCAAACGGCGGAGCAACTTCCGGGAGCGAGCCGCTGTTGGAGGCGATACAATACTTGCCGTGGTTGAGGCTTTCCCAAAGCGTCAGTCCAAATCCCTCGCAATGCGTCGGCAATATCGAAAACAGGCAATTTTCGTACAATGTATGCAGCAGGTCGTCGCCAACGCCGGGAAAATGGATGACACGATCTTTCATGATCGCACCGTCTTCGATTTCGTCGAGCAGGACCTGACACTCGGGCGCAACTGCTCCCACGAAAACAAGCTTCGCGCGCGAGGGAATGCGCCGCTCGTCAAGCAAGTGTCGCCACACCTCCAAAGCCAACCGATGATTCTTTCGTGGCTCAATCGCCGCGACCAACAAGACATACGGCCGGCCAACAAGCCCATCCGGAAGCGGAACTGATTTTCCGCCCACGGGGCCGTCAACGCCGAGGTGGAAGAAATCGATGGCGGTCGACAGCCCCGGACGATGCGCGTGAACATCCTTCCGAACGGTATCTGAGATGCACATCAGACAATCGGCGGCATCGAGCACTGCATCAAAATGCCGTTGGAATAGTTCCACATGATTTTGCGTACAGAACTGCGGATACTGCAGCGGAATGATGTCGTAACACACCGGCAGATACTTGAATCCGACCTTCTGCTTGAGCGCCGCAATATAAGGCGCCTGTCCGTGTATCCAGTCCGGGCCAGCCGAAACCAACACGTCGTCTACTTCAAACCTGAATTCGCTCTCCCTGATTCGACGCGCGCGCCGATGCCATTTGTATTCGTCGCGTCCGAGGGCACCAAACACGCGTTCGCCCACTTGCTGCAGAAGCGCGCGCGGATCGTCTAGAGGAAGGAGATCAGCGAGCTTCCTCGCCAGAAATCGCTTGGGGTGACGGATCGGATCAACCGTTTTTGCTTGCAGCTGCAAACGCCCCCGCGATTGGGGTTCCGTCAGAACACGCGATGCCGATTCGGTATCGACCGGGAAAAATCTTCGCTCCTCAGCGCTGAAGCACGTGAAGGCCACCTGCCCTTTCCAGCAATGATGAGCACGGCGCGCCAATTCGCTCTCGACCCGAGCGATGCCACCCGCGGCGGGCCCCCGCAGGGCCGACGCGCTGATATCAAAAACGAGACGGCGAACCATGGCGATGTCGGATTCTCTCGAGCGCTTCCAAGAAGGCGGCAGGGAAATGGCATTCCGACATTCATCGGGACCAACCGCGCATCGCCCAGCGTCTGATGGCATATATTGATAAGGTGCCCCATGAAAAGCGATACTCCGGGGGCTGACGATCGCAATCGCCGACGCCCGATTGGATATTATCTCCCTGCGGGCCTTTTGGCTTCACCCTCAAACAAGGAGGCCGCGATGTGGCGGGCTAGAAACGTCATTTCATCGTGTGCGTTGCTGCTCGCAGGCTGCGTCGTCACAACGCCGGCGCCTTCGCAGGAGTTTCCCAACAAGCCGGTTTCGATCATCGTCGCCGTCGCACCCGGGGCCGCTCCCGACGTGACGGCTCGGATTCTCGCGGACAGCCTGTCGCGGGTGTGGAAGCAACAAGTTCTGGTCGTCAACCGGCCGGGCGGCAGCGGCGTGGTCGCGGGACAAGCCGCGGCCGCGGCTGCGCCCGACGGCCATAACCTTTACATGGTTCTGTCGTCGGCGTTCGCCGTTCTGCCCGAAAGCAAGACCAAGCTCCCGTTCGATCTTGCGACCGATTTCACCACCATCGGACTCGTTGCCGACCAGCCCATGGCCATCGGCGCATCACCGAAGCTGGGGGTCGATACGCTCAGCGAATTCATCGCCCTCGCGAAGCGCCGGCCCAACGAACTGCTCTACGGCGCATCCCGCCTCACCGTGCCGCACATGACCGGTGAGCTTCTGAACCTCCGCGCCGGAATCCGGCTCGGCTACATCCCGACGCAGGGCGCCGCCAAGGTCATGCAGGACATCATGAACGGCAGCCTACACGCTTACGTGGACAGTGTGCCCGGCATGGCCGGCGCCGTGCAAAACGGAGCGCTCAAAGCGTTGGCGGTCGCTAGCGACACGCGCCTTACCAATTATCCTGACCTGCCACTGGTCTCCGAGACCCTGCCCGGCTTCCAGGCCAAGGGATGGTTCGTGCTCATGGCGCCGGCAAAGACACCGACCGCGACTGTCAGCAGGCTTGGCGCAGACCTTCGCACCGCGCTCAACGACCCTGATTTGAGGAAGCGCATGGAAGTCCTGGGCACGTTCGCCCGACCTTCGTCGGTCGAGCAAACGATGGCCTATATTCAAGCGGAACAGCAGCTGTGGCGGCCGATCGTTCGCGAAATCGGCGTCGATTAGCCGATAGCCATCTCCCTGTTCGAAGCGACGCATAGCGCGAATGGTCGCTGGTTGTGCGGCGCCGCGACTGATCAGACCAAGTATAAAGTAGATAAAAACATCGACGCGAACTTTGGTCGCATCCATGCCTCTGATATATCGCGGAAAGACCCTTGTTAGGGTCGCCGTCAGAAAGCATCCTGCGGTCAGCGCATGAATGACGGGAAATCACCGTCGCGACGCGTGCCCGTAAAAGATTGAACTAGGACAGGAAACATGCAGGCGAAAGACTTCAAGGGGCTCTACGGCATTATCCCGACCCCATCCAAGCCGGGATCGCAGGCGCTCGATGCCAAGAACACGGTCGCCCTGGACGAGACGGAACGGCTTCTGTCCAACCTGATCAGGGACGGCGTGGATGCTCTGATCGTGCTCGGAACGACCGGCGAATGCGCGACCATTTCGAGCGCCGACTACAAATCCTTTGTTGATTGCGCCTGCAAAACGGTCGCCAAGCGCGTTCCGCTCTTCGTGGGAGCGACCGCGCTCGGCGGACACGACATTCATGACCGCGTTACGTTCGCGCAGGCCCAGGGAGCGGATGGGACGCTACTCGGCCTTCCGATGTGGCAGCCGTGCACGGTCGACATGGCCGTCCGCTTCTATTCGGAAGTCTCCGCCGCGTTCCCCAAGCTGCCGCTGATGGTCTACGCGAATGCGCGCGCCTTCCGGTTTACGTTCCCGACGGAATTCTGGGCGCGTGTCGCTGCCTCCGCGCCGACCGTTGTCAGCACCAAGTCGTCCCGCCCCGACCGGCTGGCCGAGAACATCGCCGCGACCAACGGACGAATCCACTTCATGCCCAGCGATATGGTCGTCGCCGACTTCTATGCGATCTCCCCGGAAACGACCACGGCGTGCTGGGCGACCGCCGCCGGAATGGGACCGGAGCCGTCGAAAGCGATCATCGATGCGGTCAACGCCAAGAACGCGGAGAAGATCAAATACTGGGCCGAACGTATTGCCTGGAGCATCGATCCCCTGAGCCCGATGTTCAGCAGCCCGGAATTGTTCGCCAGCTACAACATCCAAGTCGAGAAGGTCCGCATCGAAGAAGCCGGCTATTGCGCGCCGGGACCCTGCCGGCCTCCCTATGATGTTTTCCCGCCCGACTTCGACAAAGCCTCGCGCGAAAGCGGCCGGCGCTGGAAGCAACTTCGCGATGAACTCGCCAAGGAGCTTGGGGGTACGGCGGCACGCCAAAAAGCTCTCGCTTAGTATCGCGCACTTGTTTGCGCCGGCTGCCTATCGCGGCGCCGGCCCTCGGGCCTCACGCTCGCCTGGCAGCCCGGACGCACGGCATCGCGCTTCAGCGGAACGGGAGAACTCTGAGCTCTAAGAACACGGCCCACCGCACCGAACGACAACAAGGTGCGGGGGCTGCCGGAGGAAACAATGCGTCATAGCAACATCATTCTCACGGCCACGGTCGCATCGTTGGCGCTCATGGCCTTCACCGGTCAGTCCGTCGCGCAGGCCCCCTATCCAAGCCAGCGCGTCTCGGTGCTGGTCGGCTTCGCGCCCGGCGGTTTCGCCGACATATTCGCGCGTATCGTCGCGGCCCGCCTTGGCGAGCGTCTGGGCCAGAGCTTCGTGGTGCAGAACCTCGAAGGCGCCGGCAGCATCCGGGCGACGCGCCAGCTCACGATCGCGCCGCCGGACGGATATACGATCCTGGTCACCACGACCGCGATCGCGATCAACGAGAGCCTGGTGCCGGGGCGCGGTTACACCGCCGGCCAGATCCAACCCGTGGCAATTCCGGTCTCGGCGCCGGAGGGAATGAACGCGAATGTGCAGGCCGGGATCAAGACGGTCTCCGACCTCGTCGCGATGGCCAAGGCCGGCAAGGTCTTTCTCGGCAGCCCCGGACTCGGCAGCGGTTCGCACATCGCCGCCAAATACTTCTTCCATCAACTGGTGAAGGTCGATGTGAAGCACATCCCGTTCGCCGGCGGAACGCCCGCCGCGCGCGCGCTGATCACCGGCGACGTCAACGTCGTGGCGTCGACGTCTTCGGTAGCGACCATCCGTAACGTCCGCAACGGCGACGTGGTCGGCCTGGCCGTCGCCAGCCCGCAGCGATCGAAGATGCTGCCGGAAGTTCCAACCTTCGCCGAGTCCGGCTATCCGCAGTTTCAGGCTTCGTCCTGGGCCGGCTTCTTCCTTCCCGCCGGCACCCCGGCAGCGATCGCGGCGAAGCTCAACAGCGAGATCAACGCGATCCTGCAGGAAGAGGAAACGCGCAAGCGCGTCGAAGCGATCGGCACCGAGATTTCCCTGCGCGACACGAACGCGACCGCCGCCTTCTTCAAGGACGAGATCCTGCACTGGAGCAATATGATCAAAGCGAGCGGGATCGAGCAGTGAGGCCGGCCGCCGCGCCGTCACCAGTCAAAAGAAGCCAGAGTAAAAAGGAAAATGACCATGAAACACTCAACGCGCCTGCGAAGCGTGGCGGCCTCGGCCACCATCGCATCGACACTGATATTTGGCGCGACCGCTGCGACGGCTGCCGACTATCCGGACCGTCCGATCCGGATGATCGTGCCGGGAGCGGCGGGCGGCGGCATGGACGTCGTGGCGCGATTGATCGCCAACACCATGAGCGAAAGCCTGAAGCAGTCCGTCGTCGTCGAGAACCGGCCCGGCGCCGCAGGTAACCCCGCCGTCGCCCAGGTCGCGAAATCAGCCCCCGATGGCTACACCATTGTGCTCGGACAGACGTCGCAGCTGGCGATCAATCCGTCGCTCTACGGCAACCTGCCATACGATCCGCTCAAAGACCTCATCCCGGTGGTTCTGCTTGCGGACGCCCCAAACGTCGTGGTCGTGACTGCCAAGTCCCCGATCAAATCGATGGCGGACGTCGTGCAGGCCGCCAAGGATGCGCCTGACGGTCTCGACGTGACAACGCCGGGCATCGGCACGGTTTCGCACCTGACCGCCGAACTGTTTCAACGCAGCGCCGGCATCAAGCTCCACCACATCCCATCCCGCGCCGCGAATTCGGCTTTGATGGATGTCGTCGCCGGACGCATCCCCGTGATGCTGTCGTCGATCCCAACCGCGCTCGGGACGATCCAAAGCGGACAACTGCGGCCAATCGCTGTCTCGGCGCTGGAACGCAACCCGGTGCTCCCCGGTATCGCCACGATCGCCGAGCAAGGCTATCCCGGTTTCGACGCCGGTACCTGGTATGGGATCCTGGTGCCGGCCAACACGCCGCCGGACATCGTGAACAGGCTCAACGAGGTCGGCAACGCGGCGTTGAAGTCGCCCGCAATCGTCGCGAAAATCGTCGCGGAGGGCGGCGTCGTGCTCGGCGGCAGCAGCGCGGCCTTCAGTGAAAAACTTCGCGCCGACAACGCGAAGTGGTCGAAGGTCATCAAGGACGCCGGACTGCGCGTCGACTGACGACGGTCACCCTCCCCGACTGCAATGCTCACGCGTCAGCGCCAGCCGAGGCCAGGCGCGACGTGCTTGAGGATCGCCTCGATGACGTGGGCGTTGTAATCGACACCGAGCTGATTGGGGACGGTCAGCAGCAGCGTGTCGGCCTCCGCGATGGCTTCGTCGGTCGCGAGCTGCTTGACGAGGACATCCGGCTCGGTGGCGTAGCTGCGGCCGAAAATGGCTTTGGTGTTGTCGCCGAGAAAGCCGATCTGGTCCTCGTTGTCATTGCCGCGCCCGAAATAGGCGCGGTCGCGGTCATCCACCAGGGCAAAAATGCTGCGGCTGACCGACACCCGCTGCGCGCGCGTGTGTCCGGCCGCCTTCCAGGCTTCGCGGAAGATCCGGATCTGCTCCGCCTGCTGGACGTGAAACGGGCGTCCGCTCTCGTCGATCTTGAGAGTCGAGCTTTGCAGGTTCATTCCAAGCTTGGCCGCCCACTCTGCGGTGGCGTTGGTGGCGGCGCCCCACCAGATGCGCTCGCGCAGGCCCTCTGAATAGGGCTCGACGCGCAGGAGGCCGGGTGGATTCGGAAACATCGGCCGCGGGTTCGGCTTCGCGAAGCCGTCGCCGCGCAGCACCTCCAGGAAGACTTCGGTGTGGCGCCGGGCCATGTCGGCATCGGTCATCCCCTCCGCCGGGACGTAACCGAAGTGGCGCCAACCGTCGATCACCTGCTCGGGCGAACCGCGACTGATGCCCAGCTGCAAGCGCCCGCCGGAGATCAGGTCAGCGGCGCCGGCGTCCTCCACCATGTACAGCGGGTTCTCATAACGCATGTCGATGACCGCCGTGCCGATCTCGATCCGCTTGGTCCGCGCGCCGACCGCGGCCAACAGCGGAAACGGCGAGCCGAGCTGGCGGGCGAAGTGATGCACACGGAAGTAAGCCCCGTCCGCGCCAAGCTCCTCGGCCGCGACCGCGAGATCGATGGATTGCAGGAGCGCGTCGGCCGCCGATCGCGTCTGCGACTGGGGCGACGGCGTCCAATGGCCGAATGACAGGAAGCCGATCTTTTTCATGGGCGTGTATGTGGTGATGATGCGCTCGAGCCGACAGGCGTCCTTGCGACGTCTGGCCCCGATGGAACTCAGTCGGAGGCCTTATAGCAACCCCTGCCGACGTGCGCCCAAATGTTAACGCGCGCCGGCCTCCGCCTGCCGAGAAGTCGCGTGGAAATAGCTCGATCAACGGAAGGGGCCGCACTGGAGCGATCACGTAAAGACCGTCGTGCCGCGCTGCCCGATCCGCGACGAGCGCGCAGCATTGCTGCTTGATCCCGCCCCGCCCGACTGGTGCATCGAACGCGAGAAATGGCCCTATCACACCGGCGCGTGGAAGCAGTGGCTCGCAGAGCGGCGCAGCGGCAAGCAGCCGCCGTTGCCGGAGCAGTGATGCAGTCCCTTGCTTAGGCGTCGCGCCCTAGGCCGCAGCGCCGGCGAATGTCAGATCGTGAGGTGCGGCGTCATCCAGCTCGTCGTCCAACGGAACCATCTGCCGGAGTTGGCCGGTGGCGAGCGTTATGCGGCGCCGCTCGGCGGCATGAGTTGGAATGGTGGGAGCCTGCGGCTTCTCTCTCGAATTCGCATAGAGGATTGCGCCCACCCGGCCACCAAGCGCGTACAGATCGCTCTCGTCACAGGTCGCCGCGATGGCGAGCCCCAGTTCATGCAAATGGCTGCGCGGATAACAGAACAACGCCAACAGCGCCCTGTCATGCGGCGCTATCGTTGCGAGCACCCCGGGGAACGTCCCCTTGTCCGCACGATACAGCGCACCCAGTAGCTCCTCGCTAACGGGACAACTTTCTTCTTGGCAGCCGATCCGATCCGCAGGCATCTGGATTTTGCTCCGTGTAGGCCCCCGCCCGATTCGGACAATGCAAAACAATTCATTAACCGCCCGTTAACCCGCGGGGAGCCGCCTCGCCCGGCGACGCCTGGAAGCAGTGGCTCGCGGAGCGGCGGCGCGGCGTGCAACAGCCGATGCCCAAACGAATGGCTATGCCCGGGCGCCGAAGACCGAGCGGACCAGTCTCGCGCCCTTCTGCATCCACCGAACCGCTCTCGCAGGACGCTTTTGCGGTGGGCGTGGCGGTGGGCGCAGAGGATAACGCACTTCGGGCGAGTCGCCTCGGAAGGAGCAATCGCCGCATAGCGGAAGCCCCTGGCGCCCGCGTTCGTTAAGGTGGGATCGATAATGACCGAACGACTCGTTGTTCCAGATCTGCTCCAGTCGCTGGGTATTGACGTCGCCCATGACGACGTCGCTATAAAGATCCGAGCAGCACAGCGTGACCTGTCCCTTGGCATTCACGGTCATCATCGTGAACGGTCGGCCGCAGCTTTTTTGCGACCACTCGTTTTGCATTTTGGTGAAGAGCCGTGAATGACGCTTGATGTTGCCGGCCCGGTTCTCGAGATGCGGCGGGCGAATACGCCGCATGTCCATCAAGACGAGCCGTTCGTCCCCGTCGATTGCTTCGGCATGCTCCGCAGCCGGCGTATCATAGATACTGATGCCGAGTGCATCCAAGCCATTGCGGCGAAGGTTCTTGTAGAGGGCGTTGGTGAGCAGGTCGCCGTTGGTGACGAGCGAAAGAAAGGCGTTGGGACACTCTCGTCGCGTGTACGCGATGATGTCGAGGATCCGCGAATCCATCAGTGGCTCGTTGATCCAGAACCACGAGATCCGTCCGCGATAGTCCAGCTCCTTCAGATTACCGACGATGCGCTCGATCGTCTGCCAGCTCATTTGGTCGGTTGCCGGATCTTGGCGCTGCTGTCCGAACTTACAGAACCAGCAGGTTCGGGTGCACTGGTTGTGTGTCTCGATCAAGATGACGTCGAACAAGGGGTCCACAACCAACGGCTCCACTGAAGGCCATCATTTTCGCATCGAAAGATGGCGCCTGACTAGCTCCAAACCCCTGCGTATCGGCCCAAGAGGGGATTCGCTGGGGGGAGGCACGCTGTCGCCGTGCCCTTCGTAAAAATAGCCCATTCCGCCCGCGAGGCGCTTGCGCTCGGTCTCCAACCATAACTCTATTTGTTCCGGCGCAGGCAATGATGGTTTGGCAACAGGCGTGTCGATCATCACGGTTTTGTCGAACCCGCTGCCAAGGTAAAGTTGCGGACGATAGTGTTCCCCGGTCTCGCCAATGTAGCGCGCGTGGCACGCAAAGGTCGTCAGACGGACCTTTCCAAGTTCCACCGAGGCGACCCATCGGGCCGCATCCTGGCTCGTGATACTGACATTCCAACCGCGCCCCCGGTAGAACTCCCGGATGCGTGCGCTGTCGCGCTCGGAATAGTCCTGCCCGTCAAGTAAAGCGAGATACCGCTCCCTGAACGGGCGTTCCTCCAGCCACGCTTCGCGTGTCATCGCGAAGCCCCAGTTCTCGTGCATGTGCTGCAACTCGGCCTGTCTGCGACGCTGCTCGTCGAGCGGCGCCCAGAAGTTCCCGTAGGCCGAGACATATGCGATGCGCTTTTCCAGCCGGGCGAGCTCAAGCAGCATTTCAGTAACGCGCAAATATTGTGGCGAGAGAACCATATCGTCCTCGAGAATGAGGACGTGGGGCCTTCCAAGCGTTTCGAAAAAGTACTTCTCCGCGCGCTCATAGTTGAGCGCGATGCTGAGATTTTCGCTGGACTGCAGGACAGTCCCCCAGGGAACCAGGCTTTTGAAGAGGTCGACGCACTCCTCAATCGACTCCTGCGACGCTTTGACTTTGCCGCTCCAGGGATTGGCCGCCCCATCCTGCATCAGAGCGATCTCGTCGCGTTCGCTGACCTGAGTGCAAAGACTGCTCAACACCTCGCGCAAATAGTGAGGACGGTTGAAGGAGAGGATCGCTATATGCATTTGCCGCGGCCGCCTGAATTCACTGGTCACCACCGCCGTCCTGCCCCGTGCCTCAAACAGACGGATCCAATTTGTTAGGATTGAGCACCTGAAGTAGTGACGCGAGCGCAAACATTGTTGTCATCCACACTGCCGTGGCGAAAAGCCATTGCCGAACGTAATAAAAGCCAGCCGAATCCACTCTGAAATAAAATGGCTGCCCGGGATTTGCGGGAACTGGATCAACAAAAAGAGCGTAACAGCTCGCGACGAAGCCAATTGAGATTACAAGGAACTCGCCCCTACCCGGCCTGAGGATTGGCACGGAGGCATTCTTAAACCTTATGGCGACGTACCCGGTTGCCAGCCCAATCTGAATCAACAGAAGCAAGTAAAATAGCGCGTAGTTTGTTGCGTCGCTGAGCGTACTGAATCGCTTAATGAATTCATACTGCGGCGTGATGGAAGGCCAAACCACACTCAAGGTCGAGATGATCTCGTCAGATAGCTCCCGCGATAAAAAATGGATGTCAAAAATCCGAATAACGATAAACACTATCGGGGTCGCGCCCCAAATATACCCGATAAGATGTATTCCCGGATCATCTATAACAAATACGCCCGGCGAAACGCCTAGTCTACCACCCCGCGACTCTTGATCATTGTTTGCCAAGAGCAACACTCGTCGGTCATTTGGGTTGAAAATTCGCGTCACCTTTCAATAACTGCGGTATCTGCAAAGTAGCGCAGCGTAAGTGCCCCCAACAAACCTTGCAATTGGGGAAAATGAATTTTGGCGAGAGAGATTTTGGCGCGCTCGGAGAGATTCGAACTCCCGACCCTCAGATTCGAAGTCTGATGCTCTATCCAGCTGAGCTACGAGCGCTTGTCTTCAAAAACCTAGTCGAAATCCGTCAGTTCGGGCAGCCCAAGCGTTTCTGGGCCGTGATCAGGGCGATACGGGCGCGCTCGCCGCGGCCTCGCGGCACCCACCACCCTGCTGGACAGCATACAGGCACCCATGCGATTTGGAAGGGCGCACCGTTTCGCGTCCCGCCCGCGTTGCCCGCCATCCACCGTTTCGTCCGCACCGAGGATCGTCATGAAAGAATGGGATGCTTCGCCCTTCATTAAGTTCATGGGCGTGAACGTCATCACCCGCGGCCCGGAACGAAGCGAGGCGGAACTGGTCAATCGAGAAGAGCTCTGCAACCGCCGGGACGTGATGCACGGCGGCGCGATCATGGCGCTTGCCGACATCATGGGCGGGATGACCGCCTCGGCCTCGCTCGCGCCCAACCAGGCCACCGCGACGATCGAGAGCAAGACCAATTTCTTCGCGGCGATCCCGCAGGGCGACAAAGTGCGCGCGGTCTGCACGCCGCTGCATTCCGGCCGCACCACCATCGTGCTGCAAACCAACATCACCCGCGGCGACGGCAGGCTCGCCGCGATGATTGTCCAGACCCAGATCGTGCTGCCCAAAAAGGGCTGACTCTGTGTATCCCGGGCGCAGTGCGGCACGAAGTGGTGCGCTGCAGACCCGGGATCGTTTCCACCACCACCCGTTGGAACGGTCCCGGATCTGCGGTGCACCGTTCCGCTGCGCTTCACGCTGCACCGCGTCCGGGACACGCGGGAAAGCCAGCGGCGAATTGCCCGTAGACGGCGCCCCGCCGGGGCGTGCACTCTTCTGCACGGGGCGTGCACTCTTGCGGCCTCGATGGTCCTGCGGAGGCGCGCGATGCGGCGGTCTTCGATCCTGATGCTGGCGATCCTGGCGGTGTCGGCGCTGGCCACCACGCCGGCGGCCGCGGACGCGGTGGTGGATTTCTACAACGGCAAGCAGATCCGGTTCATCATCCGCTCCGGCGTCGGCGGCAGCTACGACTCCTATTCGCGCCTGCTCGGCAGGCACATCGGCAAGCACATTCCCGGCAACCCCTCGGTCATCCCGATCAACATGCCGGGCGGCGGCGGCATCCGCGCCGCCAACTATGTCGCCAAGATCGCACCGCAGGACGGCACCATCCTCACCATCGTCAGCCAAGGGCTGCCGGTCGATCAGGCGCTCGGTCTCAATACGAGCTTCCAGGCCGACCTGCGCGACTTCCACTGGGTCGGCAACATCAGCGCGTCGAACCAGGTGCTGGTGACCTGGCACACCGCGCGCACCAAGATCTTCAGCGACCTGATGACGCGCGAGACCGTGATCGGCTCGAGCCAGGCCGGCTCGATCTCGGTGCAGATGCCGGCGGTGCTCAACAACATCGTCGGCACCCAGATCAAGATCGTGTACGGCTACCCGGACGGCCGCGACATCAACCTCGCCATGGAGCGCGGTGAGGTCGAGGGCCGCGCCACCAATCCCTGGGCGAGCTATCTCAGCACCGATCCGCACTACGTCGAAAAGAAGCTGATCGTTCCGATCATCCAGATGGGGATGGTCAAGGACCCCGACCTCCCCGGCGTGCCACTCATGCTCGATCTCGCGCGCGATGCCGCCGGCCGCGAGATCCTCGAATTCATGTCGAAGGCAGTGACGGTTGGACGCCCGATCGCGACCACGCCGGGCGTGCCCGCGGAGCGCGTCGCAGCGCTGCGGCGCGCGTTCGAACTCACCCTCAAGGACCCCGAATTCATCAAGGATGCGCGCACCCAGCGCGCCGAGCTCCAGCCGGCGAGCGGCGCGGAGCTGGAACGGGTCGTGCGCGACGTGATCGGTGCACCGTCCGGCCTGCGCGACCGCGTCAAGGCCGCGATCCAGCCGAAGGATGCCCGCGCCCTGCCCGGCCAGAAGAAGCAGGGCGATTGACGGACGGCCCCTCTCCGCCCTCATCCTGAGGAGCCTGCGAAGCAGGCGTCTCGAAGGACGAGGCCGGCCCCATTTGCACGCCTCGGGCCTGCATGGTTCGAAACGGTCGGCCTCCCTCCTCACCATGAGGTTCGACGTTTATAGTCCCGCGAAACGACGGACACAGATTCGAGGAGAGATGTAATGGACGTACGCGCGGCGCTTGCAGTCGCGGCCGGCAAGCCGCTTGAGGTCACGACGGTTCAGCTCGAGGGCCCCAAGGCCGGCGAAGTGATGGTCGAGATCAAGGCGACCGGCATCTGCCACACCGACGAGTTCACGCTGTCGGGCGCCGATCCGGAGGGCCTGTTCCCGGCGATCCTCGGGCACGAAGGGGCCGGCGTCGTCGTCGAGGTCGGGCCCGGCGTCACCTCGGTGAAAAAGGGCGACCACGTCATCCCGCTCTACACGCCCGAATGCCGGCAGTGCCCGTCGTGCCTGTCGCGCAAAACCAACCTCTGCACCGCCATCCGCGGCACCCAGGGCCAGGGCCTGATGCCGGACGGCACGTCGCGCTTCTCGCTCGGCGGCAAGAAGCTGCACCACTATATGGGCTGCTCGACGTTTGCGAACTTCACCGTGCTGCCGGAGATCGCGGTCGCCAAGATCCGCGAGGACGCGCCGTTCGACAAGGTCTGCTACATCGGCTGCGGCGTCACCACCGGGATCGGCGCGGTGATCAACACCGCCAAGGTCGAGCCCGGCGCCAAGGCGGTGGTGTTCGGGCTCGGCGGCATCGGGCTCAACGTGATCCAGGGCCTGCGGCTCGCCGGCGCCGACATGATCATCGGCGTCGACCTCAACAACGACAAGAAGGCGTGGGGCGAGCGCTTCGGCATGACCCATTTCGTCAATGCCAGAGACGCTGGCGCCGACCTGGTCGCGCATATCGTCAACCTGACCAAGCAAGGTGCCGACCAGATCGGTGGCGCCGACTACACCTTCGACTGCACCGGCAATGTCACTGTCATGCGCCAGGCACTGGAATGCAGCCACCGCGGCTGGGGCGTGAGCGTCATCATCGGCGTCGCCGGCGCCGGCCAGGAGATCGCCACGCGGCCGTTTCAGCTCGTCACCGGCCGGGTCTGGAAGGGCACCGCGTTCGGCGGCGCGCGCGGCCGCACCGACGTGCCGAAGATCGTCGACTGGTACATGGACGGGAAGATCGAGATCGACCCGATGATCACCCACACGATGCCGCTCGCCGACATCAACAAGGGCTTCGACCTGATGCACGAAGGCAAGAGCATCAGGAGCGTGGTGGTTTATTAGATCATTTTCCGCGTGACTGGCCCTATCCTCCGCTCATTCCCGCGTAAGCGGGAATCCAGCACTTCTTTTTTACGTACTGGGTCCCCGCTTTCGCGGGGACGAGCGGGAGAGAGCGCGTCAATTCAACGGGAAATGCTCTAGCTCTTGGACCGCTTCAGCATGTCCTCATAGTCCGCGCCCATGACGGTGCCGATCGGCTCGCCGCGGGCAATCGCGGCGGCCATCAGCTGTTCGCGGGCGTAGATGTCCTCCGCCGCGGCGATCACCGCCTCGGCGGCGGCGGCGGGGACGAAGACCACGCCGCTGCCGTCGGCCAGCACCAGATCGCCCGGGCTCACCGCCAGGCTGCCCATGGTGATGGGCTCGTTGAAACTATGCTCCGCAATACGGCCGCGGGCGGTCACCGGCACCGCGGCGCGGGCGAAGACCGGCAAGCCGAGCTCGAGACTTTCGTCAATGTCGCGGCAGGCGCCATCGACGATGACCGCGGCCACGCCTTTCATCACCGCGCCACGGCTCAACAGTCCGCCCCAGCCGGATACGTCGGTCCGCCCCCGGAGCTCCACCACGATGACGTCGCCGGGCTGGCTCGCCATCACCGCGCCGGCGCCCAGGTGGCGCTTGGGCAAGCCCCCCATGGGCGCACCGAGCTTCACCGTGACCGCCGGGCCCGCCACCCGGCCGCGAACCGTCAGCGGCATCAGGCCGGTCACCGCGCCCGGCAGTCCGAGCTTGTCCAGCGCGTCAGACACCGAGCAGGTGTCGAGCTTGCGCAAACGTTCAACGAGATCCGGCATCACGCCTCCATCAGGATCGGGAGTGGGATTTGCACCAACGCCGCCCGGCGCGCCAGGGCCTTCACGGTGCCGTCAACGGACTCCGCAAAGCGCGCGAGCCGGCATCCTATAGAGGCTCCATGCCCCGTGCGCGAATGACGTCGTGCGCCGCCGGCGTACGCAGGAACTCAATCAGCTTCCGCGCCGCGGCTTGATCGCGCGCGCCCTCGAGGATCACCCCCGTCGTCACCGAGGAAAAATCCGTTGCGCCCGGCAGCGGGCCGGCAATCGAGATATTCGCTACTGAGTTGAACTCCGGAATAAATCCGATGCCGATCTCCGCCTCGCCCTTCGCAACGGCCTCGCCGACGGCGACGCCGATGGCATAGACCTTGAGCTTTGCGCGCAGCTCGTTGCCGACGCCGAGATTGTCCGCAACCGACTGAAAGTGCTTGCCGAGCGCCGAACCACCGGCCGGATCCACCGTCGCCACCGATGCTGCCTTGGAGATCGCCGCTTTCAGCTTGTCCACCGAGCTGACGTCCAGCGTGGTGCCCTTGCGGATCGCCACGCCGGCAGAGGTTTTGGCGATGACCGCGGTGGTGCCGGGCACCACCCTGCCCTTAGGCTCCAGTTCGGCGAGCAACGTCGTATTGATGATGCCGACGTCGCCCTGCTCGGCGAGAATGCGGTTGCGCGTTTCACCGGAGGTACCCTTGACGATAACCAGTCGTACACCGGTTGCGCGCTCGTACTCGGCGCTGAGATCCTGGAGGATCGGCGCCGCACTACCCAACGTAAACACTCTGAGCTCGGCGGCCATGGCCGGCGTGAGTTGCAGGCCAAGAACGATTGCCGCAAGCGCTCCGATCAACCGCATATCAGGACTCCCCCCAAAACACCGACGCGCGTTGGCGGCGACGTGGAAAATCTAAAGGCGGGCCGATCGCGCGACAAGCGCAAGACGAGCACCATACGGTCGCGCACCTCTGTGCGCATGCGGCCGTGCGCCGCATTCCGTGATTGGATATGTCTTCCCCAACTTGGCGGCAAAAAATGCCGCTATTTGCGCGCTGGCATTGAGCAAAATCCGCAAGCAAAATAAGGCACCAGGCTTGTGAGGAAGCGTCATGAAGGTCTCTCGTCACGATGGGGGCGAAGAAGATCTCGGCAGTACCGATCGTGACCGCACGCTCCAGCACCAGCAGCTGATCGAAGACCGCGAGTCGAATGCGGCAAGTGAGCGCGATGTTGATTTGACACCCGCTTTCGAGCGCCGAGACTACCCGCCGCTCTTGGACCTTGCCGTACCGCTGCTGATACTCGTGTCGTCTGGCCTGTATGCCTGGTCGCTGCGGGACATTGGCAACCCGGAAACGAACCTGCTTCTACTGAAGCCACTGTTCATCGCCATTTGGTCGCTTCTCGCCGGCATTCTGCTGAAGGACTTGGTGCCCACTCTCAGGGCTCAGCGCGAGTGGAGCCGGACAGCGGGTCCGCGGCGGCCGCTGGCAGCGCGGTTCGCGCCGGGCACAGAACTCGGTGCGGGGCTGGTTGTCGCGGCGACGTTTGCCTTCGCGTTCGGACCCGGCCATGGCCCGGCCGTCTACCTGGTCACCGCGTTTCTGTATCTGCTCGTGGTCGGATACCTGATCGGCGACCGCAACATCGTCTGGCTGGTTGGTCAGGCCGTTCTTCTTTCCGCGGGCTTGTACCTCATCATGGGCGTTCTTCTGGGCGTCGGCCTGTAGCAAAGCCATGCGCCGCGTAAGGACCAAGGGGAACCATCGATGACGGATGCTCTTCTGGCGCTGCAGACCCTGATGTCTTGGGACATTGCGGCACTGATGCTCGTCGGGATCGTGATCGGCATGATCCCCGGCATCCTTCCCGGCATCGGCGGCGCCGCGACCATCGCGCTGACGCTTCCCTTCACGATCTATCTCAGCGGCCTGCAGACGCTCGTGTTGCTCTGTTCGCTGTATACGGGGGTAAGTTTCGGCGGTTCGATCACGTCCATCCTTGTCGGAATCCCGGGGGGCGGCAGCTCGGTCGCGGTGATGTTCGATGGCCACCGGATGGCCAAAGCCGGCAAGGCGGACCACGCACTGGGCGCCTCGCTCGCGTGCGTCTCCGCTGGCCACATCATCGGTGCACTGTTCCTGATTTTCCTGCTCACCCCACTGGCCGCCGTGGCGCTCAGCTTCGGCCCTGCCGAGATGCTCATCATCATTCTGCTCGCGGTTTTGATGATCGGAACCATTCGCGGCAAGAGTCCCGCCAAAGGCATCCTCACCGGCCTCTTCGGCATCATGATGGGCTCGATCGGAATTTCCCCGCAGGGCGACGAGCGCGGGACGATGGGTTCGCTCTACCTGCTCGACGGCTTTCCTGCGATCGCGCTGCTCGTCGCCATGTTCACCATTCCCGGCATGGTCGAAATGTGCCTGGTGCCAACCGTCCAGCGCAGCGCTCATCAGGGATCCAGCGTTCGCGCCTTGCTGAACGGAATGCTGGCGCCGTTGCGCTATCCTTTCACCGCGCTGCGCTCGGCCGTCATCGGTCTTTGGATTGGCGTCATGCCCGCCGTCGGCGGATCCGTCGGCAGCCTGCTGGCCTACAATGTGGGGCGAAGCTTCTCACCCCGCGGTGATCTGTTCGCGACAGGCGAAGGCCAAGAGGAGGGAATCGTCTCGTGCGAGACGGCGAACGGCGCGGACGAAGGAGGCTCACTGGCGACCCTGCTGGTCCTCGGCCTTCCCGGCGGATCGACGACTGCCGCCATGATGGGCGCGCTAATCCTGCAAGGCTGGGCGGTCGGGCCGAAACTCGTCGTGGATCATTGGGAAGTCATTCGCGCCGTGAACTGGGCGCTGTTGCTGCAGGCGCTCCTCCTGATCCCCATTGGATTCGTCTTTTGCTACTACGCCTGGCGGATCGTCCGCGTGAAGACGACGATCCTCGTTCCCATGGTCGGCGCGATCATGGTGACCGGCGTCTACGCGTTGAGGGGCGAGCCGCTCGACGTGGTCGTCGCGGTGGGCTTCGGCATTGTCGCGTGGCTGATGCAGAAGACCGATTTTCCGCCGCTCAACTTCGTCATCGGTATGCTGCTTGGCCGCGTCCTCGAGGGAGAGATGGTTCGCACCTATGCGACCTTCGGGGGCCGTTGGGAGCTCCTGCTCCAGCGTCCTCTGTTCCTGATCCTCCTGGCAGGCTTGGTCGTCATGGTCTTTCTGACGATCCGCTCGGAGCGCAGGCGCATCGTGAAGGAGCGGCAAGCGCTGGCCAAGTAAACGGGACTGCGAAGAACCGCGCACCCTCCCCGTCTCCAGGCGGCGGCCACAAACGGCTAGGCGGAGCGGCGGAGCCGATGCGAAGGAGGCAATTTTGCGACCTGCTCATCGGCAGGCCGATCCGGATCCCATTTGCGGTAATCGATGTTCGCGAGAGCCCCGGGGTCGAACGCGCTGTGGACATCTGCCATCGATTTGTCCTGGGCGCTCATCAGCGCTTCCCAGGCAAGGACGACAGGATCCGTCAGCCTGTAGGAGCGGCACCGGCGATCCACATCGGCCGTGACGGGCAACTGCTCGATCAGCCGCTTAGCAATGGCATCGTTGATCAGCATTCTGAGCCCCCGCTCGGAGATCTTGATGCGATCACACATTCCGCTGAATACCCAGCCGGGCCGGCGTCCGGCCGCGGGCTTGTTGTAGTGGGCATTGAGCAGCATCAGCAGCAGGTGGAGCCCGCCGTGCCGCGTGAAAAACAGGTCGAGGTAGCGTTTGTGTTCGCGCCATTTCGTGTTCGGGGAGGCCGAATACTCGATCAAGAAGAGCAGCCGATGCAGCATCTCTGATGACCGTGAGCCGGCATCGGGCGCGGGCACAGGGGGGCGCTCTGCGTCGGCCCGCGCGGCGATGCGAACGTCCCGCACCGCACGTCTGCCTTTCGTTTCCAAGTGGCGCCCGGAATCAGAACGAGTGATCCCCATCCGCACCTCCCCAACAGTTCTTATGCTTGGCTCTAGATTGTTGGAGTCTTAGCCGGATTTCCCGGTTGGAACAATTCTTAAGACCTTTTGCGCGGTGCTGGACCGCGATTTGCGGCAAAAAATGCCGTTTTATCAGGCCCCGGCCGGCGGCAAGATTCCGGCTGCTCCGCGTTGCGGGGTGATGGCAGGCGAGACCGGCTCAAAAGCCAGCATCGCGATGATTTCCGCCGCTGTGACTAACCGCTACCGATACGTGCCGGCACAGAGATCAGGAGAGAAACCCATGAAGATCGTCCAAGGCGACATCACCGAACCGAAGGCTGCGTCGTTCCATCGCGGCGGCAGCGTCACCTACGCGTATCTTCTCGATGGCGATGAGAGTTCGCCGGTCGACAACTATTCGCTCGTCATCGCACGAACACCGGGACGCTTTTCGCCGCGGCATCGGCACAACTTTGAGCAGTTTCGCTATCAGCTCGACGGGACGGCCAATTACGGCCGGACCGGCAAGCTGAAGCCCGGGATGGTTGGCTACTTCCCGGAAGGCGTGCACTACGGTCCGCAGACGCAGGACGAGAACGAAACCCTCACCATGCTGGTCCTCCAGTGCGGTGGTGCGACGGGCAGCGGCTATCCCGGACGACAGGCGACCCTCCGTGCCCAACACGAACTGCGCGAGAAGGGCAAGTTCAAGGACGGGATCTTCTTCCGCAACGAGGACGAGCCGGGAAAACGTAACGTCGATGGCTTCCAGGCCATCTGGGAACATCTCAACCACCGTCCGTTGGTGTTCCAGAAGCCGCGCTTCGACGTTCCGGTCTTGATGCATCCGGAGAATTTCCAGGAACTGCCGGTGGAAGGCGCGTCAGGCGTTTTCGAGAAGCCCATGGGCGCATTCACCGAAGCCCGCAGCGAAGTCGGCATGACGCGAATTGAGAAGGGTGCGAGCTATCGTCCGACTGGCAAGCGGGACATCTTCTTTGTCGTCTCTGGTCAGGGCGTCGTCGAGGGCGAACCACTGCGTCGCTTCACGACGGTGTTCCTCGACTTCGGCGAACGGGCCACCCTCAAGGCGGACGAAGAGATCACATTGCTGAGGATCAGGATGCCTGATCTCCGGCACGTCATGGCCGCGCAGAGTGCGAAGGTAGCCGCCGAGTAGCAGTTCTTCCGTCGTCGCTGGCCGCACGCACGTATCTTGATCACCGAGCATGTCCGGACACTGATGCTTGGTTAGTACTAAGCAAGAATAGTCATAAGGGAGGGAAGTATGTTCAGCCGCTTTCTGGCGTCCGGCGCACTTGCCTGGCTCGCCGTGGCCACAGCACTACTTTTGCCGGAAAGCACCAGCGCTCAGCAATTTCCTCAGAAGCCGATCACGATCATCGTGAGCGCGTCCGTCGGGGGCTCGATCGACGCGCTTGTCCGCCAGCTCGTTCCCCACTGGGAAAAGACACTTGGAACAACCTTCGTGGTTCAGAACAAGGAAGGGGCCGACGGCATCACGGGTGTCCGCTATTTCATGGGCAGGCCTGACGACGGCTACACGATCTTGGTTGCTACCGAGGCGCATATCACCGCCACTATGGAAAAGGCCGGCCTCAAACCAGAAGATATGGAGCTGATCAACCTGCAGCAATTCACCCCAACGGCTTGGATTGTGCTCGAGTCCTCGCGTTTCATGACAATGGAGGACTTGGTCAAGGAAGCGCAGGAGAAGCCAGACACGATTTCCTGGGGCTCACCGCCAACCGGGAACCCGAAAATCGCTGGATCTGCCGTTCAGAAGGTGTGGAACCTCCGTCTTCGCTACGTACCGCAGGCCGGCGGAGCGGGAACCGATGCGGCTCTCCTCGGCGGTCATATCGATATCAAAGCCGGCAGCGCCAGCGACGTTGCTGAGGTGAAAGGCCTCAGGGTCCTCGCCGTCTCGGCGCGTGAGCGCGTGCCGTTCCTTCCCGATGTGCCGACATTCAACGAGGTGGCTGCAAAGCTCGGTCTAGGTGGAACCATCCCGAATCTCGGCACGGGACGGCTGATCGCCGTCCGCTCCAGCATGAAATCGAAAAGGCCGGAAATCTTCCAAAAGCTCGCCGGGAGCTACGCGCAGGCATTCAATAGCCCTGCATACCAGGAGGCGCTGAAAAAGGTCGGCCAGTCCCTCGTCACTCAATTCAGCCAACCCGCTGAAGCAACGAACCAGTTCCGGGAAATGGTCGCTGATACGATCAAGTACCGACAGACCTACCGGAACTAAGCGATGCTTGGCAAAGCACGCTGATCGCTCCTGCCAGGGATGACGAAGTCACCATCCAAGCCGCCGCGGGTCGCACCGGTCCCCGATCCCCGGAGAAATCGCTAGCCGGCGGCCGGCTGAGCGCGCTTCGCTCCGTTGCGCATCACATCTGCGACAGTACCGTAAAGCGTCGCCCAGGCGTCGCGCGCCTCCGGCGTGAAGGCCGGCCCGAGCCCCCGTTCAAGCGTCCACAGCAGCGCGGCGCCGACATCGTCGTAGTGCTTGTCGCGCACGCCATAGCCGACATGGCGCAATGCCAGCGCCTCGAGCATCGCCACCAGCGACGGCAGGTCGCGCAGGCCGGAGATCGCCAGCGCCAGCGTGTCCATCAACTTTTGCGCCTGCACATCGATATCGGATCGAAACATCGGGCGCGTATCGGGCGCGATGGAGAAAAGCCGTTCGTAAAACATCCGACCGGTTTCCATCTTCCGGTTCATCACCTGCACGAAGGTCAGGCGGATCAATTCCACTTGTTTGGGTGTCATGCTCGTCTCGTCACCCGGTCACGCCTGCGCAACCTGGATATCCGTCGCAAAGGCCCCAACCTGCTCGCGGACCTTTTGTGTCTGATGCACGATCTGTGCCGCGGCCGATCCGATTTGGAGCACCTCGATCGAAGTTTCCCGAGCGATGTCCTCGATGTCGCTGACGGTCGAGCTCACCTGGGTCGCGCCCGAGGCTGCCGCGTTAACGTCGCCGGATATCTGCCTTGCGGCGCCGGCTTGCTGCTCCACCGCCGACGCGATCAGTGCCGAAAAGCGATCCAACTCGCGGATCGTCGCCGAAATCCCTTCGATTGCCGCCACCGAGCGGCTGGTGGAGGATTGCATCGCCGCGATCTTGGAGCTGATCTCCTGGGTCGCGCCGGCGGTCTGGGCGGCCAGCGCCTTGACCTCCTGCGCGACGACCGCAAAGCCGCGGCCGGACTCGCCGGCTCGCGCCGCCTCGATCGTGGCGTTGAGCGCGAGCAGGTTGGTCTGCCCGGCGATCGCGGTGATCAGCTCGGTGACCTTGCCGATTTCCTGCGCGACCGCCGCCATTTCGTCGATCGTGACGCTCGTCCGCTCGGCCTCATAGACCGCCTCGGCGGCGAGCCGTGACGACTGCGCCGCGTTCTCACCCACATGCGCGATGGTTCGCGCGAGTTCCTCACCCGCGTGCGCGGCGGAGCTGACCTTCCCGGAAGTCTCACCGCACGTCACCGCGGCCGCGACAGCCTGCGCGCTGGCGCGGGTGGTGGCGACGCCGAGGCGGGTGGAATTGGTCTGCAAGCTCACCGCCGCCGAATGAAGGATCGCTATCGAGTTTGCGATCTCGCCTCTGAATTCAGTGACCACCGCTTCGGTGCGGCCGGCTCGCCGCGTCGTATCTTCCAGGCTCACCGTCTGTTGCTCGGCGAACTTCTCGAGCTCGATCGCCGAATCTTCCGCGATACGCAGCGCCTCATCGGAGGTCGCGAACATCTTCGCGATCGTGTGTCCAATGAAGACGAGCATCGAGGTCTCGAGCACGACGGCGACAGCATGCACGAGGACGCGGAGAAAATCGCTTCCGCCCGGATAGATGGCGTCGGGCAGCAGGAAATTCAGCCCGAGGTGGTGAACGCTGATCAATCCCGCCGCCGCGATCAGGATGCGCCAATCGCAAAAGCCCGACAGCAGCGCGAGCACCGCGAAATAATAGAAGTGCATCTCGATTTGCCAGGTATGGCCGCTGAACGCCAGTACCAGCAGCGAGGTCTGCCCGATCAGCGCCACCGTGACCGCGAATGCGACGACCGTGATCGGGCGGCGCATCCACAGCAGCACGGCGGGCACGCTCGCCAACGCGAACGCCGCAAACGCAAAGCTCCCCACGTCACGCCCGAGCGCCCAGGCGATCAGCCCGAGCACGGGCACCTGAAGCCAGGCCAGACCGGTCAGCGCCCTCGCCACCGTGTGTTGAAATGTTTCGAGGCTGGTCATTTCTGGGCTTGTACGGTTGATGCCAACGAAAGGCAGGCGGCGAGAACACGGGGATCGACAATGAGCAGCGCGCCGGCGGCCTTGACCCGCCGGACATAGTCGGGACCGTCGGGCTCCACGACGACGACAAAGGACGGACCGCCGAAGCGCACGAACCGCCCGCCGGCCGTGACAGCACGGGTGAACGCGGTGGCGTCATCCGTCCACGGCGCGAAGATCACACCGACCGCGCGCGATGGATCGCTCGGCTCGAGACCGATGCGTGCGACGGCCATGGTGCTGATGAGGGCGAAGGCGGCGATCACCGTGCCTTCAAGAATGCGATTCCAACGCGGAAACATGCTCTGCACGACTGATTTTCTGACCCGCGTTCAACAGGTTCCGAATGTAACTTTAGTTGCGTTAATGGGCGATTGACGGATTCCCGCCCTGCGTGCGCGCCTGCAACCAGAAGAATATGAAAACCAACTTCGGCCGACCGAATTATGGGACGGGCTGACGCTGCAACCGGCCTGATGGCTCCGCCTCGATGCCGAACAACGCCAACACATGGTGGGCGACTTCGGCGCTGTCGATCGGCGCCGCCCGGGCCGCGTTGTGACCGGCCGCGCCGGCAAACATCGCGAGCCCCCCTTCCCGGTGATCGCCGGTGCGCACGCTTTGGGGATCGGCCACGAATCGAACGATGCCGGGAATCTCGATGCCGAAAAACGGCCGGCTGCGATCCCAGGCAAGCATGAGATCCGGAAGACGGTTGTGCAGCGGATCGGTGCCGTAGAGTTTCGTCGTCCGTAGCGCCTCGGCAAAAGCCGGTGAACCGTCGTCCGGCCGGCAGGCCTTCATCAGAAGGTTCTGCAATGCGTCGAGATAGCGATCGTATTCGTCCACGGCGACCAGCCCGGCCGGTTCGCGGCCCTGCAGATTGACGCGAATGCCCATCGCGGGTTCGTTGTTAGGCACCACGAACGCGCGATAGTGGGCGCCGCGCGGCTGCTCGGGGGGCAACAGCCGCGCCGCGGGACCGAGAAACCCGCGCACCCGATTGGCGTCGATGAAATCCAGCATGCGGCGGCCGAGCGGCACCTTGCGGCCGACATCGAGCGCGAGATCGGCCCGGCGAACCAGCCGGCTCGCGAGATGGCTGGCATCGTGGTGCGGGCCCATGCCGTGGCTCGCGAGCAGCACGACCGCACAGTCATCGGGACAGGATTCCAGAAGGCGACCTATGCCACGATCGATCGCACGGTAGATGCGCACGACAGGGTCCTCGTCCGAAAACGGCGCCATCACGTGCTGATGATAGCATTGGTGGCCGATGCAATGACCTTCGCCATAGGTGACCGCCACCAGATCGAAGGCACCGCTTGCAATCTGCTCCAACGCGAATTCGGTCCGCCAAGACACCCTCGAGAGCAGCCCCTCGGCGAAATCGGCAAGCGCTTCCGGGCTGTGGTCGATGGCGTTGCAATGAGGAAACGGATCGCGCCCGAACCGACGGACAAGATCGTCCGCCAGATCGGGAGGCGTGGTCGCAAATCCCTCGACGGTCTTGAAGTGCGTCATCCAGTTAATGACGTGGAGGCCGTTGATATGCGGATCGAGCTTGCAATGCGGGACATCGATAACCGCACATCGATGACCCGCGCGCGAGATCCGGGTCCAGAACGAATCCACCGGGATGTGACGTTCGTCGCTGAGGCGTACCCGATAGGTCCCCGGCTCGAGATCGGCCCAGCAATACAGCCCGTGCTGTGATGGATCGACGCCGGTGTTAACGGTCGCCCAAAGCGAGCCGACATAGGTGCCCGGATCGGTGGTCGTTTCGAGCAGACGACTGCGCGACTTCAGCCGCGCGAGCGCGGGGAAATCCCCTCGCCGGACCCCTTCCTGCAGCACGTCGGGATCGAACGCATCGAGACCAATGAACAGACATCGCATGCGCGACCTATTACTCTCCGACAGGCGGTCCCCGTCCGAGCAATTTAGCACGCAAGCCAACGCGGCGTCGCCGCGAATATCGTCGAAAGTAGGAGGCGAGTATGTGCCCTGCCCCACCCAGCGTTGCCCTACCGAACGGCAGCGCCAAGAGGAGCCGATAAGCTCGCCTGCGGATACGGTCCGCACGCGCGCCTTCGCCGAATTCAAGCGCCAGCCGCGCCGCGCCCGTCACCGCCTTGAGCGCGCGATACAGGATCTCCTCGCGACGAATTTCCAGTAACACCAGGGCGTGACGCAGCTTGGGCATTCCGCGGTCGAACGGCTCGGGCTTGTCGGCTCGTCTGGCATGCTGGGCAGCGATGATGCACACGTCCGTCAAGGCAACGCGTGTCGTCTGCCTGAACGACATGCCTTCGCGGTGCAGGCGATACCGCACCAACAGAGCGTCGAGGCCGGCGACATCCGTCACTTCTACCATCCGGCACCAAAGGTCGAAGTCCTCGCACACGCGCAAGCCTTCGCGATATCCGCCGGCCTGGTCGTACGCCTCGCGCCGCATCATGATGCTCGAGTGGACGAACGGGTTTCCCGATTTCAAAAATTCCTTGAGCGCCCCCTCCGGAGCCGGCAGGTGCCGTTCACCGATTTTTTGGCCGACGCTGTTGATGACCTCGACCGACGAGCCGAGCAATCCCAACGACGGACGTCGCTGCATGGCGGCGTATTGCAGGCCTAGGCGGGACGGCATCGCGACATCGTCGGCGTCGAGCCGCGCCAGCAGCGGCGCCCGCGCGAGCGACGCGGCCAGACGAAGGCTGCGCGCCAGACCAGGGCGCTCGAGCCGCACCGGCCGGAGCCGCGGCTCGCGTGCCGCCCAGGCTGCAATGATTGCGGGTGTTTCGTCGCGGCTGCCGTTGTCGACCAGAACGATTTCGAAGTCGCGAAAGTCCTGGTTTGCGAGGCTGGCGAGCGCGTCCCCTAGGAAGGGTGCCCCGTCACGAACCGCCATCAGGACTGAAATCGCTGGGGGGTGCCCCGTCTCCATGGCACTCAATATCATCTCGTCGACGTCTCGCCGTAAGAAAAATGCTGGCGCGCGGGAGCCAACGCCGCGGCGCCAATTCGTTCGAAAAGGGCTTTTCAGTCAGTGCGGACCGCCTGCTTCACCCGCTCCACGACCGCAGGCGGCGCCGACGACAGCCGGGCAATGAACTGCTCCACCTCCGCGCCGGTCATCGGCGAGATGTCGATCTGGGTCTTGTTGGCATCGGCGACGAATTGCGGGTCTTTCATCGCCGCAAGCAGGGCCGTGCGCAGCGCATTGCGCCGCGCGTCCGGCGTTCCTGGCGGCGACAGGTAGATGCGCCCGAGCGCCTGCGTGCCGAAGATCAGGCCATAGGTCTGCCGATCGCTCTCCGTCTTGGCGTAGTCGTCGACATGCGGGATGCCCTTGAGGTCCGCCTGCCTGCGGCCGGAGAGTTGGATCACCGGGCGAAACTCGCCGGAATTGTAGACGTCAGCCCACGCCGACATGATGGTCGACATCGGCAGGCCGCAGATGCCGTGCACCTCCTCGCGGGTGATCGCGATCTTGACGCTTGCCGAACCCTTGTAGCCGGCGACGATCTTCATCTTCGCGCCGAGCAGGTTCTTGACCGCCGCCGCCGACTTCACCAACGGGCCGGTCGCACCGGTCGCGCCCCAGATCGTCTCCTTCTGCAACATGTCCTCGAACTTCGCGATGCCGGATGCCTTCGAGACGCCGCACACCGCGACGCTCTCTTCCATGTTGCCGATCCACGCAAATTTTGCCGGCTCAAACCGCGCCGCGCTGTTGCCCATCAGCGGCTCGAACGGGATCGTGTGCACGAACGTCGACATCACCGTGCCGTCCTTGGGCGCGACGTTGTAGAGCCAGTTGGCGGCGGTGAGCCCGCTGGCGCCGGTCATGTTCTGCACGACGATGGTGGGATTGCCCGGGATGTGACGGCCGAGATGCCGCGCCAGCACCCGCGCATAGACGTCGAACCCGGTCGCGGGCTCGTGGCCGACCACGATGTTGACTGACTTGCCCTTGTAGAAATCCGAGATCTCGTCGGCGGCGGCCGGGGCGGCGGCGCCGGCGACCAGCAGCATACTTGCAGCCAGCATACTTGCTGCGATGGCTCGCTCGATGTTGCCCATGATCTCCTCGCGTGCGCCGGCCGGCGGTCGAAATCTCTCCGCATTATACGTGCGAACGCCACCGGCAAGGTGGCGCAAATAGCCACAGGAACGGGCCTGTCGCAACGCTACGTACTATGCGAATGCGAGAGCCGGACCTCTAGCGCGCGAATCCGTCGCGGATGGAATTGATCCGCGTGCCCTTGGGCGCCGGGGCCAGGACCTGGTTAGGTTCGCGCTTGCTCTCCTTCTCCCCCGGATCGCATGCCACCAGGCTGCCGCCGACGAAGGTGCCGCTGTCGTTGTTGAACTGAAGCTCCCGGCAGGTATTGCCCTTGACGTAGCTGCGAACCTGGCCGGTGCGGGCTTCGCTCGACCTGGTCCTGTCGCCGCGCACTTCGTGCGCCGTCGCGCGCAGCGAGTCCGGCATCCCGCCGTTGTAGATCGCGATGCCGGCGACCAGCAGCAACGTGGCCGCGACGATCGCTGCCAGGGTGATATTGCGCGAGCGTTCGCGCGCACGCCGCTGCACCTCGACGCCGTGTTGACGTCGCTTCATGTCCTCGTAGGCGAGGCGTGCCCGCTCGATCGCGGTTACAGGTCCGGCATTGGGGCTCATGATCAGTCCGCTCGACAACGTGGCGTGGATATATAGCCGCGGCACACCTTAGTTTTGATTAACGAATGGCTATGCCGGGATTGCCGAGCGGACTCAGGGTAAATCCACGGCATACGGATCGCGCGCGATATCGAGCTTCTCGCGGGAAACCGTGATGCCGCCGGGGCTGCCAAGGCGGACCACGTTGAACGTCCCCGCGAATTCCGGCGAGCCCGAATAGTAGGCCGCGACCGCGCCGTTGCCGACCTTGGCCGGCGAATTCCAGTGCCCGAGCGCCACATAGTCCGCCGCGGTCGCGGCGATATCGTCATCGCCGATCAGCCAGGATGCCCGTGGCCGCGTGACACGATCCGGCGTCGGCACGTAGTGGCCATGCGCGGTGGCGATCTGCCAGCGGGTGCGGCGGGCACGAACGGTCTCGAACGGGATCATGTCGGAATAGTCGCGATGGGCGCGGCCCCAGATCTCCAGATCGAGCGATGGAAACACGATCGCCTCCTCGTGGGTGAGGCCGATGATGTGCAGGTTCGGCACCGCGGCGAGGCTTTTGCGGTGGAACACCGCTTCCGGCAGGACCGGATCGTGATTGCCCGGCAGCAGCACCACCGGTAGCTCCGCGGCGGCGATCACCGCCGCCGTGCGGTCGATCAATTCGTCCGGGAGGCGATGGCAGTCGAAGGTGTCGCCGGCGAGCAGCACGACGTCGGCGCCGATGCCGCGCGCCGCATTGAGCACGCAAGCGAGACCGCCGGCGCCGTCGCCGCCATGCAGCTCCGCGGTATAGACGTGGTCCACATGGACGTCGGATGTGTGTACGACGATTACTTCTCTTCCACTCATCACCACTTCATCAATTTCTTGGTCGCCTGCTCGTTGTCCTTGAGGAATTTACGATACTCCTCGCCCTGCATCACCAGCGGCTCGAGGCTGAGCTGCTCGGCACGCGCCTGATGCTCCTTCGAATTGATGACCCGTGCCAGCGCTGATGTGAGCTTGGCCTGCGCGTCCTTCGCCGGATTGGCCGGCGTCGCGATGCCGCGCGTCACCGACCAGACCTGATTGAATCCCTGCTCCTTGAAGGTCGGCGCATCGGGCAGGAAGCGCGAGCGGGCCGGCGCCATCACGCCGAGCAGGCGGAACTGTCCCGCCCTCACCTCCTCCGCGACCTCGCTGACATTCGCGCCGAGGATATGCACGTGCCCGCCGAGCGCCTGGGTCTTGGCCTCGGCCGTGCTCTTGCTGTGGATGACGATGAACTTGGTGCCGGTCTCGGCCTCGATGCCGAGGATCGCGATATGGTCGTCGCTGCCGGCGCCGTAGGCCGTGACCGTGATGCTGTCCGGCTGTTTCTTCGCCGCGTCGATGACGTCCTTCACGGTCTTGAACGGACTGTCGGCTTTCACCGCCCACACATTGTAGTCGATCACGTGGTTGATGATCGGCGTGAAGCTCTCCAGCCGTTCCTTGCGGCCGATCTGCGGATCGAGATAGCCCGCATACATGCTGGGCACGTTGAGGTAGCCCATCGTGTAGCCGTCGGGCTTCGCCGCGGCCAGCGCGCCCCATCCGACCCAGCCACCGCCACCGCCCCGGTTCTCGACCGTTACCGGCTTGCCGATGACCGGCTCGAGATCCTTGGCGAGCAGCCGCGCGGTGATGTCGGTGCCGCCGCCGGCTCCATACGGCACGATCAGCGTCAGATTGCGTTCCGGATACTGCGCGGAGGCGGGCCGGATGCCCGCCGCGCCTGATAGCACGAGCGCCGATGCGCTCGCGGTCGCGCCGATCAATTCGCGTCGGGTGATGCGTATCGTCATGCCGTCCTCCCTGTGCCGGCATAGGCCGGACCGTCGACCGATGGCGGATGCGCTCTTGTTATTTTCGTTGCCGCCGACGATAGCGGCTTCCGCCAGCGTGGTCGAGCGTGGGAGGATGGCTCAGGACGCCGTAGCCTGCGCCTTCTTGATGAGCGCGCGCATCGCCTCAACGCCCTCGCGCGCGACCTCGAACGGCGATCGCTCCCACAGCACCGGATTGGGCGCCTCATAGCTCAGGTGCCCGTCGAAGCCCTTCTCCATCAGCAGGGTAAGGACCTCGTTCCAACGCACAAGCCCCTGCCCCGGCGGCAGCCGGTCGGTCGGCCGCTTCACGCCGGCGGTGACCGGCGCATCCGGCGTGTCGCTGAACTGGAACGCGATCATCTCGCCCGGCGCGACGTCGGCAAAACCACGGCCACCGGCGCCGCTGCGTTGCAGATGATAGGCGTCAAGCAACATGCCGGCGTTCGGTCGGCCCGCGCCGTTGACGATTTCGCGCAGCGCCGCGATCGAATTGATCACCGCATGCTGCGAGTTGAACTCGATCGCCAGCGTGAGGCCGTACTTGCCGCAGATATCGGCGCCGCGCTTGAGGTTCTCGATCGCATCCTGCGGCGTGCCGACATTCTGCCCGGGCGCGCACATCACCTGCGGACAGTTGAGCGCGACCGCGTTCTCGCAAGTTTCCTCCAGCACGTCGAACAGCCGTGTGCTCTCCTCGCCTTTCGCGAACAGCCAGCCATATTCACAGCCGAGCGTGCAAACGGGAATGCCCGCCGCGCGGACGATGTCGAGTACCTGGTCGTTCTCCATGCCGCGCTCATAGCAGCGGGTGAAGTCGATGCGGCGCAGTTCCAATGCGTCGAAGCCGCCGTCACGCGCGGCCTCGACCGCTGTCTCCAGCGGCGTGGTGTCGATGGTCCAGGTATGCAGGGCCAGGCGTCCGAACTGCGCCATCATTTGTGCTCCGAATTCTCTCTCTCGGGAGTCATGCCCAGGCCTGTCCCGGGCATCCACGTCTTGCGGCAAATATTGAAGACGTGGATGGCCGCGACAAGCGCGGCCATGACGAGGTTGGAAAATCTAGTCCAGCTTCACGTTAGCGTCGCGCGCCACCTTGGTCCACTTGTCGATCTCGGACTTGATGTAGGCGCCGAACTCCTCCGGCGAACTCAAGGCCGGCTCAAGACCGGCATTGGCGAGTTGCTTGATCGCCTCGGGATCGTCGAGCGCCTTGCGCATGGCGGCGTTGAGCATGTCGACGATCGGTCGCGGCGTGCCGGCGGGCGCGGCAAGCCCGAACCAGGACGTCACCTCGTAGCCCGGGAAGGTCTCCGCGATGGTCGGCAGGTCGGGGTAGTCGGGATGGCGCTTCAGGCTCGACACCGCGATCGCGCGCGCCTTGCCGCTCTTGAGCCCCGGCAGCGCCGACGGCGTCGCCGGCATCATCAGTTGCGCCTCGCCGCCCATGACAGCCGTCACGCCAGGGCCGCTGCCTTTGTACGGCACATGCGTCATGTTGATGTTGCCCGCGACGGTGCGCAGCAGTTCGACCGCGAGATGCTGCGACGAGCCCTGCCCCGGCGACGCGTAGAACAGCTTGCCGGGATTGGCCTTGGCGTGGTCGACGATGTCCTTGAGCGTCTTGTACGGCAGCGCCGAATTCACGATCAGCATGTTGGAGGTCTGCCCGGCGCGGCCGATCGGCTCGAAACCTTTGATCGGGTCGTAGGGCAGCTTCGCGTACAGCGCCGGATTGACGCCGTGACTCGAAATGTTGGCGAGGATCAGCGTGTAGCCGTCTGGCGCCGCCTTCGACGCCAGTTCGCCGCCGAGCAAACCGCCCGCGCCGGGGCGATTGTCGACGATCATCTGCTGGCCGAGATTGGCGGCGATCCGCGTGGCCAGAAGCCGAGCCACCGTATCCGTGGCGCTACCGACCGCCTGCGGAACGATGATGCGGATGTTGGTCTTTTTCGGATAGTCCTGCGCGCCCGCTGGCAGCGATGCCGCAGCGACTAACAACGCGGCGGCGGCAACCAATATCATTCGACAGTTCCAGGCACGCATCAACATTTCCTCCATGATTGTTATTGGCCTGCATTCTGACACACCGGCGGAGTGGATGTCATCGCATCCGCGGCGTCACGACTGCGGCGCGGCGACACGCCAATTCACCAGGAAGACGCCGGCGACGCATACCGCCATGCCGAACAGCGCCAACGGCTCCAGGCGCTCACCGAACGCGTAATAGGCCATCAGCGCGGTGACCGGCGTGGTGAGATAGAACAGGCTCAGCACCCGGGCCGCCGCCTGCCGACGGATCAGGAAGTAGAGCAGCCAGATCGCGCCGAACGACAGCACGAACACCAGCCACGCCAGCGCGAACACGAAGTCCGCGGTCCAGGTCACGGTGCGAGTCTCAAACAGCAGCGCGCCGATGCCGAGCATGGTGCCCGCGGCGGCGTATTGCACCAGGAATCCCGGACGCCAGTCGATGCGGCCGCCGTGATGCTTCTGGTAGAGCGTGCCGATGGTCATGCCGATCAGCGCCACCACCGCTGCGATCCAGCCGATCGCTGTGGTCTCCCCACCCGCTTTGCCCTGGACGATGAGCGCAACGCCGACGATGCCGAGCAGCAGCCCCGCCCATTGCCTGGGGACCACGCGTTCGCCGAGCCAACGGTTGGCGAGCGTCGTGGTGAGGATCGGCTGCAGGCTGACCACCAGCGCCACCAGACCGGCGGGCAAATGATGCTGCAGCGCGACGAACACGCCGCCGAGATAGAGCCCGTGCACGAAGATGCCGGTGATCGCGCTGTGCACGACCCCCTCACGACTGGGCCAGGGCGGACGGGTCAGCACGATCACGATGGCGATCAGCGATCCGACCAACGCCATGCGCAGCGTGAGGAAGGTCAGCGGCTCGGCGTAAGGCAGCCCGAATTTCGCGCCGATGAAGCCGGAGGCCCACAGCACCACGAACACGCCGGGGGCGGCGAATACGGCGGCTTTTTCGACGGGACCCGGCATCGTTATCCAACAATGGCAAACCAAAACAGTTGCGCGCGCGAGGACATCGCGCGCGCCATGGCGTGAAGTCAATCGACGCAAGCGGCGTCAAACGGCACAAAAAGGATCGGCGCGGCCACGTTGGCGGCCGCGCCGACGACCAATACGAAACGACGCTGCTTACTGCGCGATCGCGTTGAGCTTGTCGTAGTATTTCAAGACCAACGCGATGTTGCCCTGATGCTGGACGGTCTGGACCTCGCCCAATTCGGCGTTCAGGCTCTCCAGCGCCTTCTTGCGCTCTTCCGGCTTCATCGTCTTGTCGGCCTGGACCGCCGCCATCTCCTTTTTGATCGCCGCGATCGGATCGGTGTACTGCTTGAGCTTCGGATCGATGCCGTCAAGCACCGCGACGATGCTCACCACCACCTGGTCGTATTCGTCGAGATCCTTGAAGCCGTATTTCTTCACCGCTCCGGTGACCGCCGCGATCAGCTTCGGATCGGGCTTGCCGCCGGCCTGGTCGAGCTTCTCGAACAGCGGCGTCAGTTCCTTGAACGCCGCGATGTATTGCTCGATCTGCTTGGCGTTCAGTGCAATCTGCTGCGGCGGCTGCTGCGCGCGCGCGGCGGGTGCGTGAAACACAATTGCGACCGTAGCCATGGCCAGGACCGCCAGGAATGCCCGCCGCAAGCGGGAGAAGCGCAAGCCATCGGCTCGTAGTGTCGACATCATCCGTACTCCGTTGTTGGCCAACCCGAATCCAAGAAACCGCCCTCTCGGGGACCGCCGGGGAACGGTCGTCCCCGGTTTGGTCAAAGGTATGGCATTAAGGCGCGATCAGGAAGGATCACCACAGTAATTTCCCGGCATGGCCGTTGTTCGACCATGGCCGCATAAAAATTCGGGCAGCATAAAATTCGTGCATCGACCGCCGATCCGGCTCTAACCATCGCCGGCAACTGACCTATTTCGCTGGCTTATTGCTCAAAGGCGGCGTCGACCGGCACCCGGTAGCCATTGGCCAGGCGATTGGTCTCGTTCGCCATCCCGACCACCGCCAGCAACTCGCCGAACATCGCTTCGGTCATGCCGGCCTTGCGCGCGCCCGCGGTGTGGCTGGCGATGCAATAGTTGCAGCCGTTGGTGACGCTGACCGCGACGTAGATCAGTTCCTTGGTCAACGCATCGAGCGCGCCCGGCTGCATCACCTCCTTCACGCTCTCCCAGGTGCGCTTCAGCAGCGCCTCGTCGCGCGCCAGGTATTTCCAGAAGTTGTTCACGTCCGGGACGTTACGGGTGGCTTTGATGTCGTCGAACACCGCGCGGACGGCCGGCGACGCGTCGGCGTATTCGATAGGCGGCGGTGTGGGCATGCTGATTCTCCGTGATTCGATTCGCCAAGCGACGCGTCATGCAAACGCGCTGTTCAGCCATTTAGCGGTGCTGGGAGGCCGTTCCAGACCAAATTACCGTTGAATGCCACTTTACCGCCCCAATGGTTTCCAGACTTCGCCTTGGTCGGGTGTTGCTCTGGCATCGTGGATTCCTTGATGGGGGTGATCAATGGACTCGATCGAACTGTATCGCGAACAAGCTCACAACTGCCTGCTTCAGGCGACAGTTGACGAGAACGAAAACGACAAGCCGCTCTGGGTCACGCTGGCCCAATCCTGGCTCCAGCTCGCCGAAGACGCCGACCGTATCAGCAGCGATGTCCGCAACGCGGAGCTTGAGCGCGCGGTCGAAGCGGCGCTGATCTAAGCAACCATAGCCCGTTCGGACAGGCTCTATCCTCTGCTCATTCCCGCGCACGCGGGAATCCAGACTTGCTTCTAGCTGGGTCCCCGCTTTCGCGGGGACGAGCGGGCGATAGCGCGCACCGACCCAATTCCGCTGCCGGCTTGTAGCCCGGATGAGCGAAGCGAAATCCGGGAACTGCCTGTCGACATGGCTGGCAAATCCCGGATGTCGCTTCGCTCATCCGGGCTACGCCATCTTTCGGGCGACGCTATTCCCGCGTGGCCGAGCTTATCGCCACCCGCCCTTCGCCATCAGCGCGGCGGCGGCGAGGATAACGACGATTCCGATCAGCTCGTAGTGCAGGATCGAGCGGACGGTCTTGAGCTTCTTGTCGTTCACCGTCGGCGCCTGCCCGGCCCGCACCGCCTTGCGCCATGACAGGAATTCGATGGTCGGCACCGCCGACATCAGCGCCACCAGGATGAACACCGATATCTTCGTCAGGAAAGCGTGGCTCGAGAAATAGTAGGTCGCGCCCTTCTCGAAATAGAACACGCGCAACAGCCCGACGATCAGCAGCACGGTGGCCGACGCGCCGAGCACGGCGTCCGTGACCAAAAGCCGAAGCGCATTGGCACGCGTGATCTCCTGGCGGATCAGCACGAACTCGATCGCGATCGCCGCGACCAGCGTGAACGCCATCAGGTGATGCAGAAACGCGAACAGCGTCGACATGATTCAGATCCTCTGCGGCGTCATATAACCGGCAGGATTGCGGACACAACACGACACGGGAACAAAATCGGCATCTGGGGCGTTTTCCATTTGCAAATTTAAACCAACTTTGAAGCGATGGAGGCCGCCATGCCTTATGCTCGTGCGCGGCGTTTTTATCTGACCCCGCCGTCAGTATGGATTTTTTTCATCTCGGTCGTGCTTGCCATCCTCGCCGTGTTGGTAACCTACGGCCACGTGAGATTGTTTGGCGCGTCCTACGCGTTTTTGGTTCTGCTGATCGGTTACATCCTGCTCGCGATCGGCTGCCTGTTCCGACGGGTGTAGCTGTCACAGGAACGTTACGGTTCCGACGTTGCGGGTTCCTTGCGCCGCAGAAATTTCATCGACGCTGCGCACAAAAGGCGCGCTTGACCGTTATCGGGTTGTCTTCCGCATCCCTCAAGCGAAGGAGCAGCCCCCCATGCCCGTGAAAGCTATTCCCGAAGGCTATCACACCGCCACGCCCTATCTGTTGTGAAAGGCGCGGACAAGACCGTCGAGTTCCTCAAGCAGGCATTCGGCGCCGTGCCGTCATTCGAGCCGATGACGCGCCCCGACGGCAAGATCATGCATGCCGATCTCAAAATCGGCGACTCGCATGTGATGCTCGGCGAAGCCAGCGAGCAGCATCCGGCGATGCCGGGGATGGTGCATCTCTATGTGCCTGATATCGACGCCGTCTATAAGCGCGCCCTCGCCGCCGGCGGCACCTCGGCGATGGAGCCGGCGGATCAATTTTACGGCGATCGCAGCGCCGGCGTGAAAGACCCCTCCGGCAATCACTGGCACGTCGCGACCCACATCGAGGACGTGCCAATGGCCGAACTCAAAAAGCGCGCCGACGCGATGTACAAGAGTCAGAAGGGCAAGGCGGCGTAACGCCTGCGAGACGCACCAGCGAAGCGTATCGCACCGACTACCCGCGCATCGATGTCAGACAAAGTGGCGGATTACGCTTCGCTAATCCGCCCTACGCTGGCTTGTTCTTGTTGGCTTGCTTGTTCTTGTTGCCAAACTCGCGCGAAACAAAAACGAGGATCAAGGCAAGCGCAGCCAAGATGAACACGGCGGCGGAAGCTCCCATCAGAAAGACGCCGATCATTGCCAGTTGGTTTTTGAACGGCTCAGGGAGCACTTGTCCAAGCACGAGAATAAAATATCCGAGCGCAAGTCCGGCGACGGGAACAGCCGCAATACCGAACTTGTGCTCCACCAGCAGCTTGAACCATTTTTCAAACGTGGCTTGAGGACCGCTCATCGCGCCCACTCCTCCACACCGCGCATCGCGTCTTCCGCACGCAGGAGCGACAGCGCTACGGCAGTCGTACCCAGTGCCAGAAACGACGCGCCTGCAAAGCGAAGGTCGAACCAGTCAAAATAGAATGACAATGCGAGGCTGATGAGGCCCACGACATCGGCCAGCAGGCCAATCGTGAACACGTCGATGGTGCGCAACGGGCCCAGCCCCCGTGCAGCTCCTTCGGCTGGAAGGTGACGAGCATCCGTCATGGCTCCTCCCCATTATGTTGTATGGGTAACAGAATACAACCGAAGAGCCGCTCTGGCAACAGGTGATTGGCCGGCCACCTCACACCGGCAAATTGTCGTGCTTCCGCCGCGGCAGCTCCACCCGCTTGCCGCGCAGCATCGACAGCGCACGGGCGATGCGCGCGCGTGTCGCCCGCGGCAGGATCACGTCGTCGATATAGCCGCGCTCGGCGGCCGCAAACGGTGACAGGAACTGGTCCTCGTATTCCTTGGTGCGCGCGGCGATCTTGTCGGCATCGCCGGCGTCGGCGCGGAAGATGATTTCCACCGCGCCCTTTGCGCCCATCACCGCGATCTGCGCCGTCGGCCACGCGTAGTTCACGTCGCCGCCGACATGCTTCGACGCCATCACGTCGTATGCGCCGCCGAACGCCTTACGCGTGATCACGGTGACCAGCGGCACCGTGCACTGGCTGTACGCGAACAACAGCTTCGAGCCGTGCTTGATCAGCGCGCCGTATTCCTGGTTGGTGCCCGGCAGGAATCCCGGCACGTCGACGAAGGTCACGATCGGGATTTCAAAGGCGTCACAGAAGCGCACGAACCGCGCCGCCTTGCGCGAGGCGTCGATGTCGAGCACGCCCGCAAGCACCATCGGCTGGTTGGCGACGAAGCCCACGGTGCGGCCGCCGATGCGCCCGAAGCCGGTGACGATGTTCTTGGCGAACGCCTCCGACACCTCGAAGAAATCACCCTCGTCGGCGACCTTCAGGATCAGCTCCTTGATGTCGTAGGGCTTGTTCGGATTGGCCGGCACCAGCGTGTCGAGCGAGGCGTCTTCGCGGGTGATGTCGTCGCCGCTCGGCCATTCCGGGACGCCGGCCTCGTTGTTCGCCGGCAGGAAGTCGATCAGCCGGCGCATCTGCAGCAAGCACTCGAGGTCCGTGTCGTAAGCCCCGTCGGCGACACCGGATTTCTGCGTGTGCACCGACGCGCCGCCGAGTTCCTCCGCCGTCACCTGCTCGTTGGTGACGGTCTTCACCACGTCCGGGCCGGTCACGAACATGTAGCTGGTGTCGCGCACCATGAAGGTGAAGTCGGTCATCGCCGGCGAATA